>NFZD01008916.1_pt1 | contig 77104 bp, 112 predicted proteins | sample 1095381 | NCBI WGS metagenome assembly NFZD01 (sample SAMN03609891, study PRJNA323583) | gut metagenome | isolation source: feces | host: Rattus norvegicus | place: Denmark: Riget | collected 2013 | reverse complement strand
GACACTCGTGCCCTTCAATCTCAACACAGAATATACACTCACACCAACGTGGATGGTCCATTAGATATTGAACCTCAGGCCACCCTACTAAAACATACTTTTCCTTCATAAAATTAATGAATCCAGTGATCACCTACAGATACATCTGCTCCTAAGAATACATTAGGACAGAATGGTTTACCTCCAGCAATCATACATTTAACTAGTGTATCTGATACTAAGTCCTTCATTTCTTCGGGACATTCTATGTTCCATTCATCATGAACAGGAGCGCACATCTTAACTATATTTTGATAATTATTTTGAATTATCCAGTTAAAGAATTTAATTGAAGCTAACTTAAAACAGCATGCTCCTCTATTCTGAATTCTATAGTTAATAGCCTGTCTTTCAGAGGAGGATTTTCTAACATTAAATTCTTTTACTTCTTGTACAGTATCACAGTACGGATTATTTTTGCGCATTTCCCAATAATAATCCATAAAGTCTGGGTCACTCATCTTATCCATAATTTTCTTAAGATATGGATAATCAAAAATATGAGCTCTGTGACCTACAACAGGATTCATTAATATATATCCTTTTTCCATTACGTCTTTTCTACAATAATCTTGATATCGCTTGATACCTGGAAAGGCGTCCATAAAGTTATTATAGATACGTTCAGCTTCCTTCATAGGGAAACCTTTATTAGCATGTAAAGTATGTGCATCTCCTCCATAAAAGATTCCGACACGGCTAGTCATACCGTGGACTATATCATCACCATGCACTTGCGTGTTTAGGCGTGGGACGCTCTAGCTGGTAATTAAGGAGACTATACTCCTCCAGTAGTCTCTGCACCTTCTGAAAGTATACTTTCAGCTTGGCTCATGATTGGCTTTTCAGCTTTCCATGAATTCATCCCATTTGCACAAGGAAGTTTCCTATCCTTTGGAACTCGTTTAAAGAATAAACCCTTATATGGCTTATTCGCAGTAATTGCATTACATATTTTTGATTGATCTAGCTTTTTGCTAGCTCCTGCTCTAGTCTTAATAGGAAGATCATTATACACTGATAATGAATATTCAACTAGATCAGAAGTACACCAAAATGTATTTAACCAATTACCGTTTAGATCATATACTAATATATAGTCAGCCCTATCCTTAAAACGTTGAGCATTAGCCATATGTACATCTTTCATAGCTTGTGTTATAGCCTTCTTTTTAGTATGCATTTTAGCTGTTTGTTCTTCTGTCATTTTCTTTCCTTTATTCCAAGGCTCATGACCATGTTTTTCCTTACATAAAGCTTTAAATTCCTCTGGAGTTAGTTCTTCTCTAAGTTTTTCCCAATACTTTTTCATGCCTTCAGAAACTTTTTCTTGGGTTTGCTTATTAAACATTGGACTCAAATTTGGATCAGGGTTTTCATTATATCCATTATTAAATGAATCATATTTAGAAATGTATTCTCTCTCCAAATCAAGCAACTTTGCTACATCGTCTACAACTTCTTCAATCTTAAATACAAAGTTTTCTTCTCCATATTTATTCCATGAGTTTTGTAGATGATGAGAAGCATGTCCTCCATTCTTTAAATTAGTAATATGTTTTTTCCATCTACTTTTAAAACTTTTTGCAGTACTTCCAACATATTTCTTTCCATTTTGGATGTTAGTAATACTGTAAATTCCAATTTTTGTTAAATCACCTAAATCATCATATTCAAATTTCATATTTATATATGTTTTAATTTTACATATACAAATATAGATAATTAAAGTCAAATAACAAAATCAAATATTAAAATAAGATGGGACTATTTTTAGTTTATTCTACTCCCTTAGCATCCTGTCTATAGCTTTTATACTTAGTTTTTACCTCATCATCAGTAAGATTGCCTAATAATGTAGGCCAACAGGATTTAGCAACTTCACTATGAAGGTCTCCACCACTAGATAGAATTTCAATCATTTTAGTATCCTTACTTACAGAGGCAGTGATAGCACTTTCCTGTCCTGAATAGTCGCAAGAAATCCATACATTACCTTTCTCAGCTGTAAAACACGCTCTAGTTGTAGGATCGTGAGGTAGATTCTGAAGGTTTAGCTTATATACACCTCCTCCAGAACTTACTCTGGCAGTATCAGTTCCTATTGAATGTAATTCAACATGGATTCTACCTGTTTTAGAGTTTATAGCTTTTAGCCAGTTCTCTCCATAAGTAGACACCACTTTAGTAGCACCTTGATACTCTAAATACAATCCAATTATAGGGAACTTATCAGCTTGAGGTGCTAATAATTTTTCCTCTACAGACTTCTTTTCTTTTTTAGTCTTTTTATCAAAGGTTTTTACCTGAATTCCTAATTCTTCAAAAAGTGGAATAACTTGTTTAGAGCTACTCCAATTTATGATACATCTAGGATTAGGGTCAAAACCTCTAAATAAATCACCTTGAGTGTCTACGATAGTGTATTTACTTGTATTAGCCTTCTTTTTATAAGCCTGCATAATATTTCCTCTATATCTGGGATTTGGTTTATCTCCAGAAGGATACCTAACGTAGCCATGATCTAGTAACCATTTAGCGTCTGATTTTGAGTCAATATTAGGATCAATATACTCTATATCATTACCTAAAGATGTAGACTGAGCTTTATTTTTCTCCCAATTTACTACCCAATCATTTAATGCTTTTTCTGCATTTCGTAAACGAAGTAAATCTTTATTCATCTTATCAGTCCACTTAGATATATCTAAATGAACTCCACAATGTTTAGCATAAGCAAGAGGTTTTAGAAACTCACATTCAAAAGTCATAGCTTTCTGGAGGTCTTGTTTATCAAGCTCTTTGTCTTGTTCCTCCTTAATATCCTCCAACCACATAACGTCACCCGCCGCATACACTACAACTTCTTCAGTAAGACCTTCCTCGATAATTTTACCACGAACAGTTTTATCAATATTAATACCGCATCTACGCATAGCTGCAGCACGTAAAGAATAACTGATTTCGTAATACTTTATCTCATTTGTAATAGAGTCTACATATGGAGTATACTCAGATAACTGAAGCTTATTATAAGCCTGTACACTTAAGATAGAAGGATATCCCAAGAATATTAGCTTCTCTGCAATCATGCCGTCCCATAAATGTTTAGGCCATATATCGTTAACATATAGGAAACCTAAGTCAAACATGAGATTCCATCCAATAAAAACTCTGTCAGATTCAAAGTACCACTTAAGCTTTAGTTTCTCTTCTCTAGATAGAGTTGTCCAATCAAATACTACTTGGAACTTCTTACATCCTAACTGAATAGTAAGAAGTTCTTTAGTATGAGGATCTAATCCCATAGTTTCAGTATCAAATTGTACTCTAATTAGAGGAAACAATAGCTTCATAGCTTCTTCAAAATCCACTTGCTTATACTTAGTCGGACTGAATAAACCTTTATTCCTGCTTACTAGATAAATCATTATAGTACAATAAAGTTGGATTGTTTTTATGTATATCTATTGTACTTAAATTGTTATCTTTTAATAATAAACTAAATTGCCTAGTATCAAAGCCGTTACATACTATATGAAACCCATGCACAGTCGGAACTCTAAACATTATAAACTCAGGATTACGTCTGCAGGATATTATAAGACTCTCTAATAGTTCAATATTATCTGGATTGTCTACATCAATTATCCATAGTGCTTTATAGCCCCGAGCTCTTACTCCTCCGCATACACTATCCCAAATATTATTTCCCTGAAATGCACTGTTATTCAACACTAAGTCAGCATATCTCTTAATACATTCAAGAGCTGCTTCTTTAGCATTTCTAACATTAGGATTAATATAGGCTCTAGCGTTATTACTTTCGCATAATTCCTTAATTCTACCTCTCAGACTATCAAATTCTTCAATGCTATAAATGTAGTAAGACCTAATAAGTCTATACCCATTTCTAACATGTAGACCTTCGTTTCCGTCTTTCTTTCTTTGTATAATCTGCACAAAGTAGAACTCATCTGGATTATTAAATACAAGATGTTCTCGTATTAAATCAAAATTATCTATAATCATTTTTTGTTAGGATCATTTGTGTATATAAGGTCGTACTTATCTGATTCTGCAAGATATATTTCTACTGTAGGACCGTCATTACAGTAAGGATCTAATAAGATTTCTGTATCATATAGTACCTCATCACTAACATGCTCGTATTCATACTTAAGACATTTTTTAATAGCGTCTTCCAGATTATCGGCATTTACTTTTACGTTAGTACGTCTCCAAACTTCTACCTTTTCATCAATAATTAGATCGTAGGACATAAATTATAGTCTTTTGAGTATTTATTATACAAATCTCTTATAACCTTTTCTCCTACAGGATTCTCTCTTTTAGAATCTCGTTCTATTAAAGTCTCCAGTGGAGTATCAAAGAAGGTTTTATACTCTATATCGTAATGAGTCTTTAGAGGAGACAAACTTATCCACTCATTGAATTCAGCTACATATTGCTCTATTTCCGAGATAGTCTTCTTGTTAAGATTCATATTATCAATAACAACATCGTATCCGGCGAGCATAGCTTCATTCATAAAACTATCATATATAGTATTTATTAGACCTTCTCTAGAAGGTACCCAATAAACACCTAGCATATTTCTAACATCGTCTCTATTGAAACGAACACGACCTTTAGAGTCTTCAGATGCCCACTGTTTAGCCCATGTACTTTTTCCGCTCGCAGGAAGTCCCTGACATACAATTACTTTAGCCATAATTTTATTTGTATAAATTTTCCTTTAATCGTAATAACTTTCTCTCCTTTTCAGCCTCTACTAAACTTTTTCCAAAATAGCAGGCCATCTGCTCACACATTATCATCACATCAGCTATCTCAGTGATAACGTCCTCGTCTGAAGCTCTTCCTCTTTTATATTTACATAGAGCATTAATTAACTCAGCACATTCTTCATGTACCATCATTGCTTGAGCTTCTATACCATATGTAAATAGAGCTTTCTTGTATAATTCTTCTGTAGTCATTATAATAAATCTTTTAATTCATCAGAATAGTTTTTCCGTATATAATTCAATGCGCTATGCTGTATTTGACGCACTCTCTCACTACCTATTCCGAAACGATTTGCTATTTCTTCATTTGGCATTGGATGCATACCTATACCAAACGACATTCTAATAACATCTCTATCTCTAAAAGATAGTTTAGATAATATGAACTCAATTCCATTAGAAACATCGTTTTTACTTGCATCGGAATCTGCAGGCATAGAATCTTCATTTGGAATAACATCTAATAGGCAGCTAGCTTCTTCATCCTTAAAAGGACTATCTAAAGATACTGCCTTATTATTAGATGCTAATGTAGTGTTAATTTTACTTACATCCAAATTAACTTCATCCTCTATTTCCTCAGGTGAGGGTTTTCTTCCGTGAAGTTGTTCAAATTTATCAGAAGCTTTGTTTATCTTACTAATACACACCACCTGACTCATAGGAACTCTAATAGTTCTACATTGATCAGATATGGCCTTCATAATGGATTGACGAATCCACCATACAGCATAAGAAATAAATCTAAATCCTCTACTTTCATCAAATTTCTTACTTGCTTCAATAAGACCGCAATTTCCTTCCTGTATTAAATCTATTAAAGGAAGTCCTTTTCCTTGATATTGTTTTGCGACAGAGATGACAAAACGTAGATTAGCACGAATAAGCTTTTCTGCTGCAGCATTATTCCCTTTCTTTATCTCTTTCGTTAATTCTATCTCTTCTTCTGGACTAATCATAGGCTGTTTAGATACATCCTTAAAGTATAACCCTAAGGATGCATCTTGCCTGTCAGTAATAGATGGTGTTATTTTCAGACTTTTCATTAAACTTTTATGCCATTCGCAACAGAATATTTAACAGTATCTTCGTTTAATGTAGTTGCTAGAGAATTTTGAGCGGCACTAATATCCAAATCAGTTTTAGCTACTCGATAACAAGCAGCATAGGAATTTATATTCTCATAATTCTTCATAACATTATCTTTAGAAGATATTGATGAAAGACTGATTCCTAAGGCATTAGCATCATCTAATGATGTAAGATCAGTACCCATATATACAAAGGACCAATTATACTTTTCCTCCTGATGCTGAATACGATCTTTAACATCTTTTAGAGTATACTCCTTAGAAGCATTTTCCTCGCCGTCCGTCATAATGACTATCAAGTTCTTAGAAGGACGTTCGGATTCATCCATATCACTTAACCATAGACCGATTTCATCAATAGCAGTACCTATACCGTCGTTCATAGCAGTGCAACCTCCTGGATTATATACTAGAGGCTGTACATCTCTTACAGGTTTACCAATAAAATCAGTTGTTACTGTACTAGAGAATCTATAGACTGATACTATACACTCCCCATCTTCAATCTGTTTCTGTTCGTCAATGAATTTCTGAAATCCTCCTATAACATCACTGACTGAACCATACATTGAACCACTCTCATCGAGTACAAAACAAATGTGCAATAAATTACTTTTCATTATTAATTCTTTTTAATATTAATTTTGGTTTCCACATATCTCCTATATTACCTTTATGGCATCCTAACCCTATCCATATTAATGTTAGGAAATATATAGGTTAAAATACTAATATTCAAAAATTAGGAATTTCAAAATCATTCCAATATAGCATAACGTATTCATTGTCCTCACTTTTATAGTAATAACCTCTAACAGTATGAACGAAAGGGACTCCTATGTTCTGAAACCATTCAGCATGGGAGCTTTCATATGTCTAGAAGTTGGAAATCTTACTAAAAGAGTGTCTGGGTCTAAATACAACGGTTTTCGTATAGCATGAAATTCTTGTAGTGTCTATAAAAATAAATTAAGCTTCGTCTTCAATATTACCTTCACCTTTATCAAGGAGTTCTTGCTCCTTATTTAAGAATCTAAAACACTTTAATTTAAATGCTCTAGTAATACCATCATCAATTTTAATAACGACCCCTTCGTGAGGAACCTTATTAACACAATGTGGCGAATCCATCTCCATATGGAATCGTTTATCGTTAGCAAGTCTATCTACGAAGTTTTCACCCCAATGATTTGCTACATCCAAATCTGGATACAAATCTTTAGCCAGACCGCAATAACATTCTTCTACAGGAGTAAGACCTACACTAGCACACCACTGCTGTACCTGATGAGGAGTATATTCTAAGACATTACCGTCAACATTAGTATATGTTACACGATAAATTCTTACTTTAAAGTGCTTCTCTGAAGTATAAGGTTCTCCTTCTTTAGGAGGAACACATCCATAATCATAACGTTTCTGAATACAACTTCCATTCGGCAGATAACCTACTATTTCATAATAAGCAGTCTGACCTTTAGATAGACAAGGTCTTACTATCTTATCAGCTTCTGCCCATACATCAACTCCATAATATCCACCTCCAACATTACTATTATAGTATTTATTCTTAATTACTGTTCTAGAAGCGTATATATAATCATAGTGATCGAACTCTTCACCAGTAAACCACTTAGCTATCTTTTGCTTCCAATTCAACTCTTGCTTGCAGAGTACATAAGAAGAAATACCAGAAGTTCCGTGAATCTTATAAGATATTTGAATCCTAGATTCAGGAGTAATTATATTAGGACATTTCTTAATAAGAGTTGTGTCGTAATGGAATCTAAATTGCGTGTCAATGATTTTGTTGATACCTTTTGGGACTTTCTTCGTAACCCTTCCTGTTTGCTGTGTTGATACGTGCGTTCTTTTTGCGACGTATTTTTTGCTGATCCAGAACTCTTTTTCTTTACTATTTGAGCTTCCGTCGGAAACTGCATCGAATTCAATACCTTCTTTGACATTTTCTAATTCTTTATTAGTTACTGATACAATATAGTTTTCTAAGATAGTTACGGGAAGAATAAAACCTTCAGACAATTCTCCTCTTAATTTAATAGCCTTAACACGACCGTTATCATCAAACATACCAGACTGTTCTGGATCCTTATTAAGTTCCTTATGTCTGTACAAGTTAGCATAGCTTAGAAAATCCCCGTTAATACAAGATAATGCAGGGAAATATACATATAATCCAGGCTCTGAATCGATACCTGTAATGATGTTAAACCCATCAATAGTACAGCATTTGAGCTTATTTACTTCGGGGTCTGAATGTTTTCTAAATGTAGTGATATTTACAATCTTTGACAAGTAATTTTCACTTGCTTTCTTACTTTTAACTAGCTTCATTTTTTAAACTTTATTAAATTAGTAAATATTATTTTTAATTCTTGTTAAGTAACGGTAGAAATCTCCTCTACCGTTAAGACCTCCATAAAATGTAAGTATATCATAGTCGTCCTTCTCCTCTACAGAATGAAGGGAAACTCTAGCAGGTTTTAAGCTATCAATAATTTTATTATAATCCCTCATATTAATACTCAGAATTTTTAGGTTGTAAAACTAATAATCCTTTATCTCTAAACATTTGTACGCAGGAGTTACTATCTTCGAACACCATTAATACATTATAATACGGTTCAATTTGTTCTGTATAAACACGTTCTTTATAAACTGCAGCGCTTGAATAATCAGTTCTATCTCTGGCGAATATTTTATCTGGATGTAACCAGTTATCATCAAGCCACTTTAAGGTAGCTGCTTCTTCGATACCCTTGTGTCTACCAGTAAGAACTAATAATTCTACATCATATTGGTCACAGTATGCTCGAATCATGTTTATAAGATCAGTCTTAGGTTCATCTTCTAACATTCCTTCAGCAGCACCTCTTCCATACCAGGGTCTGCCCGAAGTATTTTCACTAATAGTATCATCAATATCAACAATTATTGCTTTCTGTTTCATTCTAAATCGAATCGAAATATTCTAGCTCTAGGCTGAGTAGGTTTCCCTTCATCAGAGTAATTAAAGAAAGTACATTCTACTTTATGTCCGAGATATTTCTTTTCAAAATTCTCAACATATTCAGCCTTAGTTTCTCTATCACCTACAGGCATAGCTTTGAATGTTCTACCATCTTCTAACTCACATATAAAGGTCATATCCTCAGAACCTCTAAGTCCTAACTCATATCCTACAACTTTAAAATCTTCAGATTTATATTGCTTTATTTTGATTAGCTGATTACCTCTCGATCCAGGCTTGTAAGCCTTATCTGGATCTTTAATAACTGCTCCTTCGAATCCTGCACATACATATTTGTCATGAAGCCTAATCATATTATCCCAGCCAGATACTTCTTCTTGTTCTAGAAGATGTATAGGACTTTCGACTTTATCATTTCCCATATACAATGGAATATCACGAATTTGAGTAAGCTCCATTTCTAGTAGTTCCTGTCTAGCACATGCTGGCATTTCGGGATCTCCAATAACGTAACAATCGTATATCCAGTACTCTAACCAATCGCAGTCATATGTGTTCTTCTCAAGTCTAGCAGCACCACTAATCTGCTGCAGAGATTTACCTCTCTTAAACAATTCTCCATCTAAAATAATGTCAGGATATTTAGAGAAGAAATCTAACAAATCTTCATTAGTTCTTAAGTGCTTTGTAGAATAATCATAGTGTTCACCTCCTCTACTAGCAGTATGAATTTCCCCATCTTTATAATAAAATAAAGCTTTCACACCGTCTAGTTTTCTACTAATCATCCAATCCTTATCATAGATTTTAGTGTTAGTTACCTTTTCACTTTGCTTAGCTAATTGAGGTTTTATTACACCATACTGATTAGTCTTAACATCACCGAATATTTCCTCTAATGTTTCTAGACTATAATTATTAGGATGTTCATCTACTTCTACGTAACCTTTATCTTTGAACTTCTTAACTTCACTATTATATTGTAGTTCTAGCTGTTCTTTCCAGGTTCTTTTCTGTTTAGTTTTATCTACTACTATCTTAGGGGATAAAGTTGTTTTACCTCCTACTTGTCCGTAACTTCTTTGAATAATATATCCGCGTTCTGGTTCGTGCCATTCCCAATCGGATTCAACAATTGCAAACCTAAATTTACCAGTAGATGCTTTTCCTAAAAGATATGTAATCATTTTCGATAATCCTTAACAATATTCCATAGATCATCTATTGTTTCTGTAGGTATCTCTTTTCCATCTTCATCCCACATTCCGGAACCTTCTAGAAGATGAGGTTTTTCAAATAACCACCAGTTAATATCGTCTACTCCTTCTTCTTCAAAAAGAATACTAATAGTATTATCGAATAGTTTAGCTCCGTACTCTACCCAATCCATTTCGAGGGGAAAGCAATTTAATACTTTCCCCACCTCATCCAAACGTTCATCCCATTTCTTTTGCTCTGAGATGATTTTAACAAATTCTTCTTTTGTAATCATATTAATCCAAATTAGAACCACCAATACAAATCATTTTATCGGTAGTTATAGTTTCAGCAATTTCTTTATTACTATTCTAACCTTGTAACCAATCCTTAGTCGGAATATTAATAGCCATACCATTACGCATATATACGGTAGTTACGCCATTTTCTTTATCTAGCCATCCGTCTATCGCATCTGTTTTTATAAATCCTTTCATTTAATACCAAGTTTCAAAATATATAGATTCATTAGAACCTAACTTATCAAATTCTGGCAATAGAGTATCTTTTATATAGTCTCGTACTTCTTGCACATCATCGAAGTAATATTCATCATAGTCAGTACTCCCAAAGAAAAATCCTTCCATAGTAGGAAGTAAAGTTTCTGCTAAAGAGTGGCTCTCTAAAACTTTATCACATCTAGATAATAATTCTTCGGCATCTTCTCTTATCAGCTTAAGAGGGGTTTGATTTGGCGTATCAAACCCTCTATCTTCAAAAAATTTAACTAAGAAATTTACTTTTCTGAAGTACCCTATTTCTTGTTCAGCTCTCTTTGTAAAATATATATCAAGTCCCATATTATTTCACGCCACTGTGTCCGAAGCCTCCACCACGGTTGTTACCCATATTAGTTACATCTTCTAGACTGCAATTTTCCCATTCTATCTTTTCGAATTTAGTTAGAACTGCTTGAGCGATTCTCTCACCATCCTCGATCCAGACAGTTTCTAATCCATTATTAATTAGAATAACACCCCATTCATTTCTATAACCAGCGTCTATAGTTCCGGGAGTATTAAGGACGGTAATCCCCTTCTTAAGAGCGAGTCCACTTCTAGGTCTTACCTGTACTTCATATCCTTCTGGTATAGCTGCAAATATTCCTGTAGGAATGAGAGCTCTGCTACCTGGCTCCAGTCTTAGCATAGTAAGGTTATGATTTTCTCCTGCGAAAATTATTTCACTATCTCCAAAAGTCTTTATAGGTCTTTCTGAAGAAACTCTGCTAAAATCTGCACGAAGGTCGCAGCCAGCATCAGTTGCACAAGTGTATTCAGGATTAACATTCTTCGAGTTGTTGTAAATAGGTACTATCATAATTTAAAAGGTTTTAGGTTGAAATGTTCCGTTATCTATCACTAAATACTGATTAATGCCTAAAGCATCACATAACCAAATATGCTCTTTGGTACCTACGATGCTTCCAAAATCAATAATCTTTACTCTAACAGGAGTATGACCTACTACTTGGTCCCATCCTTCTACCTTACAATCACGTAAAGATTCTGGACGTATCCATGTTGGAGGTTGTGTAGTAGAGTTTCCGTAAAAGTCTCCACTCCAATTAGGAGTAAATCCAAACGCTTCGATCATACCATAATCGTTAATATTATGAATGTCTGTTTCGTTTAAGATTCTATCCATCCAAACTTTAGATACACCAGCATGAGAGAATATTGTATTCAACTCATCGTCTACATGTATCCAATCAGTTAGTTTAATAAATCTCAGTAAGAATTCAGACTCATTCATATGATATGCAACATCTGTATCATAACCACTACATTCTGCCCAGTAATAGCCTAGATGTTGAGTGTCGTGGTTGCCACGTAAGAGAACTACTTTATCGGGATTTTCCTCCTTATAATTAAGAATATCCTCTAAGTTAGCAAGTTGTTGTTCAGCAGATACATCTTCATGTGTTGAGACATAATCTCCGAGAAATACAATCTTATCAGGATTTTCTTTTTCAATGATGTCTTTCCATATAAGACGTCCGTGAATATCTCCTAATACTACAATTTTCATACATCTATACCTTTCTTCTTAGTATACTTAACATTAGTTATTTTTCTATTTTTATAGGTTAAAGTACTGGTAGCAATACTCTCGTAATTGTCTTCAGTAATATTAACTTTTAACTTCAAATCTCCAGAATTAACAAGAGAATTAAGTAATGTGACGATTTCTTTATCAGTTAGCTCTTTCATTTAAATATAGTATTAAGTTATCAATTACGTTTTCTGACTCTGAATAGAAGGCCTTTACAGGCTTATCACCATTCATTACGATAGCAAAAGGATCTAATTTAGCTCCCCAATGTGACTTGAGATTCCATGCTAGCTTTTTACCTCTCTTAGATAAAGGGTCTATAAAATGAAAAGTCGAAGTTACTTTAACAGTATCCTCGACTTTCTTTATTTGCTCCTTATCACTACAAACTATAAAAATATCAGTTATCATAAAAAGACAATGAATAAACCACAGATTATTTCTAACAAACCTTCAAAACAGATAAAACTCTTAATTATATAACAGAGAGCGTCTGTATCTATAGGAAGATCTTTAGCTTGTTTTTCGAAATAATATTTGTCTATTTTCCCCAAAGCGGACATATTAAATATCCCCACCAGAATCAGTAGTATTCCTAGTACTTTCATCCTTCCAAAACTTATAAGTTATATCGTGTAATGTAAACCTATCTGGGAGTTTACCTATTCTATTTATCTCATAAAGTCTCTGATTTGTATTTGGATTGTTAAGAGGTCCATGTTCTTCTATATAAGGTCCGACCTTAATATAGTCGAAATTACGTAACTCTATACTCTTATCTATTTCAGACCTACCACTATACCACGCAACTTTAAGAGATTCATAGTTACATTTGATATACTCAGCTAGAGCGTTTACTAGTACAGTATCTGAATCACCTCCCATTATAGCTATACACGTAACTCCAAGATTATCCCCGATTATCTCATCTATACTAGTAATATAATTATCACTTTGCTCATGATGATAAATCAAGGTTTCCCCAATATCCTTAGCCAAGTAAGGGCTATGGCAGCCCTTACAATGACATGGACAATTTGAGATATTAATGGCAAGTGTTATTTCGTCTGGTATTTCTGCGAATACTACTCTAGTATCAACGTATTTAAGCATCAGTTCCCATTTAAATTAACATTTTTCACTAAGTTCATATCTACCATTACTATACATTCGTTTACTTGCTTCTATTTGCCTATCTTCTCCAAAGGATTTTATAGGTCTTAAGTAACCAATAACACGAGTATATTGAGTAATATGATGACTATGACATTTTGGACATTCTTCAATCGGATGTTTTGTAATATATCCACAATCATCACATTTACTGTTAGGAATGTTAAAGGTAAAGTAATTAGTTCCGTTTTCTATAGCAAAGTTAATCAATTTGATATACTGTTCTTTGCTTAGATGATTTTCCAAATTAACATGAGCTGCACTACCCGTGTAAATCATATGTTTCCATATGCACTGACTATATCTTAACTGGAATATCCAGTAATACCCATTTCAAGTTACGTATCAATAGTAACCTTACTCTCCCGATTCGGAGATAGTCGATACAGGATTATATTCATTTATATCAATAACATTATTATTAAGAAGCCATTTCTTTTCTTTTTTACTATAAATTGGAATATGTTTATAGCTTCTTTTAATAAGGTTTCTAAACCCGTCAATAGATTTACTTTTATTTCCATATTTACTATATGTTTCTTGTAAAGAATGATTAACGTAATATTTACGTATTGCTATCACTTCTTCATCAGAATATATTGAATTTCCATTCTTACTTCCAGGATTACTTTTTTGTTTAGAGTGTAATATCTTCATTTCATCTGTATATATTTCAGGCATTACACTTTTCCATGTATTACCTTCCCAGATTTTTTGAAATGCAGAATATGATATTTTAGTTTTATACAATTCCCAGCACTCTTTACATCTTAATTCTCCCATATAGTAAATTTCTCTAATTTGAATAACTTCTTTTAAAGAAAGTCTGGCTCTTCCATTATCATCTAATTGATTAGTTTCTCCACCTGCTGATAAATTATATCCTATTTTAGGATCTCTAGAATTATATTGCTCAATATATTTATATTCTAGTTTTCCTAATTCTTCTAAAGTGTCAGCTTTATCTATCTGTTCTATAGTAAAGTTTTCTATACCATATTTACGCATAGCACAATATAGATGTCTAGGATCTGATTTAACACAATGTTTATGATTCTACCATCGTTCTTCTAAAGAACATGTAGTTAATCCGATATAAATTTTTCTATTAATTTGGTTTGTAATTTTATATATAATCATAATTCAAAAAAAAATTTTAGTTATATATAATTATATGCATGAGCATCTCATAAACCAAATAAAAATAGTATTAATATTTTCCCACGGGATTACCATACATTTAGTTTCACAACTCAAGCTTCAGGCTTCCCCGTTAGCATAAAATTAACTATTTTATACCCCTTTGATTAAAGGAAAAGGTATAACAGGCGATCATTCACCATCAGTATACTGATAAGTTTGTCTACCGTGAAGTATAAACTTATCTAATACAGAAGTATTGTCGTGAGCATCATAGAAATATGAATTATATAAGTTCTCATCTTCGGGAACTTCGTAACCATCTTCTTTATCCCATTTATAATTCTTGCCCCCAAGCCCTTCAGCAGGAACTACTTCAGAATTAAATAGGAATGGACGTCTTCTACTGTTTATAGAGTGAATCTTATTCTGCTCTTTAACAGTACCAAGAATTAATTGAAGGAATTCAATGTATTCTTTATTATTTCCAACTGTAAGTCCTAAGAACTTAGCAGCTTCGTTTAGACCATTTAGCCCTATAGTACTATAAAGTTTACTAATATGGATATATCCACCATTAGAAGAGGTAAACATTCCTTGGTCTTCAGCTTCATAAAGCATATCTTTAAATGCTATATGATACTTATATACTCTTTCTAGGATAGTTGTAAGGTACTTTCCGAAATTTTGAGCAAACTCTTCTGGATTCTCTTTAAACCACTTTCTTGAATTTTCCCATCTACTAGGAATATCCCCTAAAGGTTCACTAGGGATAAAATCAATAAAGTAATTCTGGATGATTCTATTAATGTTAAGTGTAATAACATTACAAGAACCAGTCATAACTCCAGTAAGACCTGATGTAGGACTAAATGTATTTTCAGCAAGTTCGTTTCTCAATCGACAGCAAGATGCAAGACTATCAGCACTATCAGATATATAAGTAAAGAATGAATGACCTTCTGCATACATTTCAGCAGTAAAATCTTTATAATCCTTATCTATAATATCATTAGTTTTTGGGTCATACACCATTGCCATAGTTTCTACAGGAAAAGTTAAGATTTGTTTAGTTCTCAACTTATTGAAGAATTTCATGAATAATCTCTGAAGAACGTCTACAGCGGACCATTCAGGTTTAGTTCCGTCTGGATAGTAGAATTCTCCAAACAGAGATGAAAAGTATGTCTTATCATAATATGATACATTAGTAAATGGAGATTGGTAACTACGATTACCAGCAGGTTGGTTCACTCCATAAATGAATTGTTTAAATGCCTTATAAATAGCATCACGAATAGTACGTTCTTTGCTACAAACATTAGAAGTAACAACTTCATCTAAACGATTATACCAATCAGCTCCAAACTCCTGTATAATATAATAATTCAGAGCAATAAAATACTCTCCTAAGGCCACAGCACCTTTACATTGAGAAGAAAGTAGGAATACTAGATTTGTAACCTGACCACTAAAGGACTGCAAATCGTTAGGTGGTTCTGGGGTAATACCATCTATATTACCAACACCTTCAGTCATTAGAGGATATAAACTAACTGCCATACAATACTGCTTCAAGACAGGAGTGGTAGCTTCATCATGTGTATAGATGATATGACTATCCAAATCCTTTTCATATTGCTTAGCAACTTCAGGGAACATTTCGTACAGCTTGTCTTTCATTCTTTGTCTCTGAAGATTTCTGTTAGTAGTCTTATAAACTTCACCTTCAAGATTAGCCGCATTCTTCATAGTAACATTTGCATTAGCATCTGTTTCACTAGAAGTAGCTGCATTATCATTAGAAAGACTGTACTTGTTCATATAGTCTATTCTCTCTCTAATAAATCTAGCTTCGCTATGTTTAGCTCTATATAAGATATAAGCTTTAGCAACTTCTGGAAAATCCCAATCCATTAAAAGTTCTTCAACTTGGTCTTGAATATCTTCAACACTTATTTCATCCCATACAGAGACACCTTCTGCTATATCTTTTATTACTCCTTCGTAGTTTTCTAAACCACAAGACAAAAACGCCTTTTGTATTGCATTTTCTATTCTACTAATATCAAAAGGCACCAAATTACCGTTACGTTTCTTTACTCTAGTCATATAATTATTTTAAGCGTTAATCGTACAAATATAATTAAAAATATTTAGATTCCAAAATCTTATTATAATCCTAAAATATCTTTCAAGAGTAAAGTCTTTTCAGCTTTATTCATTATATCCCTAGTATCTACATTAGTTATTAGATCTGTAAACGCACTATATATATTAAATGCGGCGGCAGACTGTCCTGGTTGTATCAAATAGGGTGAATCACTTTTTTCGTACAGTAACTTATATGCGTCAATAGCCACACTAGTAGCTAGTTTGACTTTACCGTATCCTGTGTCATACGATAAGTTCAAGGCACGTCTTATCCATAATCCGAGATTCTCATTTATGGATCTATCATTATAAGGTATCTCGATATTAGATAATCTATCTATCTGTGCTTTTATATCTGATGTTTGTTCCATTAAAGGTTGAATACATCTAAGACTTATAGGGCTTTCTGGTTCAATTTCTTGAACATTTAAAAAAGCTGGACTAAACATACATAATCCAGAATTATCTGTATTGATTGCCCCTCTATAGATTTTAGAAACTGGTTTCCTAGTATCTAATCCATATACCAGACCTATTACCTCTAAATGATCTTCAAAACCGTACTCCTCTGGAAGTATAGCTTGTATCCATACTCTATTAAATACAGTATCTTCGAGGTTAAAGTCTTGATTTTTAGTTAGACTCATTTGGTCTGGAAGTTTAGCATGTACTTCAAATCTATTAGTAAATTTAGACATTTTCTCCAGAAATGGAGTTACATATGCTTCAGTACTAAAATACTCTTTACCTTTAATTATAGTGGCCTTCCCCTTTAAAAGTTCATCAATTGTTAATTTCATTAGATATATCAGATAAGTTATCAAAGAAATTTATCTCCTCTATTCTTACACCTATATAATCATAATACTGAGAATAATATCTTTCCGTAGCATCTTCTATATCTTTCATATTGTACTCTGGAAATAACATTGCTAAACCTTCAGGTATACAATCAAAGTCTTCTTCAGCTTCTTCCTCATATTCAACTAACTTTTCATACATATTAAGCCACTCATCTTTAGAAATAGCAAGTTGCTTATAATGAGATTCTTCTATTTTATTCTTTAACGCATCTGCTAACTCTGATGTAGAACAGACTCCTAGGATGTGTTCCCAAGAGTCTTCCCATTCACCACCATATTCAATTACCGCATAAACTTTAGAAAGGTTCGTTATCATTAATTATAAATCCTTCGCCTAAGACATCAGGTCCTATAAGCTCATTAATAACATCAACATCTTCAGCTAGAGCTTTAAGTTCTGCTTCATTCTGATTCTTCAGATATTCCTCAAGTTCCTTACGAGTGATACCCTCTAATGCCATACACTGAGCTTTAGATAGATAGTTAGTTCCTCCATACACAATAGGTTTAGCATTTTTATTAGGTTTGTAATTTTCGAACTTGTAAAAATTCTTAACAGCTCTCATTTTTGTATCTTTTCTTGCCATAATAAGTATTAAAGATTTTCAAATGTTCCTCTTAATAGGTTGCCTCCTATAAACGCATCATATGATACCCCATAAGAGTTTCTACTAAAATTATAATTAGTGTAATCGGAAGCCCCGAATAGACTAAGTACATTTCTATAGTCTAATCTCTTACAAGAATTAAGAGAATTAGAGTGTAAATCACCTTTAATGAAATGAACTTTATCTTGATGTATTCCTCTATCATGTAACCACTCATACAACATAATCTTAGATTTATCATCTAGATTGAGTGGTAAACCTTTTCTCATATATTGATCATCTTTACCATGACAACATATAAAGGTTTCATCATTCTGGGTAAATACTCCGAAGAACTCTTCCCATAATGTAGTAGTAATTTCAGGGAACTGTGCATTTATAAGTGCTAATAACGCTTTATTACACATATATTCAAAGTTCCCACCATGATTACCACAAGGTACAGAATAGATGTTTATTTTAGAGCATAGACCATTCTCTTTATTAGCTAAAGTCTTTACAAACCATAGCATCAATTCTATATACTTATTAGCTTGCTCTCTTGCATCCATATTCTCTGGCATATCATGATCTAACCTCGCAGTCTTACCATAAATACCTGTACAATCTACATTATCTCCCATAAGGACGATATTAACAGTATCAAAGTGTCCGAAACTACTTAGTCTGCGTAGTACTTCAGACATTCTTCTTTGAGCTTCTTCAAATCCATATGCAACATTTTCATGATACATCGGACCAGAAGTTATAGCAGCACCTAAATGTAAATCAGCGATATATAAGTTAATATTCTGATTAGACTCAGGCATCTTTTCGATAATAGTAGGCTGAATACCTTCAGGAATAGAAACAACAAAACTAGATGCAGCTTTAAGCTGTTTCTTTAATTCGATATTCTCCAGAGCATACTTCTTTAGAAGTTTCTCATTATTCTTTATTTGATCCTCTTCAGCCTTTCTAAGAAAACTATTTTCTTTCTCTCTAAGCTGTATATCTCTCAATTCCTCTTCAGAATATTCTTCAATCATATGAGGAGCAAAAGGTGCTGAGGCTTTAGTAATATTGAAAGCTCTTAAAATCCTTTTAAAGTCTATGAGAGATAAGTCAACAAAATGTCTAGATACTACTCTTTGAGTTAAAGAATCGCCATAATATGAATACAATCTATGAATAGTATTCATTTCCTCTCTAGTTAATCTGCCAGTAAGAGGGGCTTTGTTTCTTCTATAAATTTGATATGCGTAATATCTAATCTTTTGTTTATCATCACGTATATAAGATGTCTCGGCTACATCGTCAGTTTCTACATCCTCCGCTTTTAAAATTTCCTCCTTATTAACAGAGCGTTTTCCAGTTACTTCATTATAAAGAGCGATGAGGTTTCTAACTTCTTCAGTTTCTTCTTCACTCTGTTTCTTAAGCATTGATATAGTAGCCACTATACTATTATAGCTTAGATTGTTCTCCGCACAAAATGCGCTAAGTTTTTTCCCGCTTTCCTTTACTGCGAGTAGAATACAGATATATTTCTTTACAGTTGACTGTTTCATTATTTTTGATTGATTTATTCAATTTTAAATTAAAGTTGTTACACCGTTATAAAAAAAAAACAGGCGACCATCCGTAGATAGCCGCCTTAACTTAAGTAAAAATGAAGAATATTATCCTCTTTCGATTCCGAATACGAGATATGTTCCCACTCTCGAACTCTTAGAAGGAGTATAAGTAGCTTTGAAAGCAACTGGTTCACCATCAACAACCTGCTTAGTATAAGTACAAATCAAGTTACCCTTGAAACCTTTATCAGCATACAAAGACTTAGCAATTTCCTTAGCCTTAGCCTTAGTTTCATCAGTTTCAGCAATTACAGAACCTGTAGCTGCGTCGATAAGCTGATAAGTAGTTTTATATTTACGAGCACCCTGTTCGTTCTTAACATCGTCGATACGATAAGGACGTTCACGAGTATCAGCAACTGCCGCTTCCTGAGTAATTACGAAACCAACACCAGCAACATTCTTAGATTTCTTTGCGAGATAATCTAACATAAACTGCTTCTTGTCAGCATCAGTAACACCATTTACCTGTTTCTTCAACCAGATTTTGTATGCCTGAGTTGCGTCACCCATAATATCAAACGGAGCCTTTGCAAGTGCTTCTTCTTTAGTTGTACCAACTACTTCCATTCTCTTAAAGTTCATAATTTGTGCCATAATTCAAAAAATTTAAAGATTATAAAATTTAAAACATTAATTCGTATTAACATCTATCATCTAACATACAAAATTACTATTTTTAATTGAATCGACAAAATAATAATCAGTAAAAATTTATCTTATTCCTCTAAATTAATGTATCTCCCGTCTCAAACTTGGTACTGCAAATATAGTTATATTTTGAAGTCACACAAATCGAGGCAGGGTACATTTAAGTTAAAAAGTGTTAACTTCTTTATCTACACAAAACTACAAAACTTATCTAACAATATCTCAGAATGGCAACCATTTAAGCAATATTTCTTTTACTTTGGCTGGAATATTCTTATCATCAATTCCAAACGTAGGAAATTCTTTACATCCGTATGCAAAGTCAGAACAGATTACTGCAAGTCCTTTTATAGTATCCTCCGGAACTACTCCTTCAGATAATTTTCTGAGTACTTGATAATGAGTTACATCTGGTTTCTTCTCTTTGAGTTTCTCTGTAAGATAACAAACTAGAGAAATTAATGCAAACTTAGTATTTATGTCAGAATTTATATGTCCTAACGAAAAATACTGACTATAAAGTCGTTGCATTTCTTCATACGGAGGAGTATTGATTATATCCATATTAACTAAAACGATAACCTTTACTATAATAATGAGCGGCTAATCTAAGTAGATATTTGAACTCGTTCCAGCCCTTAGTAAAATCGGCTTTATTCAAGGTGTATATCTTAGTATAATAGTTTGGAATAGTCGACACCACTAAGCAATTAGAAATGACAGTACAGTTATCCATACCGTAATATTTACTTGCAATTAATGACATCAACCAGCTATATAAGGCTAACTCTCTATGATAGTGATACCTTTCAAAATTATTTCCGAATTCTGACACTAGTTTTCCTATAGTCTTCACATCGTTTACAATTACTGAATTAGTTTCACTATCTATAGTATAGTTATCCAATTTAGCTTTTATTCTAAATATAAAAGGGTCATGTCCAGGAACATGTACTTCTACATCTAATAAGATAGCTTGTTCATTTTCTGATTCTGGGTCTGAAATCATGCCAGTCGGATGTAATACCTTCTGAACAGTCTTATTAGACTCTAAGGCACGGACACAACTCATAACTCGCTCTCTACTCTTGGCATCAAGATATATAGGAGTAGAGGGAAGTTCTCGGGATTCATAATCTTTCCTAGCTTCCCAATAAGGTTTACATTTCTCCAATAATGCTTCAACCTTGTCATTATCGAGTTTACCTTTATAGTAATCAATTTTATTGGATGCTTCAAATATAGCACTCCATTTTTCTTGAGGTTTACTATCTTTATTGGTAAATACTTTATATAATTCATCAGCCATAAACCCAGCTTTAGCTGTAGGTCTGTCTACACAATCACATAAGTGAAATAAATCTGGTTGCAATACTAATTCATGTACGGCACTCGTACCACTACAGTTTTCACTGCCAAAGACCCTCGGTGTATCAACCCGATATTCTTTCACGGTCTTAAGTTACACTTAGTCTCATCATGCAACATCTTTGTTCGTGGTCTGGACTATGTCTTCATCCTATTATATAATAGGAGCACCTGCATCTAGTCTCTAGGGCTGGATCTATACTCTAGGTATAGCCTATGCCTCCTCAAGTTAGCATATCCGTTTCCAGACTTAGCCTCCGAGGATATTCAGGTGTAATAATAAGAGTAATTACTTACTCAGACGGCAGTATTTCATCAATAATTGCCTAAATTCTTTCAAGTTTATTTTCATCGTATTTAATTATAAAGAGTTTTATATTATTTTCTTTACAATAATCAGAAAGAGCCTAGTCTCTCTTAACCTGTTCATTATAATGAAGTTGACCTCCAAAGTATTCAACAGGCATATAATGCTACTCTCCGTTTACTTCAATAATATATTCTTTTCCGTCTAAATTGATATAAAAATCAACTAGAACTTTTTTGTATAACTATAAATGTTTTTCTTGTTCAAAAGGTATTTTACTTTCTTCTAATGCTAAACGTACTAATTCTTCTCCAGCAGATTCTTTACACTTTGGACAATTATGTCCTAATAAGTGTTTGCCCGCTTTTTGCCAAAACTCTCCATGTTTGGAACATATAATACAAACAGGAGTATCCCAAGTAATATATTCAACTTTTGAATAATCATACCTAGTTCCGTGAATTTCTCTAGATCTAGTTATAAATTCTTCAGTTGTTAATTTCCTATGTTCATTTTGTTTAGTACTTGCACAAGATTTACATCCAAACCTTAGAATATTATCAGCTGTAGTATGACGAATATTACCACATTTTTTACATCTAACTGTAACATTCTAATAATTTTTGTACTCAATAAAATCATATTTATCAGTATCAAGTTTGGATAAGAAAGTTTCTTTAGCCTAAGATGTTCTAGAGTTTTTAACCCCACATTTAGGACATCCGCATTTTGAATTAATTACAGATCGTGGAACAACTTTCCATTCATATCCACAATCAGTACATTTTACAGTTATCTTTTCATTAGCTCCTTTATAATCCTCTACTAAGATTAAATTTTTAAACTTTTCTGAAAGTTTATCCTAAATTTCTTTTGTTGTTTTCATAAATATTTTCCATTAATTAATACATGTAAATGTAATGAAAAATATGTTAAAAACAAAAATAAACATGAAACAATCTTACAATTAAATTCTACCAAAAATTAAAGCATCACTATACTTATTATGTTTAGTGAGTCCTTCAAAGAAAGCTTTAGGGTCATTGTCTTGATTAGGATTTAATAATGACAATCGGGAATTGCTGATATAACCATTATACTTTACACTAAAATACTCCGAGTCATCAATTTTTTGAAGCCTCAGAGTATCCATTAAAGGTATTAACTGTATATTATCCAGTAATTCCTTGCTTATATTCATATACCAAATCTTTAAAATGTCCAAACATAGTACTTCGGAAGAGGTCATAACTCTCTTCAATTTCATTCTTGTCTAAGCTGAATATACGTCCAACTGGACCCCATTTTTGATTATGCTTACCATCCATTAAAAGGCAAGGCACTCCATTTAAGTTTAGGTCTATAAAGTTGGAAATGCTATCATCGACAAATACATCAATTCTCCCTTTAATTTTAGGAGCTTTACTCGAAGTTTGGCATACTACTTGATAAATAGGAGCTATCGGTAACTTATTCTCCTTTAAGAATTGTTTTGACCATAACTTAGAATGTATTCTTTTAGTACAATACAAAGTAGGTTCAAAGTCAGGACGGTGAATTACAGGTAATCCCATCCAGAAATCCTTATCCTTTATAAGTATTCTAACGTTTTTAGTTATCTCCCAATCTTGTTTAGGTGTGCCAAACTTTTCAAGATATGGACCTAAGAAGTCACATACAGTGTCGTCTAGGTCTAATCCAATTTTCAATGTCATAGTTCTTCTATATCTGTAATTTTTCCTATAATAATATCCTGATCACGCATGTCTTCTACAAAGTCATGGTAGGAAGTTTCATTTGAGTAGTCAGAAAACTTTTCCATAAGTTTATCACAACAATTAACGAAAGAGCGTGCTACAATCTCTTCGTTATATACCCTTGATTCTGAAACAAAGCATATTGGAATTATATATTTACTCATATTATTTATTGTGATAATTGTTTAACAGCTCATAAAAAAAGTCTACGTCTATAACTGCAACTGTACCTTTACTATTTTCTCCAGCCTGTGCAGCTTTCTTCCAGATTAGTACAAAATCTCTAGGATCTGTACATTCTGATTTAATGTCAAAATAGTTAGGAAATTTAGCGCAATGTTTAGCCTGAATAGCTACTTCTAATTCTCCAGAAGGGTCTGCAATGTCTACTTTATTATTGTCAAGTCTTTTAGACTCTCCAGCAGAACGACATACTTGAGAGTATCCTATACTCTTTAAACGTTCTACAATATCGTATTCTAAGTCCTTTCCTTTATTCTTAGATTTCTTAGCTCTATAATACCTTGCGGTATACTCATCTAACCATTCAAAGGTTATTTTATCCTTTCCGCTGCTTCCTGGTTTGTTGCATCTTATTTTTATTGCAGCTGTTGAAATGCCTGTATCTTCACTAGCTTCTTCTATAGAAGGAAAGTCTTTAGTAGTACCATCCTTAAAAGTAGCTCTACAAGCAGTATTCAACTCTTTCTACATTCTCTTAGCCATAATACAAAGTTTTTAATTAATTTTAAAGTTTCTTTCCTCCCATGATCTTTATAAAAATCAGAAATATCTTTACTCTCATACTGTTTGGGTATTGATACGTATATCAACTCCCGGTGATCTCTTCTAATTTTAGCCATATTATATAATCCTGGTCTATCATTATCATAAAATACTACCACATGTTTAAATCTAGATTTTAATTCTTCCAAAACGGCGTCTGATATAAATAAATTTTCACTATTTGGAGCGCATGCAGTTATACCACATGAATATAGACACATAGCATCTTTCATGGATTTAGTAATAACCAATAATTTACCTGTCTTTGGCAATTGATCATAGCCTTGTATTTTCTTGCTAGGCCAATTAGTAATAAATCTAAAGGAAGTTCTCTTTGGGAAATAGCATCTCCAAAGTTCTAACCCTTGATATTTCTTACCATAATATCCAAATATAGGACAATGTTGTTGTGACTTAGCAAATAAATTTCCATTTAAGAATACATGTTTACAGGAGTATACATTAAACTTTTTCAAGATTTCCGGAGTTATTCCATACTTCCCCCACCACTTAAGTTCTAATTCAGTAAAGTCCTGTACTTCTACTTGAATTTTGGACATTTCCTTATCACTAATTTTGGCAGGAGCTTCACTTATTTTACCAGGATTCTTATGAAGAGTTTTATCTCGTACTATTCCCATATCATTGGCAATAATTCTTAGAGCTTCATGGTAATCGCACTTAAAAAGCTCCTGAACAACTCCAAATACATTAAGATGTTGTCCAGTAGCAAAATCCTTAAAGATTAAGGTACCTGAATTATTTCTATAGAAACTACAGGTAGGTTGTTTATCACTTCTTAAAGGGGATCTAAACAAACCTTTCTTTATAGGAATATGTAAATAGTACTCCATAAGTTGCTCTTCAGAGAATCTAGATAAAATTAACTCTTTAGAGATTTTAGGTTTAAACGAGAAATCCATATTTTATACTTTTGATTATTTAAAATATAAATTTAATAAATTTCCTGTAAAAACCAAAACAGAACCATAGGTTATTCACCTAATGGTTCTTGTATTCTTATTAAAGTAACGCATTAAAATCAATATCTTCTGAACCTGCAGAAACTCCGTCTACATCTGCTGCTATAGAGGAGTTAGCACTGCTCATATCAGTAGGTTTAGCGTTAGCATATTCTGCCTTTTTAGATTCTTCATATGCAGAGAAGAATAGCTTATCTCCTATGAAGTTATCACAGGTAAATTTCTCACCATTCTTATTAATTGCTACGAACTTAGGCAAGCCTGCAACTACACTACCATTCTGAGTTCTTCCGACTAGCTTTAAGTTAGTTTCCTTACCCTTAGCTGGATCAGTAATTTTAATGAATGCTTTTACTACATCATCAAAAGACTTAAACATAGCACTTGCTGCCTGCATCTTCTTAAATCCTTCTGGATTAAGAACCTCTGCTACCTGCGCAATGAATGTCATAGTTCTATCAAATGGAGATGCTCCCTGATATTCATGACCGTCTTTATTTGTATATGTAGGACGCTGATCATCACCTGCTTTAGGATAGAAGATTGATTCTTCGTAATATCCCTCTTCTCCTTCGAAGCGGACTTTTAGTATATCGTATACTGCACTAGGGTCTTTCTTACCATTAATGGTTTCCTTACGAGCACCTGCAAATTTTACAGGATAGATACCCCATGGTTTAAGACGCTGCTGTACGTTTGATGTTGCTTGAGTTGTTGCTAAAGATCCAAAGTTAAATTCTGACATATTAAATTAGTATTAAAGTGTAAAAAAGTTCGAATCTACTTGTGTAATATTCATATCTTCGCTATCTACTAATTCATCTAAATTCAGGTCAAAAGGAATATTCTCACCTTCTTCTCCCCCTACTTTAATATTGTCATCTCCAACTGCTTTCTCTATCTGTTCTTCTCCAGAATGTAATATAAATAATCCATTCTTATCAGGGTGTGGTATTAGAGTAAATTCAGAACCATGTTTTGCTAGTTCGTCTCTATTACCACCTCTACAAGCTACTGTATTTGATTTAGTTAGCTTATTACCAGAGCTTACTCCAAATGCTGTATTAGTTCCAATAACTGGGATAGAACCAGATTTACCACTCTCATATTTTATAACAAGTTTGGAATCTTCGTTAAGTCCCATTAGAGAAATTGCAGTACGTGTTAGTCGATACTTATTTTCTTCTAATATCAATTTAGGCTCTTCTCCATCATCTTGCACAGTCTTTTTCTTAGGAGTTTTCGTTACCTTTACTTCAGGCTTGCTGATACTTCTATCGACAAGTCTTGTTTCCAAAATCTCACCTGTGTCTACATTTACAGACATTTCATAGGTAAGGCATACTGTAAAGGTTTCTTTAGTTATAATATCAGCCATTAGTCTTCCTCGTTATATTCTTTAATGCGTTTTACAACATAATCTAAATCGTTATCAATATAGATCTCATTAAACAATCCCATAGGAGTTTTGGCTGTACATGTACCATCAGAATTAGTAATAAACTTATATGACGGTTTATTATCATCATCACGTTGAATAGTAGTAAACAGCACATATGTAAACAAACCTTCCAAAGTAATGACAGAATCCAACATTTTACCTAATGTCTTCATCTTATAATATGGAGTTACTCTATCTCCCATATTTTCACTATGCGTAGAGACTATAATATTCAAGTCGGGACGCATACTCATAGCCGTCTTTAGTACTTGATAAGCATGTTGTGCCATATCAGTAAATTTATCATAACTCTTTTCTTTTGCCCTATCCATTGCTTCAAAGCCCATAACATACTGATAATCATCAATAATGACATTAGTAATTTCTGGCATCTTCTTATCAATTATTTGTAGTACTTTTGCAATTTGATCAACATTACTAGAAGCGAAAAAGTTTCCCACTATCTTACCATCCTGAACTGCGAAATTAGGATACTTTTTATTAGCACCCTTAATCCCTGGACGTTTCCCTGTAGTAGAGATAATAAACGTCTTAGACGGATCAAGATTTCTAATAGATGAAGTTTTTCCACTTCCACTTTCACCCACAATTGCGATTAATTCTGCCATTATAATATAAATTTAGATTTTTGATTAGTATGCGCATCATCTTCTATCTTTATATTATCTCTAGTTTCTGAATACCATCTAGGACTCTCAAACATCCCATAATCATATATGGAATCAGCAGCAGGCATCTCTACCCACTTATTACATTTACCGTCATAAAAGATAAAGTCTTCTACATTGGCTTCACCATATCGAGACTTTAGGACAAAGATACTTCTAAACCTATCTCCCAACTCTGCTATATTATAACCCCTGTGAGAGTTTAATTTAGCTTTATCAGGAGAGAATATTGCTAAGATAATCTCAGCATCCTCAACAGTACTATTAGTATCTTTTAAGTCTGAAGTTAGAGGAATTACCATTCCTTCTTTCCTTCTATCCATACTCTGAATACCTCTATTCATCTGCTGAATTACGATAGGACTAATTCCACATCTATTCTTTAGAGAATAAAGATACTTACTGGCTAAATCCATTTCCTGTTTTAAAGTATTTCCAGGAGAACAGAAGACTCTGGCTAAGTGATCTATAACTACAACATGTACTAAATCTGGGTCATCTGGATGATAAATCTTTCTATTTTCGGTTTCTTCAAAGTGTCCTCTTTCTTCTAACTCTTTTAATATATTACTGTATATAGAATTAGCAGTAGCACTTTTATCATATATAGTTAAAATACTTTCTACCTTATGCATCCAAGGAATACATTCCCTGACAATGTCGTAACATTCATCATTTAAAATAAATCCTTTCTGCACTGATAGAAGTTGTTTTATACTTAGTCTAACCCCATATGTTTCGAAAATATAGGTAGACAAGAGTTTTGCCATAATCTTATCAGCACTCATTTCTAGGCTGAATAGACTTATTTTAAATTTACCATCATCTAAATGTTCCATTATCGGACGATAGATATATGAGTACAACATTAAACTAGATTTACCAACTCCTGACTCTGCGGCTATAAGAGTATATACACCCTTACATACACCGTCAGTAATCTGTTCTAGCTTTGGCAACCCTATACTATAACCTTGCTCTCTACCTTCTCGACCTCTTTCTATAGCTTGAATTAAAGATTCCGTAATCATAATGCTTTAATCGCGTTAAAGTTATAATTAAATGAATCTCCGTTCTTAATAGCCTCTATATCCAGCCATGCATTGTTTATAACAAAGCTAGATAAGGATTGTTTTATAAGATCTTTGTCTTTAGCCCACTTAACTAAATCGATAATGTGTTCATGTCGCTCAGCATTCCATCCAATACTTCTACCGTATTTAAAGTAGCAATCCTCAAGAGAGTTAAAGTGCTTTGACACACCTCTTAAAGTGACAATGCTGCCATTAATAGTAGTCATTTGAGGATACTCCATAAAGAGTTCCTTACCAAGTTCAAAAGAACATTTATAAAGAGTCTTAATGAAACTCTTATTAAATGGGATAGAATATGGGTCAAATGCTTCCCCTTCTTTTGGAACTTTATAGGATTTCAGTATAATTCCTTTCTCTTGTAAACTGAGAATGCCGTCTCTTAGTTTTACTCCACAATTATAAAGTACTTCTATGTAAGTCTTAAACAGATCTTCATTTTCCTCGTCTTGTAACAATAGTAGTGTTTTAATGAGCATAAGCTCATTAGGAGTAATTCTATACTTATTTAAAACGGCTATCTCTTCTTCCAGATTAAGTGTTAAATTTTTCAAAGCAGCTTACAGTTTAGCATTTTAAATTACAATACATCTGTAAACTGTAATAGGTTATTACTCTTTCGAGTTGTTATCAATTACATACGGACTAAGGAACTCCTTCATCAAGACTTTATACCTTTCATAAATTTCGTCATAATTGTAGTATTTTTCTTCTATTTTGATCGTGTTAGTTCTTCTGTCGCAAAAATAATTATTTAAAACATGGCTTAACAGAAGTAGTTCCGATATTTTTTCTAGCGTCATATTCTTAATATCTAAAAGTAAAGTCTTTTATCTTCTTAACGTAAGGTCTAGGTGTTTTGCCTTCAAGTACATCCTCTAATCCTTGTTCATCAATGGTTATAACATTATCAGAATTATTACTCCTCTTAAACCAATCACATTCTACTGTTTGATCTATAACTAGAGTGAATATCTCTGCATGTTTGTCACCTTCCTTTCTAGCAACTCTACCTATCCTTTGAGTCTTTCGTATCTTTGATGAGTCTAACCCTAAAATTATCGCAACTGATAATCCAGGAACATCCAGCCCCTCATCGGCTTTTTTAATTGTGTGTAATACACCATTATCAAGAGTACTGAATTCTTCAATAGTCATTCTACCTTTCTTCTTACTATCTCGTCCAGAAAATACTTTACCACCCATACCAATAGATTCTGCCATTTTTACATTATTTGAGAATGTAATAATTTTAGAAACTGGTCTCGCTGCAATAATTTTTCTTGCAATCTCAATCTTTTTAGGATGATTATTGATAAAATCTTTTCTAGCTCTGACAACACGCATAAAAGAAGTAGCATGATAGGTTATTTGGTTGAACATTTCTTTCCGTTCTTCTGGAGTGCCATTCGGACACATTGCATTACGAAGTTCTGCTCTAAACCTAAAACCATCTGGACCAAGGCAACGAGATACCTTATTCCAATCGTAATCAAAGAATTCAAAATGTTTAGTAAACTCTTTGTCTAGTTCCTTGTATTCGTTAATGTTATCAACATCAAGAATTACTTGATATTCTACATAGTCCGAAATCCAACCTTGAAACTTAGATTCTAATAGAGTTATAGTATCAACTACAGGACAGTACTTTGCTATTAAAGCATGTTTACCATCAAGTCTCTCAAAGGTAGCTGTTAAACCTAGAATATATCTATAGTTTACAGTTTCAAATACATGTTTCAAAGTATCTGCAGCTACTCTATGAATTTCGTCTATTACTACTACATCACATTTAAAGTTACCCTTTATAGCTGAATTTACAACAAGTACTTCACAATTTAATGAAAGGCCATTACTATCTAATATACCACTCCACTGCTCTCGAAGAGCTGTAGTAGGTACAATAACAATTACTTTCATTTCTGGATATTTGCTTAGTACTGTTTTTATGCAATTAATGCCAACTCTGGTCTTACCAAACCCAGTTGAGGCTACGATAGTTCCTTTACATTTGTTCAATATCCAGTTACGACGACATTCTTCTTGTCGTTCGTCTCTGGACATTTTTCTAAAGTTAGACGTCTGCATAATTTAATAATATATATAGTAATGCTGAGTAATTATCTATAGGGATATTACTTAAATTATGACAGGCTAACATTATATTGAAGAGAAGATTACGCATCGAGTACGATTCCTCGTTCTTTCGCAGCCAACTCAATCTGTCTCATTCTATCTTCCCACTGTTCAATATGGAACATAACTTCGTTTTCAAGTCTGAACAAGACCTTATTACGAAGTACTACCAACTGGTCAGTAGTCAGGTCGGAATACTTCTTAGATTTTAGATTAATCATAGCACGAAGCTCACTAAAGTTCAAACCTGTAGGTTTTACAGTCAAACGTACATTTGGTTTAATACCTAGACGCTCCTTAATAACTTCTAGCTTACTTCTAGTATTTCCGTCCTTATCTTTTTCATCAAATTCTTTCATTTCAGTAGGAGTAAGATATACACCAATATTTAAAATGAAACTGAATGTAATGTGCTTATTATCGAAATAACCTAACTGATCTAAACAACCGTTAAGTACTTCGTCAATAGATATTCTACCAAACTCTCTAGGGAGTCCTCCAGATATAGAGGCGATAGATATATCCTTCAGCTCATTAGAAGGGAATTCCTCTTTATGAGAATTCATAAACGATCTTATATCCTGTATATACAGATGTCTTGGATAAGGTCTGTTATCAGAACATATAGAACCTGATTCTAACTTACGTAGGAATATTTCCACATTACACTTTCTACGCTGTTCTTCTATAATTTTGAGAAGAACGTATCTTCCTGGATTCAACTTATCTTCACTATAAAGCATAGACTTACAATGCCTGTAGAACGAATTTAATTGCTCCTCACTTGCGTCTAATAGACGTACCTCCTCCTGTGTTCCATCAGCTTTTCTTGCAAGTTTCCATACAAAAGACTTAGTGTCATTATTTTTAGCTTCAATAGCTTCCATAAGTTTTTCTCTCATTATTGTCATAATTCAATATAATTCTTCATATTTGTTTAATTTAAAAGGTTATCTACATTATATACTTATGTTCCCGAGATTCTGGTTTAGGTACAAACTTTAGAAATTGTATATTATTATAGTTATACGGAATCATATTCTTTCCATCAAACCATTTATCTATGCCTGCTCTAATCTCGACAAAGTTTAAATATCCAACTTCTCCAATTTCTAAATCTCTATGATTCCAATTAGGATAGCGTGTACACATTATATACCGAGTTTGCTCGATAACTTCTTTATCTAGACACTCAAATACGTAGGTAATATACCCAAGAGTGTCCTCTTCCTTAGCTACTAAACTCGCCAGTATAGTCATATACTAGCTAGACAGCTTGGCTTCCCTATAATAGGTACAACCGTATGCTGCAAAATTAGACGAACATTTCTCTATCTCTGGAAAGCAAGGATACCTAAAACAATTTTTACATTGTCTATTTGGATACTTTAATTTAACTCCAAATTTATCCTTTTCTATTCCTACAGAACTTACTTTAATAATAGCCATACCATCAATCCTACAGTCACAGTTACTCCCCCAACTCTCCAAGCCATAGTGGTCTTGTTTTTCTTCGAGATCTCCTTGTTTAAATTATCTATCTTTACAGAATAGGCATCTGACAATCTCTCATAATTTTGGAGTTGTATTACTCGTAACGAGTCTGTCTGTAATAGCAGTAGATTCTCTTTCTGATAATTGCTTATCTGTGTATATAAGAGAGTATTCTGCTGTAGGAGCTTTTGATGTTCAGCAAATATTAAATTAGTTTCCTTGAGTTGACTTGAGGTTATTGATACTATCGAGTCTCTCTCTATTTCGTTCAAGGTATTCTGTGAAAAAGATATAGTCGTCGCTAGTAGAATTGCTGATAATAATATCACGAACTTCTTCATACTCTTTTTCAGTTTTGCTGAGATCTGCATATACTGTATCAATTACTTCTCGAATCGAATCTCTCTTATTACTTATAGAGGAAATTACAGACTCTAGAGAGTCTATTTTACTAGTATACTCTCTAGGGTCAAGTTCTTCTTTATGTTCTGGTTTAAATACAATTATACCAAAACCTATATTAGCAACAAGTGAAATACTAAGGATTACTTTCCAGACTTTTTGCATTTCTTACCCTGTTTCTGATTCTTCAGCCAGGTGAGATAAGTATTTACATTATCCAAATACTTAGGGTCTTTCTGAACTCCGTTTACTATAATCTTTTCGATTTCACTGAAGTTCTCCTTCAATTCTTCCATACTCTTTCTCTTGAGATAACGAGCCTTAGAATCATTATATCCTTCAATATACATATCTGGATTACTCTTCAAGTGGTCTGCTTCCTGCTGAAGAAGAGCGCGTACAACAGGAGTACTGATATAATCACGGTCAGTTGCGTAGAGTACCACTACAGACTTTTTAGCACGAGCTATAGCTTTCAAAGTTCCTACCTTCTCATCGAACTTATCCTCTGGGTTACAGATAGATATACCGATACGAACCCCTTTTTCTACGTATCCTATTACATTCAATTCAGCTTTATAAGGTTCCACAACCATCAGAGCATCGTGACATTCACCTTCAAGAGAATCACTAACTGCTGCAATGATGAAATGATGTGTTCTACCAGCATAATCAACAAAAGAATCCTTAATTACTTCAACGTACTGTTTCATTTTTTCTAAGTTTTTTAGTTTTACAATTAGATTTATATTCAGGGAGTTTATTTTCCCTTATAAACTGAAGTGGTGCTCCTAATAGAGTAATTTCTTTCTCTATTAAACAATCATCACCTTTCTTAAACTTACTATAATGTTTAATATCTAGAGGCTTGTCTAGCTTAAAGAACCTACTCTCAAGCACGCAAACACCATTTTCCCAATACTTATAAATATTTAGTTCGTATAGAAAGTATGATAGAACCTCTATTCTTGACCCATTACAGATGTAAGTTTTAGACTCCTGGCCAGAATGGTTTTTCATTCGGACCATAAGTCTTACCGTTATATACGTACTTAACTACTAAAGACTCAGCAAGTCCTGTCTTCTTAGCTTTCTGATAATAGCCAGACAGGATACTACGAATTTCGTGCTGCCAACATTCAGTAGAATAAGTAGTTTTGGGGAATTTATCATTACTCTTTAGGTAAATGATAAGTTTAGCTCTTACTGGAATACTCTTTTCTGGAATAGAATGGAAATGAATACGTTCCTTACTACTCCTACGAAGAGTTTTCAACAGTCTTCGCTCATATGGAGTTTTAGACCAAACAGACTTGTCTCTTGGAGTACGAGCTGCCAATCTAATTCCTAACTCAGTCATAAGTGCATCATTGTGCACATCGACCCAGCGATCCTCGTCACGCTGAGTTGCCTTAGAAGGACTTTGAAGATTTTCTTTTTTCATACGTGTATATTACCACATTTAGTACATTTATAAATTGCATATTGGTAGTTGTACAATACATGCTTACCTACCTGTCTACACCTTGGACATTTTAGAACCTTGGTGGAAGGATAAACTATTTTATTCATATTTTCTGAAAAATGAGTCTATAATTCCTTTTACAATTTTATTATTACAGGTATCGTAACAGTTGTTCCATAACCCGTGTTTATAAATCCATCTGATATTTTTATGAGTAACCTCCTTTATATCGTATCGTTTAAGACTTTCAACATCACCTTCATTAACACTTCCTCCTCCTACTATAGATATACAGTAATGCTCACATGTATCTGTACCTATAACAGAACTTCCCGTAGATCTTAACATACAAGTTACCTCTTTAATAATATCGGATTCTATTTTTGGTAAAAAGTTGTAGATGGATAAATTATATTCTATACCTAACCTATCTAAATGTCTTGCAATAAGAAAGGCAACATAACAACATCCACCACAATTAACTTGATATAAGTCATCTAAACAGAGACATAATCTATCTAAAGAACGTTTTAGACTATGTATGTTTATACGCCGCATAACGCTTTTAGTGTATCTAGTTCTTTTTTAAATTCTGTAAAATACGCTGTAAGAGTAATAGCTTCATCTACGTGATTACAACTAACACGGTATTGAGCTATTTTCTTAATAGCAAAATCAAGACTTATACCATAAGCTACATTTTTAAATTCCTGCCTAGCTTCTTTGCCTTTTGGACGTACTGTGTACAGTAATTCCAAATCAAATTTTATAGAGGAATCACTTATAGGTATAAGTCTAAAATCATTACTCTCAATAACCATAGGTAATTTTATTTGCTGGCAGCAACACGCTGTTTAACACTTCCTGGACGAGTAGTAGAATCTTTAAATTTTTGGTCTTGTCTATCCCACCAAGCTTGTGCAGCCTTCAAATTTGCTAATTTTTTCTTGTACTTCATAATTATTTTCTTTTAAGTCCAAATTTTGCCCATTGTAATACAAATCCCAGATGGCTCCAGGGAATCCTATACATCCTGTTATCTTACCTCCATTTTTGCGTAGAGTCTTAATTGAATAATCTATTTTTGACATATTATACAGATTGTGAAGCTTTTACAGCTAGTTTATCACAATATTCATTCCACTCATTGCCGTTATGTCCTTTTACATGTTCGAAACTTATATCAGGACACATTGCTTTAACACGTTCATATTGAATATCAAACTCTTGCCAAAGTCTTACATTCTTCTTTCTCTTCCAATCTTTAGTAGCACAACCTATAACATACATAGAATCAGTTACAATAGTAAGAGAGTCTATAGGATTTTTTATTAACCTAAGCCCTACAATCACAGCTCCTAATTCCATCATATTGTTAGTAACGCCTTTATACATCTTAGAATACTCTAATATCTTTTCCCCGTCTTTTAGGAATACTAATCCTATACCACCCTGGTTACGAGAAGAAGAATATGCTCCATCAGTTATTAAAGTATATTTAGACATTTTACAAAAAAAAAAATGGGTCTCTGCAAGAGCAATAAACCCTCACAGAGACCCAATGTTGCACATTAAGACTTGAGATAGTTTACTACCGATTGTAATTTGTCCGCATCCTCCTTATTAAATATAAATTCGTCGAAGTGCCCATAACGACACTTATAACCAAATACATATTTAATAGCCATTTTGATACGTTTCCAGATATTATATTCTGGAGTTAAGTGTACTGATACATATACATCATTATCTTCGTTATCTGGAAAATGAGAGAAGATTAACTGATGTTCTGTATTATTACACTGACAAATAAATAATTCATGTTTTGTTGCCATAAATCGAATTATTTTTTACAAGGTACCTATCTCTAGTACTAAATTCCTTACGGAATACCTTTATATTTGACTTCATATTAATTTATTTTAAACCCCCTAACTGCACTCCTAGGAAATTACTCCGTGGTCTGTCACCAATAGGCTCAAGGGCTTAGGTTTAGGGTTAATCTACTTTAGCCCCTTGTTCAATTATTCTTTTCAAAGTTTTGCTAGGTTCTTCATAGAATCTATCAATAGGAACAATAATGTCATGTCCGTTTCCTTCTATTACTTCATTATCGATAATTTTAAGATTCCATAAAGCCTGAATGAACCTAATATCAGGATTAGCTTCTAGATAATCCTTTAATAGCTGTAATAGCTTTTCATTTCCTTCCTTTCTGTTCATATTTCCAAAATATTAGTAGCGAGAACGGGACTTGAACCCGCACAGCCGCAATGGCCACAGGTGTTTAAGACCTGGATGTCTACCGATTTCATCATCTCGCCAGCCTTCACACGGACTCTCGTCTGGAGCTATTTCTATTCTATACGAGACTCCATTTATTGTAATGATTTCTCCTATTTTAGTCTCCATTATTTTCTCTTTATCTTATTTTCATACTCTTTATCATGATACTTCTCACATACAAACTTCCAATCACTTATGTCATACTTATTAACAATCTCATTAGGATGAGGAATAAGATAGTCTAACATATCAACTAAGGTTTGAATACCTCTAATTGCCTGGTTCTGGCGATGTCTAATAGCTTTATTATACCATCTACCAGTATGATCCTTTACAATAGCCTTTTTCTTCCTACTTCTGCTCATAATGTAAATTACCTTAAATAATTAAGTAATACTAATGTTTTCTCGTTTATTTGCCGCATAGTACAGGCACTCTTCCTTCTAGCATTTCTACTCAATATAAAATTCTTACTAGCTAAGTCACAACTATAATAACGAAATCTATCATAATCTACTCTTATACATAGATGTCTACAATTATTACAACTCTTTCTTAGAAAGTATAACTTTACATGATATAAGATAATACCTCTTGGAATTATAAGAGATTTATCTAAGAACTTCATTTCATTATTTTGGGGTATATTTAATCAAGGTATTTTCTCTACCATCTAAACATAAATATTCTTTTAATAAAATCCTTTAACCTATCAAAAATAGACGGTTCTTCATAAAACTCCCACAGTAAATCATATTCATGGTCATCTAAATTACAACAATATGGAAGATATTCTTTGTATTCTTCTATATTATCCTTGTTTTGTTTCTTTTTCTTACTCATATTACCAATCAGTTAAAAGTGCTAGTCTAATAGCTTCTTCTCCTAAAATATCAATAGCTTTACTTATATCAACACCTAAATTCCTTTAGATGTTTCATTTGTTCTACAGATAGTGCTAATTCCATAATTTAAATTTTTGTGGCAACAGACAGATTCGAACTGTCTACCTTAGGGTTATGCTTTTGGGCGAGTGCAATTACTGTTTAATCGCCCGAAGTTCTCAGTTAGACTATGGCAATTAGGACATAGTAACTGAAGATTCTCTTCTGAGTTATTGGTAGCATCTCCATCTATATGATGGACATGAAGAGGGGATTCATTAGTGATGGGGTTTATTTCTCTCCATCCACATTTTTGGTACCTGTTATTGTGCTTATCAAACAGGTAATCCCTAATATGTTTGGAAACAGAGCGAGTACCTTTCATACCTCCCTCTTTTCCCTCTTTCCACCTCTTAATGTACTCTTTGTGTTCATACTCAGCTTGACATATATTATTACAATACTTAGCAGTACTATGACTAGATAGCAATTGTTTTCTACAATTCAGGCAAGTTCTAATTACCAGTGTTTTACCTTTATTAAAGGTCTCACTGGCATTGACACTCCTTCTTCTGACTAGGTTAATGCCTAGCCTTTTAGCTACCTTTCTTATATTCGAGCCTGTACAACCGTACATTCTACCAATCTCCTCATAAGATACTTTATCTGTTAAAATTAGTTTCTCCAATTTATCCTTTTCTAAATTCCAATCCATATATGTAATTCTTATTTGAACTACAAATATAGTGAATTTAGATATTGTAACCTAATGGTTCAACTTTTATTAGAGAATTTTAACAGTATGATTCCTACGCTCTAACCAACTGAGCTATGTTGCCAAACAGGAATAGGTTTATCCTATTCCTTAAGAGTTTTAAAATGCTAAGCCTCCTCTATAAAGAGATGGTTTGTTACCCAAGTTAAGTACTTTCATATAATATCTATAGTACTCATTTTCGGTTACTATGATACCCTCGTTATTCAACGGTTCTACAACAACACCCCATCCTCCGAATGAGTCACCTACTTGCAAGAACTCAACTGGAGTAGAAGTGTTAATTCTTTTAGAAAGGATGTCCAAATCGTACTCGTCGAAGGTATACTCGTTTCCGTCACTGTCAACCTCTTTAGTGCCAACTTTAGCTAGAGTTTTCTTAAAGATGTCAACTGAATTTTCGTCAGCGAAGTCATAACTACACATCTTAACATTATAAGAGTGAGAAGCCTGTTCCACATTAATAATGTTCTTGAACTCAGATACAGGACAGTCATGGATATTTACTTCCTCTACGATACATTTTAGAATATCTATAGTCGATATAGATAGAGAATCAATGAACTCAAGAATCTCTGGAGCTCTACTCTTGTCTACCAGACAATCGTCAAGATATTCCATAACTACTTCAGACGAAAGATTACTGAATGATTTCTTATAACGGATTCTAGAAGGACGACCGATAAAGTTCTCATTGATATACAAATTGTTAGTTGTTAGAATGAATACTCTACGATGAGGACTGTTAAACACCCCATCCATGATAGATAGAAGCTCTAAGTCATCACCTTCCTTTGTCTTAAAGTTCTTCTCAAATTCATCGAAGAACAAGACGCAAGGACAATTAATCTTAGAGATAAAATCTGCCAAGCCTGGATAAGGAGTATTAATTAGAATAACTGGAAGATTTGTTTCGTTAGCTATAATTTTAGCTGTGATAGTTTTACCAGTACCTTTAACGCCGTTAAACAACATGCCCAAATTATTTGAGGTATTTTCGTATGTTCTTATGATGTGTTTAACTAGCTTAGATTCCAACCCATATACTTTAAAGTCAAAGTAGAATTTGTCAGCGAAATCCTCTAAGAAAATTTCATTAGTATTTGGATTAAAATTCATTGTATACACTCTCTTGTCAAGAGAATCTAACACTTGGATATTACTATTTACCTGCTTGAGGACTCTTCCGTTCCTAAGCCAAACAATACTTGGAGTTTCCATAAATTATAATGATAAAAATGTTGTTACGTATCTATTAGGTTTGTTAAATTTTGATTTCATTCCGTTCTGAAGCAATGTCAAATCGTCTTTACTCATACCTTTCAACAGACAGATTCTTAATATATCCGACATAGGCATAGTATCCTTTAGAGTTGTTATTGCTCCTAAACCTCTATAAGAGAAGATTGCTTTAATACTTGCATCCTTAGTAAGCTCTCTAAAGACATGACAGAAATCAATAAGGTCTTGATCTCCTTTAGTGATATTCTCTTCTATTTTAGGAGAATAAGAAATAGTTATAGGATTAAATCTATCGAGAGATGCTCCGTCAAGACAATATCTTCCAGAATATACATGGTCTGCTCCAGTACCGAAAGTATTTCCCGCTGCAATAAGTCTGAAGTTTTTATGGGCTTCTACTTTTCCAGTAGGGAAATCAAAGTATCTGTTAGCAATAGCAGCATTAAGAATTACTAAAACTTCTGGAATAGAAGCATCGAGTTCGTCCAAGAAGAACAAACCACCATTCTTAAAGGCTTTATAAAACTGAGTTTCATGATATATACCATTAGCATCAATAAAGCCTGTGAGCTTATATTCTTGAGTAACGGCGTTTGTAAAATAAAACTCCAATCCAAGAGCTTGTGCTATTTGTTTACAGATGACATTCTTTCCTGTACCAGCTTCTCCTTGTAAATATACTGGAAGGTCAAGAGAAACTAAGTTTAAAACTGTCTTGAATTTTTCATGAAAAATTCCTGTAACCTTGTTAATAATTGGACCATTCTTCACTTCTATAACCTGTGGAAGAGGTCCGTAAGTTTTAAGGATATGCTCCTTTACAACAGGAACTACTTCATTATATACCTTATCAGCACAAGTACTGATTACAGTATCACTAACTGCCGAATCTATAAGATCGACTAGCTGTTGTACTTTATCTCTTTGCATTTTCTTTTATATATGTTATTATTTGTTTAACATCATATCTTAGAGTTTTATCTATTAATTGGAGACTAAGAACTACTATATTAGGCCTTATTTTTAGCATTTCTACTAATGCATCGTGACTAGGAGAATCACCATAACCACGTGCGAAATAAGGTTCAGTTATTTCTGGCACTGTTTCCAAGAACCTAAAACCTATTCGTCTTAACATTGAAGGATGTGCTATAGGAAAACATAGCTTCTTTAAATCAAGTCTGTCTTTATAGTCTTTTAACTGCACTGTTCCTATAACAGCCTCCTCATTTTCATATCCTGTGTACATAGTACAACTTAGACTAATGGATATTCCAGTGTTCTCTAATATCTGAATGGCAGATAATACAGCAATACCACCTTGTATAAAAGTACGACTATCTATATACCAAGGACCTTGCGGTGCATAGATAATGTCAATAGTCTTTACTTTTTGCACTTCTCTGGTACGATCATTCATAGATTGAGGTAAACCCATGAGATACTTAGGTACGTCAGGATAGCTTCCTACAACATCTGCTATTGGTTTACTTTTAGTTCCTACAAAGAGTTCTTTAAATTTAGCAGTATTTTTCAATACTCCTGATTTTATTTCAGGAAGTATTTTATCATACCCATTTAAAAACAACTCAACGGCTTCTTTATAAGAGTAGGTTCCAGTAAAATTATAACCTGCCTTCATAGACTGATTATGTCTTTCCATTACTGAATTGTTAGCTCTAGTAGATAAACATTTCAATAATCCGTCAATAGTATGGAAGTGTTCATGAACAACTCTTTCGAAACTTTCAGTACCATACACTCTAATAAAACCTCTCTTTCCTTCCTCTGAAAAAGAACTTCCTAATAATTCTCCAGAAGATCCTAATTGGACAGGAGTCTTAGGTGCTTCAGGTTCCTCAGATTCTTTAACCTCTTCTGCTTCAACTTCTGCTTCAACTTCTTCTACTTTTTCAGCCTCAGGTTTTTCAGACTCTTCTTTTATTTTTATTTCAGACTTACCTTCTTTTTGGAATAACTTCTTAAGCCATTTCCAAAGCCTTTTAAAGGGATTTTTCATACTTTATTCTCCTCTCCACAATCCAAGCTTTTCAAAGAAGGGTTTTGCGTATTCTATATACCCTGGATAGAATTTAGTTTTATACTGTCCTAATAACTGTTTTTGCACTTTCATAAAAGCACAATAAGTTTCCACGTGTAAGGAATGCTTATAACTCCTTACGATATTATCTATAATACTCATAAAAAAAAATAATTAATTATTTGTGAGGTAGGTGAGACTCGAACTCACACGTCCTAGGACACATGGGCCTAAACCATGCCTGTCTACCAATTCCAGCACTACCCCGAAAATCAGAACACTTCACTAGTTAATACAAGTCCTCCGAAACTAGCACGGAGCAAGCTACTTTATTTACCATCAAAAGAGCATAGGGATACGTTAACCATCAGTATCTTTGGGCTAGACCTGCTAGCTTCTAATTAATAATAATTAAATAAATGTGCATAAATAAGATGTTTTTGCTGTAAGTGTTCTTATATGGTTAATTTTAATCGTTAAATCCATAACCGAAGCCAAGTCGTGTTACTATATGTTTTCCAACTTGACCTAATTTCTTTCTCAATCTAGATACAGTGGTATCTACAGCTCTTAGGGATATTTCTGTACCCCATACGCTTTGCTGAATCTCCTTTCTAGTATATATTTTATTTCTATGATTTAGAAAGAAGACAAGCAAATTATACTCAGTCTTAGTTAAACTAACCACCTGATTATTTAGATAACACTCTTTCTTATCAAGGTCGACTGTTAATTCTTTAAATTCAATTCTATTCATAATATTGTTATTTTGTCTCTCCTTCCAGATTCGAACTGGAATTATCTGTTTAGGAGACAAAGGTTCTATCCATTGAACTAAGGAGAGGTAAAGGGCAATTTAGTTTTTAAGGTCGTTTCGGACTCTCTACGAAAAGTTTTATAGTGCTATACGTTATAACCCCTCGCCCTTTTATCAGAATACACGTATAATAAACAATCCCAAATACTGTTTTTATAGAAATCTTGCTGTATGTATTCTTATAGAGTGTAAAGATAATTACTCTTTATAACTTATCAAAGTTAAAAAGTGTTAAGCATGTTACTGCACTTCTTCAAAGCGGTCTTCACTTTCAGGCTGTGCTGGCTTGCTTTCAATCTGCTTTTTACCGAACATATCCTTTACAGTGTCAGCAAAAGGAATAGAACGAAGCAAATCAAGAGCTGGATTCAAATTCTCTGCAGTCTTAGCCATGAAGTTACCGGCAGTGTTTTCGTTACCATATACAGTAACCTGACCAAGATGAATATGTTCAAACATCTTAGCAGAAGCATCTGCGATACCGCTCAATTGATCTACAGTCTTATACTGTACAATCATCTCTGGAGTAAGACCTGATTGAATCATCTTTTCTACAGCCAATGCGGGAGCCATTTCAATAGCTGTTACTTTATCAGCTTCAGCCATCAAAGATGCTCTCTTACCTTCAGCCTCAGCAAGAAGTTTCTTCTTAGTACCTTCAGCTTCTGCTTCCAACTGCAGCTTTGTAGCCTCAGCTTTAGCTTCTGCTTCCTTCAAGATTTCAGCTGCCTTAGCTTCTGCTTCAAGGATAGCCTTTTGTTTGATTGCTTCAGCATCAATAATAGATTTCTCCTTCTGCTTCTGAGCTGGCACAATTACTTCTGCATTCAATTTAGCTTCTTCAGCCAATGCTGCAGCTGTATTTACTTCTACCTGTCTCTCCTGTATAGTCTTTTCAACCGCCATTTGAGCTTCTACTTTAGAAGTACCAGCAATCTTTTCAGCTTCTGCAGCAGCCTTTGCAGCCTCTCCTTTAGCTTTAGATACTTCAATAGTAGCTTTCTGTTCTGCTACACCTGCCGTCTTATCAGCTTCCGCTGCTCTCTGACGCTTCTGTGACTCATACTCAGCTACTTTAGCCTGCTGTTCATTAATAGCCTTCTGAGTTTCAGCTTGCTGTTCCTGCTCAGCCTTAGCCATACGAATCTGCTTATTAGCTTCTGCTTCTGCCTGAGCAGACAATGCTTCAGCTTCAGACTTAGCTACAGATGCTACTGCTTCAGCTTTACGAGCTGCTGTTGCTGCTTCTGCTGTAGCTTGAGCTTTTGCTATGTTAGCTTCCTTCTCTGCCTGTTGTTCAGCAACTCCAGACTCTTTAACCTTTTCAGCTTCAGCCAACTTAATTTGCTTTTCCTGCTCAATTTCAGCTACACGAACTTCCTGTTCCTGCTTAGTTTGAGCAACCTGAGTTGCACGAGCCTTTTCAGCATCTGCTACTGCAATTTCTTTCTCCTTAGTAGTTTCGGCAATTCGAATCTGACCTTTCTTTTCTTCTTCAGCAATATCAGCTTCTGCCTGAGCTTGCGCTTCAGTAGCAGCCTTCTTACCAAGATTCTCAATATAGTTGGCGTCATCCGAAATGTCTGCATTATTAATATTAATAATACTGAAACCAATCTTATTCAACTCAGTTTCAATATTTTCTTTTGCTTTACCCAAGAACTTAACACGGTCAGAGTTAATTTCCTCAATGGTCATAGTAGCCATCAAGCTACGCATTTCACCAATAAGAATATCCTTAATCTGCTCGGAAATCTCATTAGGAGAAGCAGTCAAGAAACGACTAGCAGCATTTTGCATAAGTTCATCAGTAGTACCAATACCAGTAGTTAGAGTTACAGGAATAGTAACTTTAATCATCTGGCTTGATACACCAATAACCGATGTTTGAATTTGAATCGGTTTAAGAGACATTTTTCTCCAGTCTTGAATTACAGGGAATACAAAAGTACCACCACCGTGAATAATCTTAGAAGGGAGAATAACAGTTTCACTCTTACCTGTCTCTGGATTAGTTACAGTTTTCTTACCTGCCTTACCAAATACAACCAAGATTTCATCACTTGCACAACGACGATAACGAGACATTAAACCAATTAGGGTCAAGATTACAAGGATTGCTACAACCCCTGCAATAATCAAACTAGAAGTAATCATTGAATAAAAATTATTTAGAAATGTAATAAATTCCGTCTTTATAAGACTTAATAGTTAATATATCTCCTACTTTAACTTCGGAGTCTGCTTTGCATGTTATTTCAGTATAGCTTAGAGCATTTACTTTACACACGCAGTTACCGTTAGGTAGAGGAATGTATACCATTACTACTTCCCCCACTAAATCGGATTTAGCTTTTACTGTTGGTTCTGAGTTGAATTTCATGCATAATTTATATACAAAATACAAGACAACTATAAAGATAATACCAACAAGAAAAGCACAAAAGATAGTCACTGCCGTAATCTTACCAGTAAGCATTAACCATCCAGAGAAACCCATAGCGAAATGAACTAAACCTTTAAAGGATAGAAGATCACTTACGCTAAAATCGGCATCTCCATCAAAATCTACATCCAAATCGGTTTCAAAGAAACCGAAATTGGATAAGATAAATTGGATGATAAAGATACTATATGATACAGCACCTAAAATATAATACCATTCCATAAAGTTTAACTCATGTTGAACATAATATTTTCGAAGTCAGTATCTCTACCTATCTCATCTTCGTTATGTATTTGGTTTATAGCGAGGATTTGTAGCTTATATACATTAGCAATAATACGTTCAGCTATCTCAGGAGGGTATATATCCTGAAGCACTCGCTCTAACGTTAAACCTCTATAATTATGTAGGTTTTTAACCTTCTCTGCATAACATAAAATTGCATTGAATATAGCTAGCCAAGTTAAGATTTTCTCAAAGTTATAAGTAGGTCTGAGAAGTCTAAACTCAACTGTTTTGTTTACGTTATAACAAAGCGTATTAATGAAGTTTACCCAATAATAACGTGTAGGGATTCTCCACTTAGCCTCTCTCCTGACATCGTTAGGATGAGGCTGTGTGAAACTACCATAAAACTTCCTTCCAACTAATGTCTCATAAAGCTGACCAAAATTCCTATATGAAGGTAACTTCATACAATAATCTTTACCATTAGCTTTATATTCGGAACTACGGAAGGTTTTAGGAGGAACCAATCGCTCTATAGAAGGTTCTAGCACTTTACACAAAAGATATATTCTATATATTACATCTGACTCTAAGGTAAGATTACCAAGATGTATATGTAGAGAACATTCTTTATTAAATGCTGTATATTTACGTAGAGTATCTAACTGTTGTTTTAGTAGAGAAAGTCCAGAATCTCCTTCCATTACTACAGTAGAATATTCAAGACCGTTAATAGAACCATCTCTTAAAGGGATTAGTCCATCTCTAAAACATAGATCCTCTGGTAAATATCCCATAGAGGTTTCAAACTCTAAACCGAAGGAGTGTGTTAGATACTTTGCAATATCAAAGGTTTCTGGTTTTACTATCTCCTGTTTACCTTCAAAAAGACCGAAACTTTCTATAGCTTCATATCTTCTATTAAAGTCGTAAGGAAATTCTCCAAATCCCATTTGATACATCTCTACAGCAAGCATATTCACAGGAAAATCTACTTTAGAGAAGTAGCAACCTCTATAAACACTAAACTCAAGAACATCTTTTAAGAGTTCTTTATCTCCTTTATAATAACTAAGCTCTCCTCCAGAATATGCCAGAAAACGTACTATAGTAGAACTTCTACTACTATACCCATAGACCAAAGTGCCTGGAATGTGTTGCACTACTACATGAACACATTCACCTTTTCGCATTTTACGTCCAGTTATTTCATCAATGACTTGCATTCTTCCTTAATCGTTTTAAAATTAATATCTAGCTTATCAAAGATTTTGGACTTTACTGGTTCCTTAACTCCTTTATATGTAGTTCCCATACGAGAACCCCCTGCAAATCTAGTAGATGCTACAGAAGTCATAGGTTGCCAAGTACCAGTAAATAAGGTAGAGCCAGTAGAAGAAATAGCCTGATACCAATAATCTCCCCGAGGATATACTCCATCAATACTCAAGAATCTAATAACATTCTCAAATTTAAGGAAGAAATCCCTATCAGAGAGTCTGGTTTCCTTCTTAAGAGCTGTTAAGAAATTATAGCAATGTTTGTTCTTTAGCGCAACCCCATTAAAGAACCATACCTCACTACCTTTAGATAGTTTTCCTCCAACTCTTCCGTAATCATTAATGGACAATTTTCCCTGAATCTTCTTCCCTTTAAAGGAATATAAATTCTTTAACATGTCAATACTAATATAGTTGTCATAAACTATAGCAGTACCGCTATCAAACCAGGAATCATCATACCCATCATAATCACTCTGTTTACCATACCCAGTACCATACGCACCTCCATATGTACCACCTCCATATGTACCACCATAAAGCTCTCCATATATAGAGTGCTCTCTGGTAACTAGAGCTACTTCCTTATGCTGCTGCATAGCAGATCTATCAACACTCTCAACTAAAGTCAAAGACGCGCCATTAAACTCTAATAACGCATTGGTTCTAAGAGCATATGTCGTACAATCTCTTCTCAATGCCATCAAGTACATCCAAATAGATGAGAATACTAACTCTCTCTTCGTTTTATCAATACAGTAGTATAAAGGTCTCTCCTCTTCACTATCTTTAGAATATGAAGTTTTCTTAGATTGACCTCTAAAGAGTAGAGTACGAGGAGCTTGTCCACGATAATCGACTATCGCAAACACTGCGGCTCCATTATACTCACTCAAAGCAGCATATCCAGTATGATAGAAAATATGAGCCATTACTTGAGAATCTGTCATTCCAGTAATATCAACATCTGGAATATACTTCTTCGCTAAAGCCACATAATTATAGATAGTTCCGTTGTGCATTAGCACATACTCAACCTTGCCATCTTTAGAGATGACTACAGGCTGAGCTGTTTTTTCACTAATCACACCTACAGAAGCTTTTCTACAATGTACAAGAGATATCAAAGAATTCTCTGTTTCATCTAGAAACTTACTGTCTTGGAAATAAGAAGAAAAGAATTTATTCTCCCCTACGCCGTATTCACAACGTCCATCAATAAATACTCCACAAGAATCACCTCCTCTAGCATCATTAGAAATACCTAATGAACAGAAAGTAGCATAATCGAATTTTCTCGGAGTCTTATTTATAATACCTGCTATACCACACATATCTTACATATCATAAGCTTTAATAATTCTCTGAGCAAGTTCAGTATCACTCTCATTGATAGCTCTTACCACATAATCGGAATCAGCTAAATTATCTCCTCTAGACGCAGCAAGTAAGGCTTTATTAATCTGTCGCCATACAAACTGTAGAGTCTCTACATCTTTCATCATAGCACTACTTAATACTCTATATTCCACACCATAAGAAGTCAAACGAAAACATCCTGCTTTACCATATAAAGAACGTCTTCGTTTATCTTTATCATAGATAACAGACGGAACTCCTAAATATAAATCAAGATACTTTACAAGTTCTACAGATGAATCGATGTTAGGATTTTCATATCCAATATGAATATGGAATCCAGCACTTCTTAAGTTAGTCTTAGCACCTTCAGGCTTAGGGTTAGCCGCTTCAGTATATGCGTTATAATCAGCTTCACAGCCAAAGAGTTTTGCTTGTGGACTCTGCAATTGGTTCCTGTCTACAGTTTTAGAGGCAGCACATAGAATACCGTAATCAGGATTGATATTCTTTACGAACTTATCTATGTAATCCTTCATATATTCGATATTGTTTACAAAGGCAGCCTCATCAGTAACAGGAGGGATATTGAATTCTGCAAGAATATTGTCTGTTTCCAAACCAAATCCTGCAGGCATATCGTCTGCTTTATAAGGATTACCTTTCTCTCCCGGGATTTTACCGACAGCTGAAACAACTTTCTTAGTTTTCTCGTTAATGATAAAGAGCTCTGGATCTGCTCCAATAGTAATTTTACTTAATCTCATTTATAGTTTTCTTTACAAGGTTATTAATCATTTTTGCTACAGGTGAATTAGGAATCATTTCTGGATGTCCCTGTACTGCCAGACATTTAGGAAGTCCTTTCTTATGATAGTAAACTATTTCAGGTTCTCCGTATCGTCTGAGATAATCTTCATCGATTTTTTCTCCTTCATAAGAGTAGCTTCTGAGGACTTCTGATTTATACAGTATAGTATAATCATTTTCACTCAGATTAAAAGGATATTGCATCTGATGATGAGTAGATGTTATTTGATAACACATATTACCATCAGTGATGCCGTGTGTACATCCTATAGCGTGATTACTACAATGCTGTACCAACAATCCTCCGTTCATAACACAAAGAAACTGAGAGCCTCTACAGATTCCCAGACAAACCTGCTTGTCAGGGTCGACACTCTCAAATATTTTCTTCTCCTCTAAATCTCTCTGAAGACTAGAGTAAGTGGTAGGATGCTTTTCACATCCGTAAAGTGATGGGTCTACGTCTTCTCCGCCTGTGAATATTACTAATTCAGCTTCTTTAATATCGTCAACAATAGACACATCTTCGAGGAATCTAGTATATGCTAGTGCACCTCCTACAACAAATACTTTCATTTTTTAACTTCGTTCTTAATTGCGTTATACATCTTCATGTAAATAGGTTTTCTGGCATCAAACAACTTCTGAGACCAATACTCTAAATCTTTAGTTCCATACTTATCAATTTTTCTTGGGAGCTTGTTTTTTCTCAGTTCTAAGAGTTGGTATATATCATTAAGTCTATCTACTTCTTTTATTCTCTCTTTTAATTCTTCCTTTTTAAGTGGGCGATGAATATTATCTGCAGATATAGAATGTCCGTCTCCTACAAAATCATTACAACAATTTGATACTACGTTAAACAAGTCAGCTATAGACATAAATCGAAACTTTGGGTCTTGTTTTAATCTATAAGCATCTCTAAGGATAACATTATAAGGATACTCATAAGTGTAACGAAGCCAAGTAAGTACATACTTATGAAAAGATGCTGGAACATCTTTTATGTGTAATGTAACTTCAAAGTATGGTACATTATCTTCGTTAATCTTCTCTATTACTTTGTACAAAAACGGATATATTCCTCGTAATTGCCTTAAATGATTCTTAACTTCCTGAACACTAAAAAGACATGCGTTAGAGCGATGTTTGTCAACACACATATTAATTCCAGGGTAAAGTAATACTGTATATTTGATATCAGAATCATCTTCTACCATGTCAAATACTTCAGAGAAACAAACCTCTCGACTTAATTTCTTTTTATATGTTCCTTCACAAGAGTATTCTGTGTGATAATTTAAATAATCAAATTCTTTCATTGTTAATCATAAAAACGCCACCCTTTTACGAGTGGCGTTTAGTTAAGTTAGATATTACTCCTGATTTTCTGCGTCATCAGCTACTGGAGCCGCTGGAGCCGCTGGAGCTACAGGCTGCTGAGGCATTGCCTGTGGCTGGCCGAACATAGCACCGAATGGATTGTTACCACCGCTAAGAGCAGACATCATGAACATATCCTTGATGTCGAAATCACCCTTACCAGACAAAGCCATAAGCATCATCGGATTCATACCTACAGTACCAGAGTTCTGACTCATCATCATCAACGGAAGCAATGATTTCTTGTCATCTTTGTCAGACATAGCGAGCAACATCATAGGATTGATCTGACCACCTACGTTACCAGCCAAAGATACCACTACACGAATCATAGTCTGATTGAACAAGAAGTCCTTGATAGTGTGGATGGTCTTACCAGAACCAGTATAACCGATTGCAGTAATCTTATCACCTTCAATCTTAGTTACTTTAGCATAGCTACGTTCCAAAGCTATAACATCACCTACAGTCAACTGTTCTTTTGGCTTGCTAACGATGAATACTGGCAAATCCAAAGTCAATTCTTCTGGATAAGAAGTCAGACAGTTGTTCTGGTCGATAGCTACATAACCCTGGTTTGTTGCCACACAGATGTTACCATCAGTTGCAATACGAACTCCAGTTGCTTCAACTGGCATAAACATAGATTTCAAACGATCAGCAAAGCCTTTAATAGAATTTTTTGTAGTCATAGTGTTATTGTTTTTAATTGAGTTATTAGATGATTCTTTAGATGAGTTGATGATTGGTCTAGCAGATCTACACCAAGTTTCGAAACGGACAATGTTGTCCACGCTTGTAATACCTACCTTCTTCAAGCCGTATTCACGAGTTAAAGTATCGAGATATTCACGAGTTTCAGGGCTTACATTGTCGAGAGATTCTTCAATTGCCTTAATCACATAGAGCGAGTTACCTTTCTTAGTAATGATGTTATCACCGGCCTTAACGTCCGACAAGTAAGGATTCAGCTCAACAGAAGCAATTCTGAACTTGTTCTGTTCTTTAGCAAAGTCAATTACTTCAGCCATGTTCTTAGGCATAAATGGAAGATTCGATGTGTAAATTACAAATTTTACCATAAAATTAAATGATTTAAAAAATTATACATGTCCCTTACGGGGTTAATTCAAAAGCAGTATTAGCAAGAGGCTAATATTTGTCTTCTTAGTCTTGATTTTCCCTCTCCGCAATAGAACTTACAATTAGAGGAAAATGTGTCTTTATAGAACTTTTCAGAACAAAAGTCGCACGTATTAACTGATATTTCAGAATCGTGTATATAGTTAGGATTATGAGTTCCTAATCTATTTTCGATCCTCCAAGCTAACTCAAAATCTCTTTCTTTAGGGAAAGTAACAGACTCTTGCCAATCAGCACATTTAAGCTTAGCTACACGAAGTTGATTTTTTCCAAACAAGCTGTATAAAACCTTTATCGCAGGTTGAGGCATATGACCAGGACATACTAAAGCTCCATGAGTTAGATAAATACTAGGTTGTCTATTATCTCCAAGGTATACTACATTTCCCTCAAGTTTAGTAATATCTATAGTACTAAGATTATTATATACTCTAGGAAATGAATGTAGATGTGAACCCATTAATGGAAATGGGTTATAGGAAAGCTCATTGTCCAGTATTATCCTATCATCATAAATTTCTTTTATAAAAGCATAGTTATTAACTTCTATGTCGTCAATAAAGATTCTCATTTTACAGGAGAGTGTTTGAGTAGTACGGCCCCAGTTTGGTATTTACCAAATACTAGAAACGTATCTTTCGGAGTTATTATTTTATATAACGTTCCAGACGGCATACTGATTACTCTCTGCTTATATCCAGAAACAGTAGGAATAGTCGGAGACAGAATATCTTCAGCACCTTTCTCAATCATTATTTCGTTACTACACGAAAAAAAAGCGTCAATAGTACTCCGACTATCAACGCTTTAATAAAAAGTTTCTTTTTCATATTTTAATTTTTATGACATTTACAATCTGGGTCATGTACAACTCCACCTATAGATGTGGCAAACTCAGTAGTTCTAAATTTAATGTACTGATGATTCTTGTACTCAAAGTGAGTAACAAAACCAAACGGGACAGTATTGTCTGGAACGTTATCAATATTAACTCCCTGATCTTTGCATCCACATAAGAATACTAATCCCAATAAAAAGATAATCTTTCTCATTTTTAATTATGTATTAGTTAAAAACTAGCATACCCTGAAGGATTCGAACCTCCACAAACACTTTTGGAGAGTGTTGTGCTACCGTTACACTAAGGGTATAAAATTAGCGGTGGGTGAGAGGCTCGAACTCTCGCAACGCATAAGCGTTCTAACGATTTAGCAAACCGTCCCCTTCACCAACTTGGGTAACCCACCTTAAGGGTAGAATACTACCCTCTTATATTAGTTTTCTTTTGCATTTGCATGCATAGTAGCCGCCAGGTATGCTCTACCTATAAGCTGTTTAAACTCAGGCTTTTCAATCATAGCTCCTGCAAGCACAGTTAGAAGTCTTTCATCTTCGCCAGCAATTAAAGCTGAAGCTGATTCACCATCGTCTACAACAGTTATTGTAGCCACTATTTTCTTCTGGTCGTTAATTACTTTAGAAACGGCTTCCTTCAAATTAAGATTTTCCATTTTGTTTAATTTTTAAATTAATACTTAAGTATAGCGAGGTCAGAGTCAGATTCGAACCGACGAAACAACGATTTTGCAGATCGTGGGCTTAAGCCACTCACCCATCTGACCATTTACAGAGTACTTTATAAAATTAAAGCCTATATTATTTTAATAAGTAATAATTGCTGTATGTACTCTTATTAACAATTCTAAATGTATGAGTATTTTTAAAGTAGTTTAGGATATGCTTTTGAGTGAATCTCTTTGTTAAGATTCTAGTAACTCTCAACTCAGATAAGGCTTATCTGTATAGATTTCTCTACGTCTGACATATCGTAATGTGGACTAACCACTTGGCATTTTTAAAGTAAAACTACTCTTATAAGTTGGGAAGACCAGACTCGAACTGACAATATCTACATCCCAAATGTAGGAGGTTAACCTATTACCCAACTTCCCAATCATCAGAAAACCTTTTTTTTTATCTCATATGGAATACGGGATTTCAAGAATTGCTGTTGGTTTTCTTATTATAAATATTGTTCTAATTATTTGTAGTCTTCAATACTTTCAACATGGACGTGTTCCATCATCTTGATGAAGGCATCCAGATTCTTCTCGTTTCTATCAATATGAAGAACTTCAAACAATGCGTCAACAAACTTCTTCTCAGGAGTTACTGACATATCCTTAGTTCTAGACAAACTTACTTGTCTTAGATAAGACTGAACTGAATATTTAATATCCTCAGCCTTTACTTCACACTGATTTGCGAGAACCATCATAGACTTAACCTTCTCAATGATTTCAGCCATAAATGCAGGAGCAATACGACTTTCCTCAATGAACTTACATACTTCTGTAAGGTCGTCCATGATAGTATAGCGACCTACTTCAAATGATTTACGGATAAACATTTCTGCAGTTTCCGCATTGAGAGGCCCCATAGAAATGATAGTACCTACACGCTTTCCTCTAAGGAAAGTAGGCTCAATCAATTCGATATGATTAGTAGTAAACAATGTAATGACATTCATGTCTTTAGTATCACCACCATCGAGAGTATTCAAGATGTCCTGCATAGCAGAATCACGATTACCACGAGTAACCTGGTCAATATCTTCCACGAATATCAAAGCACCGTGACCTGACTGGTCAATAATTTTAGACATTCTCAATACTTCTGCAAGCAACTTAGGATCTTTCAAATAAATGAACATCCAGTTATTTGCTACAGCCTGACGAGCAAGTTTAAATGCTAACAATGTCTTACCAGTACCATAACCACCTTCTAACAAGGCACCAAACTTTAAAGGAATACCTTTTTCGATACACATTTCAGGATTGAGTATTCTTGCATAGATAGGACGCAATGCGTACTCAGTTTCCTTACTAAGTACCATAAGCTGAGTATCAATGCTACTCAAATCAATAATGGTAGGATTATTGATGTCTGAAATTTCAAGAGCCTGACCCTTATAGATAGAGTTAGTTCTAAGATTAAACTTAGTAGCCTCGATAATATCATCCATCAAAGATGCAAATCGGAACTGGCACTTACCAGTAATAACAAGCTCATGTCTTGAGCTATCATAATTGATGTTGATACTTGAGCCTTCACCTAGACCTTCAAGAGAAATATCACCATAAGGAGCCTTCACTCTAGTTCCGTCAGCAAGAACTATATCAACAGTCTGAACACTTCCCTCACCACCAGAAGGACTGCTAGATTCTTTGGAAACAACAGCCCCGAATACCTGAGAGATAGCCTGATTCAGTTGATAAATTCCGTCATTGCGGAAGCAGAGGATACGATAGTTAATTTTAGCCATCTTTTTAGACTGCTTCAATTCACTGTCGATATAGTCAAGACAATCAGCATACTTGATGTCTGGCTGAGACATTACTTCAATAAACTTTTCTTTCATTGAAAGTTCATACTGATTTACTTTCTGCTCCAATACCGAGCTCTTTCCTCTTTGAATTGATTGATTCATTTTAAATAAAATTTTTTGTTAAACTTTTAATTTTTTAATTTCACGCTTCATTTGCTTATAAGCATCTAGAGTTGTAGTTAAACAACCTAGAGTAAGGGTACCATCGTTCTTTGTAATGGTAAGATTCTTTTCAGGTATTTCTCCCTTATCCATACTACCTCTAACTATCTTATCCAAGACAGCTACTTTTACTGCTGTGTTTTTACAAAACACAACATCTTTTTCTGAAATATATAGGACATCATGCCCTTCAATTTCTCCTATTTTAACACCTGAATGCATAATCCTAATGATAAATAATGCTGTTAGATTTCTTTTATTGATGACTAAACTTATTTTTTCTTCACATTCTTAGACTTAGCCTTTGAAGGTTTTCCTCTTCCAGGTTTTCTCTTAATGATTACTTTTAACCTGTTAAGTAACTCCTGATCCATTGCTGCCATGAATAGTTCTTCAGCATTTTTAGGAGTAGCTTTAGTAGAGCTTGTTCCGAGTATAAATGCTACTGCAGAAGGATCATAGCCAGACAAGTAATAGAAGTTAGGAGCGTCTGCGAAGTCTTCAAACTTAACTGCGTTATCATTTCCGTAATAGTAATTAGGAATATCCCACATAATCAGTTTGAAGTTAGATACATATTCTTTACTGAAGCCAGCGTCACGTAGACGTTTGATAGCTACTTGGAAGTTTGAAGCATCGTTACCTCTAGCAGGATTTAATTCTCCGTCAGATACTAATAACAGTCCTGTAGGGAAATCTTCTTCTTTAACTCCTTGTCCTCTTAATTTGATAAACAAATTAATTACAGATTGGAAGTTTGTACCACCATAAGCTTCACATCTATCATTAACATATTTATCAACAGGAGTTTCTCCTTTCCATTGATGTAACGTACAAGTATTTGCAAACTCTGCGAACGAGTTAGCAAAAGGACCTGTTAGGAACTCTGAAAAGTAGAGAGCCATAGACTTACCAATATCATATGCAGTAACATTACATCCTCTACCTCTACTAGTCATAGAAGATGATGTATCACGAACTACTAATAATGTTGAGTTAGTATTTACACCTTCTTTACCAGTATTAACTAGCTGAGCAAATTGAGCATTGATAGTTGCTTCTTTATATGATTCGATATGGTTACATCTATAGTTTCCTCCTAAAGGAGCGAACAGTTCGAAGACAAATCCAGTATACTTTGCAACTGGTTTCGACATAATCCATTCAGCATATGTATCTTCAAGTCCATGATTCTTTAAGAAGTTAGTGCCAACTAGAAGAGCTAATGCTCTACCAGCAATAGAATCAAAGTTCAATGAATCATACAACTGTTGGGAAATCAACTGTTGCCACTGATGAGCCTTTCCTTCAGATTTCATTTTTCTGTAAGCCTTATAAGAAGCTTCTTTTTCCAAATCTGGGGAGAACTTCTTAGCTAACCATCTACCTATAAGAGTGTCTGCTTGAGCTTCTAGAGTCTTACAGTTCTTATTAGTTCTGATAGTAGGCATATACTTACGTACCAAATGAGTAGTTTCTGGATTGATAATTCCAGCCGCTATAACTGATAGAAGGAAATTCCAGTCAAGTTTCCTGTGTTCCCAGCCATGATGCTGTAAGTCAAGAGACATCATTTGGAAAATATCTCTCCATGAACCTGCAGCTATAAAGTATGCGATATTAATTTTAAATGTAGCTGGCTGATTGATAGCTAGCCATAACATTCTCATAATACCTTCATTCTTCAAACCTTGTCCACGTTGAACTTCAAGTTCTTCAATAGTACCATCGTCTTTTGTAACCTTAGACTTACGAGTAACAAGTCTAATATATACAGCGAGTTTCAAACACAATGTAGGATTCTGTCTCCACAATAATTCCATATCTTTAGAAACCTCCGCATAAGAACGAGGTTCTTTAAAGTAGGATATTGCAGCAAAGTTATCCACAAAATCATTTCCAGTAGTAGAATATTTTTTAGCTCCATTACCAGAAAGAACTACAGAAGATTCTTTTAAACCTTCCTTCAGAAATTGATTTTCAGTTCCCTTACCAACATTCATAAGAGAATCCATTTTCTTTTCAAATGCCATTTCTATTTTATTTTAATTAGTTTATAACTTTATTTTTTAAATGCTCTTACTATTGAAGCAATTCCTTCAAAAACGATATAAGATTACTACAAATCCTAATAAATGTCCTACGTCTCCGAGTATATACTTTACAATTTCCATAAAACATATTTAAAATTAGAAAGATGTTAGGAATCGAACCTAAATTAACCATTCACCTCAAAAGAATATTCTCCGTTTGAGAATATCCTATAAGCATCAAAGATCTTGTTATGCAGTCTTATCTTCTTTCTCCTTAATGTAAGGAACCATACAACTAGGAGTCCACGCATAAGTTTCTGCACTTCTTACACAATACCACTTAATCGCTTTCTTTAAAAATTTAATCATATTAAAAAAGGTTTTAATTAATAAATATTACATCTTAAATCTTAGCGTACAGTGCAGGATTCGAACCTGCGGTGAGATTTCTCACGTCGGGTTAACAGCCCGATGCCGTCGACCACTTGGCTAACTGTACAAATCAGAAATCTTCAATCAAAACCCAATAAACCTAGTAATAAATAAAAATTGCTGTGAGATTTCTTTTAGTAATATGATATTAAAAAATTAAAGAGAGTTTGCGGTGTATACGAGAATCGAACTCGTGCCACATGATAGACAGTCACGTATCCTAACCACTAGACCAATACACCAAATCCAGAAGACATAAAAACTATTCCTTTCCTAATTTTTATAGATATAAATTAAAAAATTTTGCTGTAAGTCTTCTTAAAAACGAAAAACAAAAGAACAGTTGGGCATCCCAGACTTGAACTGGGGACTTCCACATTATTAGTGTGGTACTCTAACTATCTGAGTTAATGCCCATTGAACCAGAGGACATGGGTTTTATCTTTAAGGTTTGGCACTTCCCAATTTAAGTACTTAAAACCACATACTTAACCTAGCATGTTATGAGTTGACTACAACTTCTTTTGTTATGGGTATAAATTAAACTTAATCAATGACTATGAAAAAATTGCTGTGTGTCCTCTTATAATTAAAGTGTAAGTTTCACCTTTCTTACACATCGTAACTACAAACAGTCCTAATAACAGAGAAATTCTCTGCATTGCCTGATGTATATTTGCAAGAATCGTATTTCTACGAATCCGTATCTTTTTCACCACCTGGGCGATAAGATTCATTTTATAAGGATAGAAGATTATTAATCTCCTTGACTCTTCAAAGATTTTATCCTCAGCTTCTTCACCCCATTTTAGAATTAAACGTATTTTTAGTAAGATTAGCATTACTCAACTCACACCACGTGAAGGTTCTTACTATGTGAGTCTTGCGGAGGTAGGATTCGAACCGTTTATTACGACCTCTTGGTTATGAGCCAAGCGAGATAGACCACTTCTCCACTCCACGATATTTATTTTCTATAATATAAGTGCTTCTCCAATGTAATACCTCACATTAAAAGCATTGTAAATAGTATATCCATACGAAAATATTTTATAATTGTGCAACCGCTGCGATTCGAACGCAGGACCCACGCCTTAGAAGGGCGTTGCTCTATCCAGCTGAGCTACGGTTGCGAGAGGCTCCCAATATACAAGCCTGAACTTATAAATGGGAGCATAGCATATATGCTGAACCATTCAGAGAGAATGGTGAGAAGAGGAAAAGAACTATCCTATGAAGTATAACCTCAAACTATCATGGTGTTAGTCCTTGTCACTGCTTACGCAGCCTGTACCTGTCAGTTGAGTAGGCCCACTCCAGCAGTTTCATGTTGAAACTCTCGCAAAGTCACCAGTTTATAGATTACTGGAAACTGAGGTATAAGAACATAAATCGCTTAATTAAAGATAGCATATAAAGGAATAACTTTAACTATAGCAATTTCAAAATCCTCATTCACTTGAGCTGCTATTCTCATAGCATCTCCAATTGTTTTAAATCGAGTAGCTTTTTCAGGCATTGATACAATCGTTATGCTTTTATCCTCTTCAAAACGGATAAATGCTTTTTTACTGATACTTAAAATATACATACCTAATCTGCTTAAAAGTTAGTAAATAGTCTTCTCGCTAGGAATCGAACCTAGATTACATGGGTATAAGCCGTGCGTCCTCACCATTAGACGACAAGAAGATAAGCACACTAGAGTGTGCTATTTTTTTTTTCAAGTTATGGGAATTACACGTGCAAAAGAGTCCAGAGAGAGACTATCTGTGCATTCACTTGTACACTATCAACTGCCATAGTATCAACAGTTTCTACTTTTGTAGAATCATTCTGTTCGGTTCCCTTAGTAGTAGTGTTACCACATGAAGCAAACATCATTCCGAACATCAAAGCAAACATAAATAACAACTTTTTCATTCAAAAAAACAATTTAGTTAAAAAATTTTAATACGTATTAAATAATCTGCTACATCCTAGTTGGATTACTAGGGCTCGAACCTAGACTATAACATCCAAAATGTCATGTGCTGCCATTACACCATAATCCAATTCTGTCAGTCTATCAATAGACTTCGCACTATCCCATTATTCAATAGATTATTATACCTCTGTTCTGGAGTCTCCCATAAAGATATAACACCACTTTTGTAATAAGGATTATATGCTATATTTTCCACTTCTTTCCTTGTTATAGGAATCCTAAACAGGAGTTTATGCTCAAAGCTTTTAACTCCTTTTATATAGGATTTCATATCTCCGCATCCAAACAATGGAGAACGTTGATATTTCTTTCTAATCGAAAGTTTCTGAGTTTTCTTTTTCATAACTAATCCAATAATCGGCTTCAATATCTTCGTAGATTTCTCTTATCTCTTCCTCAGATAAGTTTGCATAAGCATCTTCCATTTATCTGTTTATTTCTTTAAGTTCTTCTTCAGTAAACCATGCTTCTAACTTTAGAGGTTTAAAGCTATAAAGAAAACGTTCATAAGAGTACTTGTTGGAAAACCAGTCAAAAGCACTTTTCTCGGTGCGTTCACCTTCCTCTGATAATCTACGAATTTCGTAATTAAAAGCCATATCAATAAGTGATAGACAAAAATCCCTAACTTTAATATTCCTTCTGAGCATATAGAAGGACCAAAATGGGAACAGCATTAACAAGCACAAGATAACAATAAGTACTACATCCATAAAATATTTAGTTTAAGTTTTTCTCGATTCGCATTACTTTACTAATATAGTGAGGATCTTCTGCATATCCTATTCTTAACAGGAAATTATAATAATCTTCCCCTTCTTTTAATTTGTACTCAATCATATTCTTGTAACCTTGAATACAATCTGTCCAATGATCAAATTTGAAATAAGCCCCTTTCCTACTATTATAAAGTCCCAGAAAATTATTCTTAGTTCTATATATTTTAGAAGTATAATTACCACTTTCTAATTTAGCTTGAGCTAATACAATCTTAGGATGTTTAACTTCGTAATGTACTAAAGCTAAATATAAGATAGAATCATTAAGCTCTTTACTTTGCAAGAATGTAGTATCACATACTTCTACAGTAGTCTTTGGTACTTTTTCAGTGTGAAAACTCATTGATACGAAACAAAATAGTATTAATAATATTATTCTTCTCATAAGCATAAATTTGTAAGAGTGAACTATTCTCACGAACCATTCACTTTAAGTTACAACCATTTATATGACAAATCACGTGTGGGACAGGAGAGACTTGAACTCCCAGAATCCGAAGATACAGCATTTACAGTCCCTGCGGCTACCAATTACCGATTACAACCCCCTCAATATTAAATTGAGTTCACTAAATTTTTGAATTTCATTAACTTATTCTTAAGAGCTTCGCATTCCTTAACTTTAACTTCCAACTTCTTCTTTGAAGCCTCCACAGAAATATTAGCATTATTTAATTTGTTTCTAGCATCATTAAGAGCTCCTTGCAAATTATTTATTCTAATATTAAGATTTTTATTCTCTTCATACACTTCATCTACCATATCAATAAACTCATCTCTTTTATTAAGACGAGCTTCTGCCGCATTAGCTTTATTTAAAGCTTTTGAGGATGTTTGTACTGCAATTTTTGCTGCGTATCTAAGAGTAGATACAGAATGATTGATTTCTGGGTATATTAGAAGTATGCTCTTAATATACGAAAGTGTTAAATCTTCTGTTGTAGTATACGAAATTCCAGGCTTGTAAAGTCTAATAGTGTAGTACCCTAATGAAGTTTTAACAATATCCATGTCAATACTTCTAGCTTTTGTAATGTCGCTAAAGTGATCAGAGAATCTTACGCTAATACTTAATGCTTCTCCGTAAGTAATAGTATAATATCTAGAAGAATAATGTCTAGAAACACGCTCTAACTTTCCTACTTTAGATAAATACCTTTTAATAGATTCATCTCTTTTTGATTTTAACATAATATTAAGTATTTTATTTTAATAAAGTTTGTAATTCTTTTATTAAAAACCACATATCTAGCCTATTAACTTTAAAGGCTTTACAACATTCTTCTAATATAAGAAAGTTACTAACTAAATCAAAACTTCTTTTATCAGAAGTTGTTAGCATCTTCTTTTTAATATCATTACGTTTCTTAATAAGAAGTACTACTTGATTGAATTGTTCCTCATTAATTGTAGGAATGTATTTTGTGTTTCCGCATTTATCAGAAACTTTAGTGATAAAATCTTTTAGTTCCATAATGTTATCTGTTTATTCTAATGTGGACCTCAGGTGAATCGAACACCCTTAAGAAGTTTTTCAGACTCCCACATATACCACATCTGTCAAAGGTCCTAATAAAAAACTCTAACTATTCTCACGAACCGTTAGAAAATAATATATGAAAAAAAAATTACCAGAAAAGTGGACATGAAGAGACTCGAACTCTCGACCTTCTGATCGCAAATCAGACGCTCTAGCCAATCTGAGCTACACGCCCATATACAGATATGTATTTTAAAAAGTATTCTATCCAGCTGAACTAACACACCGCCAATGAACGATGTGTACGGGACTCGAACCCCTGTGACAAGATCGAAAATCTTGTATCCTAGACCTCTAGATGAATCTCAAAAACATTCAGAGTACATTTTTGGGATTTGAACCCATTCCATTAAAGATTTTCTGTCTCCGTTGTTAAACCTTTAAAATTGCTGTACGTACTCTTAAAATTAACCCAAAAAATTAATCATAACGAGCGGATAGTCGGAATCGAACCGACACCAAAAGAGTGGAAGTCTCTTATACTAACCTTTATACGATACCCGCAAAGATTTAAAGCAAATGTAGTAACATCACTCCAACTCTCAAAAAGTAATTATGTTAAATTTTGTAAATTCTTACTATAATGAGAATTGGGGTTTTATTACTACTAGTCTTCTTTAGGATGTGCCAATTACAGTTTCTTATACAAACCTTTATGCGGAGCAAGGATTACGAAACCTTCACTTTTCAAGAGATCAATGGCATTATCAATCTCTTTGTCTTTTGCAACCTTCAATTCCTCTTGCTTTCCTTTATAGGTCTTTGCATACATGTTCATTCTATCCTGATACCTAGAATAGATTGACTGTAGCATCTTATGATGAATTGGTTGCCTATTTTTCCAGACGAACATGTTACCCTCTACCTTAACTATAAGGCCAGAGTTTTTAAACTCTGACCAAAATACAATGTTAGAAGGGATACCGCAGCTCTTCAAGCCTGCTCTGAAATCCCGTTCGCTTATAGGAGCTTTACCGTGAAGAATACCCTGTTTCAACTCATTCAATTCTCCGATATGAGCTATTGCTTCAAATGCCTTCAAACCCATAACTTAAACATTTTCAATGTTAAACAATAACTCGCCAATCTCGTCCTGAATAGCCGGGTCGTTGAACTGACTACCTTTGTAGACATTCATCACAGCCTGGCGCTTGTCATTAATAGCCGTTATAGTCTGATCATATTTCAACTTAGCTTCCTTATAAGCCTTTACTGCACCCTTATTAGTAGGATCCGGCTTCTGAGGTGCTGCAACATTAACTGGATAAATTACATCGCATACTCTATACAGCTTATCAGCCTGTACTTTTACAACGATTTCTTTACCAGTTTTAGCGTTTTTGATAGTGTAATTGCCGAAGATAGATTTCTTTCCTATCATCAATTTTACCCTCTAGCTAGGATTTAAATTAGTGCTAGACTTTGATTCCAGTTACTTTCAACTGGCAATGTCAATAAGGTTTAACCACATGCTACTGTGCTTCACATGAGCCTTATGAAGGTTAAAATGTTGTGGAGTATAGGAGATTCGAACTCCTGTGCTAATTAAGCCTCTTCCAAATAATAGTGGGGACTACCCATAAATGTAGTTCGCATACAACTATCTTTTACCCCATAGATTTAGATAAAAAGCATCTATTCTCACGAACCGATGCTTTCAATAGTTTAATAATTAAAATTAGTAAGAAAAGACGTTGCGAGTGTCAGACTCGAACTGACAACCTCCCGATTATGAGTCGGACAAGCTAACCAACTGCTCTAACTCGCATAGATTACTAACAGAGTCTAGAATATTTAGTAATCTAGAGATTACCTTCCGATAATCACAGCCGACTGAATAGGATTCGAACCTATACATACTCAATTCACACTAGAGCCCTTCTACCATTAAAGGTACCAGTCGAGATGCTCCCTAATTAAAGGGAGCTAGTACTAATCAAGTGCTGATTATTAATCAAAGGTTAAACTTTAATTATGATTAGTACCAAATTTCAGGAATATAGTCTGTTCCGTATACCATAATCTTAAATATTTATGCCAGCTTTAATGAGAGCTTCTTTAGGAGGCATTCCAAGGAATGTAATAAAGAATGATACTTGTTTAACTCTATCGTAGAGCTGGGCGATCTCCATTGCTTCTTCTTTAGACATAAATTACTTTTCAGATTTGTCAGACTCTTCCTTACTAATCTTAGCTAGGATTTTCTCCATAGCTCTAGCCATTGCTATCTTCTGTGTTTCATGTGCTGCCAATGTAGATGCCATTACATAACGTGCTACATTTTCTGGCATTTTAGACAGTGCTGCTTCTGCTTCTTCTTTGTCAAGGATACCTGCAGTACCCATAGCTGTAATTCGGATAGCTTCGAATACAGTTTCCTGTGAATACAATTTCTTACTCATAAATTTTAAAGTTTGGTTATTTTATAATTTTGTCAAATAGTTTCGCACCTGATAATGTGTAGAACTCATTAAATGTTAGTGTGTTATAACATAAATTAGTTAATGACATACATAAAGCAGTTCCTGCTAAGAATGTAGAGAAACTGTGTTCTATTATACTATCTATTCCAGATACAAATAATACTATAGTAACCATAGTTACCCACAATAATATACCCTTCAATATCTTCTTAATCATTTTATTTCTCTTTTTAGGTTGATAGTTATCACAAGCAATGCTTAAAGGACCTACAACATTGACTTGTATTAAATTTCTTGCAAGATTTGCACTTCTTACTTTCAGCCACAGTTTTAACATTGCGTTTCCTATTTCTAGGAACAAAAAGCACATCTAATCCATAAAACATTATACAATCCTCCAATTTAAAGAGCGGGATTACAAATCCCACTCTCTTAGAGCCTCTTCAGGACTCATTCCTTCTTCAAACATAGCGCGTTCAACTTCCGCTCCTAAGCCATATTCTTCTGCTATATCAATAGCTTTAGCTTGTTCTGGTGTAATGTCTGCTGGTCTCATTTTCGTATTATTTTTACAGATTTTTCAACTCTTAGTGCCTCAATCTCAGTGATTTCAATAAGCTTTCCAAAGCAGCTCACATAACAACGTTTCGTAATTGAAATACGTTCTGTAATCTCTTGGATTTCTGCTATATTTTCTTCGTGACATTTGTTGATGTATTCACGATATGCTTTTCTCGAAGCTTCGTAGTTTTCACTACTGCATATTCTGCTAGCTTTAAAATGTTGTCTTGTTCCCATACCTAATTAGTTTAACATGTTATCTATCATATTCTTCTTAATGATATTGTTATGTTTAGCCTCAGTTCTGACTGCTTTGTATTCATTAATTCTGTTCTCTAGTTCCTCTAGTTCATCAGTTCTAAGACACATTGCTGACATTTTAAATGCTTCGACATTATCCCTATAAGCAACGCTATCTTTTGTAAGCTTAGCTTTCTCGCTCTTAACATAGAGATCAAATACTTTGTCTATTCTTGATGAGCAGCTACTTAGTACTGCAATCATCATAATAAAAAATAATTTCTTCATTTTCTTTAATTTTTGGGTTAGTAATATAGCACTTTCGTTTAAAGCTCTCAAACCTCGTCAAGGTATGCTTAATGATGAGAGATTTCTCAGAGAGATTCCGGAACTCGTATCTCTCTGAATGGGATTTCAACCATTTTGCTGTCTAGTTCCAGCTGCCACGTTTAATATGTTTAATAAACACGGATTAGTTCAACCCAAGCTCTTTTCCAAGGTCATTTAAAGCTTTCAAACCTTTTTCAAGAGATTCGACTTTATCCATCAAACTAACTACAAGATTGAAGTCAAGAGGATATTCAGTCTTAGCTTCCGCTAGCTCATTCTTAGCGGTCTCCAAAGATTGCTGTGTTGCTAAGAGGTTTGACTGATATTGCAGTTTTGTGGATTTTACTGCATATTCTACATCCTTTTGGGACTTCTCCTCTGCTGATAACAGCTTTTGTTCTTTGTAATTTAATCTCATTTCCATCTTTTTTAATTTTTTGTTTGTTATTAATTGTTAAAACTTCCGCACTAGCTTCATTTATATACCAACAATCACATCTAGATGTAGGAGTTAGACGTTTACCATACATGTCATATCCATATCGACTGCCTTCATGACGGCCCTGAGGTCCGTATATGACATAACCATAGACATTATGATAATTATTAAATCCTCCAATAAAGTAATATCCTATTATTTTATGAGGTATATTTTTATAGTTAATAGTATCTCCAACCCTAAATCTGAAATACTCAGATCGTAAAAGACCTTCTCCTGGCTTTTCTTTAATTTCTAGCTTCTTAGACATACATTCAGACACTCTCTTCATGTGTGAGAGTACTTTTTCTAGATCTTCTAATGAAGATTCTGGCCATATCTTTCCTGCGGTAAATTTATCCTTTCCTAAGATTTCTTTATAACAATCCTCTGGATAATCATATCCAAATGCATAGAAGATACACCAAACAGCAGGTTTCCAACCTATCTCAAGTGGGGTAGATTTACCATCTTTAATCATTTCTGTTATACAGACGTAATAATCTTCAGGAGGACTTAAAGTAACTATTCCCTTATATGCACACCCGTTAATTTGAAAGCATACTCTAGAACCCTGCTTTAATGGTGTAGAATAATCAATTTTATTCATTTCTGTACTCTTTTTGGGTTAATATTGTCTTTATAAGGTATTAGCTTCGGCATAAAGCCTACTAATCTCCCACACCACGTAAAGGTCACCTTATAAGTGGGAGTACCTCACCGCTGTGAGGCAAGATAGAGGTATTTCACAACGGCTCTATCTATTATAATTACACAATGTCTGTAAACACAAAGACCTTCCTGTGCCACTATACTTTGCCTTATCTCTCGATAAGACATCTCTCCAGTATCAAGGTCATACTGTTTGGAATAAGAGATGCTCTGCATTAGTCTCACGGCGTACCCATTATGGTCTTGACAAAAGTAAAATTGCATCCAACAAATTAGTATGGGAATACTCATTGTTCCTCTAGTGGGATTCAAACCCACGACCTCTTGGCTGCTCTGTTACCAAGTGCTCTATCACTGAGCTATAGAGGAGAACTTCTAAGTCTTAGAGTATGGGGTCAAGCGTGCACCTTCTTTCGAATTCTCTAAACCTATCTAAGAATAGAAGTTATAATAGATCCCACTCACGCAATGCTTCGTGGGGTGTACAACCTGCCTTTATAGATTGTAGTACTTCATACTCCAGTCCATTTTCGCGGGCTATGAAAATAGCGTTTTCCTGCACCATCTGTTGATGAAGGGCTTTGATTTTCTTCTTTGTTGATGGGTTCATAAGTTTTATCTTTTAGTTCTGTTAGCCACTACAAATTACCTTTGCACTCAATACATTTACCTTTAAATGTTCCATATACAGTTTTATAGATCATTTAAAAGAAGATTAAATTAATCCACACAATAAGAATATACTTTCTTATAGATGTGAAGAATAATTTCATCTTTTACTCTCTCCAGCTTTATGCGGAATTTTGGAGTCTCTACATCTGCGTTAATCTCGATAGCCTGAGCAACAGCATTAAACGGAATTGTGCCTTCTGTCATATCCCTGATAAAACTATCAACAACAGCTACGCATTCCTCGTCTGTGAGATATTCAGCATTTACTGATAGACTTTCTACTTTCTCAGTAACTGTTCTTCTGTAAATTTTCTTCATTTTTCTTGTTCTTTTTTGAGTTAATAAATTAATAATAAAATGCTCGTCTTTCCGAGCTGCCAACATTTAGTACTCTCCTAATGATTAACCAAGTTTAGTTTATACTCCAGAATACAAAGAGTTTCCAATCTTCCAACTGGCTGTGTAGTGATACTTAGCAGGATAAACACTAAGCAGAACTACTTTGAATCTACCGACCTCTTTTTTTTTAGTTCCCACATGTTTCGGCATTCAATCTTCATGTGCAATCTTTGTGCCTGGCATCTTCACTTCGGTGGTCTATCCAGGTTAACCACGCCTACATACGTAGGTATTCGAATTTGAAAACCATAATTGTCGCCGATAGTTCACCTAATCACTATCGAAGTTTTAAAAGTTATTTTTAAAGTGTAATAACTCAAGCAAGAGTAAATCCTACTTGAGTTATTGAATTAGTCCCACAAGTATCCGTCTGTGCAACGAATGCCTGCGCATTCTCCAGACCATTCGTCATAACAATCTGGATAACCTTTTGTGTACATGATGTCAAGATTAGCCTCGTTATCATCTAACCACTTTTCGGTTTCTCTCCTAGTATGACTGTGAGCAAATTTTTTGAAAGCTTCCTTATCTTTCTTTGGATAGTCTCCAACAAATATTTCCTCACCGTTTTCTCTACGAGTTTCGAATTCTTTCCAAGACATTTTTTCACCTGTTGTTGTGTACATAATCACGCAGTTTTCCCTAGACAAACTGAAAAAGGTATTGTTACTCAAACGTCTTTCCGTTTAGAGTCATATTGTCAGAACTCACTCTTGTGAGATGAACTACTATTCTTCATTCTTTTTACCAGACTCCCTATAAAAGGGAGTTTCGTCCTAGTCTCATCAGTGGTAATTTTATACTCTCCTAGGTTGAGTTGCTTGTCTTCCCAACTATTATAGAGATTTAAATTGCTCTCTAATATATTTTGGGCAAATAGTTTTTTCTATTTACATAGCGACGAACTATTTCTACGCCATACTTATCAAATAGCTTCTCTTACAGATAATTTATGAATGTCGCTTGGATATAAACGTAATGTTTTTTTAAAGCTTTTCTTTATCCATATGTGTAAAAATTATTATTAACGTAAAAACCAAGTGAGGATTTCTCCCCACTCGGAATTGTATTACTCACCTATTTTAGGCTCAGTAGTAAATCTAAACCCTTTTGATACAGCAGGATTTTCTGCCTCAGGCAATGAGATTTCTGGAGTCTCTCCATCACTAGTACAAAAGCCTAGTCTTGCGAGCACTTCATATACCTTGATAGCCTCTTCTGGACAGAGGTCTTTATTGCCTATTCTAATCGGTTCGTTAACAGCCAAAGAAGATACTAATGCGTCCATAACTGGAACCATTACGATTGCTTCTCTTAATTCTACACAAGTAAATGTTACGTCTACAGATTGTTTAATCTTTTTCATATTTTTGGATTATTAAATTGTTAAAAAATTATTTATCTATTTTTCTATTTACAAATCTAATGAATCAATCACTTTTTGTATCTTGCTACTAAATCCATAATTACGAGATAAAAATTGATAAAGCCTAATTCTGGTCAAATATGGTAGTTTATGATAGTGCTCAATCTTTTGTGTTCGAACTTCCCTTAACACTAACCATCGACCGTCATCAGTCTGTTTAATCAAAAAATATCCAAATTTAGTCAGATTATAGGTCGATACTAGCTTATACGATGCACCAGTATTAACATCGAATAAACTAGCATAGAACCTAATAGCTTTTACAGTTTTATACAAAAATTTATTTGGCACCCTTATTACAATACAAAGCTATACAAAGTAAATGTAAGAGAGCCGAAGCTCTCTTACATTTACGCAGTTGTAATTATAAAACCACGAGCCTTTGCGTCGAAGTTACCACGCTTAAAATCCTTGGTAGCAACGCAGACAAGTTCTTTACCTACCAAACCATCACAGCCTTGTTTAATCCACGCGGCGGGAGTACGAGCGGACGGCACGAAAATCGTTGCCACATCAAAACCTTCAGCTTTCTGAGCCTTATCATCCCAGAACTCAGCCTTGGTCATCTGACTGTCGCCCAAGACGGCACTGAAAGACAAATCTCCGTTGTTCGTAATGAATACGAACCAACCTTGTTTGCGACATCCAGCTTCTTCCTTCTCTTTGTCAGTCATCTCGTTAATCTCGGATGTAGTAAGGTCCCTATCTTCAGGAGCAAACCAGTTCTCACGATAGTCTATTCCCATGATGGTGTATTTGTCACCGACAGAAATACCCAAAGGGGAACCGATTGCACGTGTACCTTTACCTTCAGCCAAAGCATTAACCGCAGCCTCGGAAACCACTTTATCAAGTGATTTCGCAACCAAATCTTTTTTATCCATAAAAATCTAAAAATTAAAGTGATTAAATATGTTTTTGTTTTTACTCAAAAATGGTGGGGGGACTGAAAGGTGTACTGGGGTATCATTCGTACAATACATTGATTTTTTTTTAATAAATTTTTATACCTGTATATTTTAGTCCCCTCAGTAAAAATTCATATATTTGTATGTAATTAAAATATAATAATATGGAAACAGGAAAAACCACTTGGAGAGTAATGTTAGCGGTTATAAATGCTTACAACGATGGAGAATATTCTCATTGTTCAACAAATGAACTAAGAGAAAAATTCGGACTCGCATTAAAGAATCAGCCAGAAATTTTTAAGAAATTAATAGATGAAGGATGGATTAAAGACTGTACAATAAATGGATACTATAAAAGATTTATAATACTTAAAAAATATCCATGTCCTAAATTTATATTAGACAATAGGTTAAATAACCCTCAGAAAAATCTTCTACTAAAATGTCTAGAATTAGGTATTAATAAATCATTGTCTAAAAAAGAAATGTGCAGAAGATTATATAATTCTGAAAATTTAAGTAATTTGAATACTCCTTTTAAAAAGATAGAAAACATTATAGGAGTATCTGTTTTAGATCTTATAGAGCAAGTTGAATATGTACATAATTTAATCCCAGAAAATTCAATATATACAGAACACGGTTATAGAAGTAATTCAAGCAAAGTTCCAACAGAAATAACATCTTACGAAAATAGAGTTGCAAAATTCTTACGAAAGAAAAGTATAGGAAGATTTAAACATACTCCTAATATCACTGAATACAATCTAACAGAAGAATATTTAGAATCTTTGTTAATACAACAAAACTATAAAGACTATTATACTGGAATTGTTCCAGAAAATTATAAAGAATATTCATTAGATAGAATAGATTCATCAAAAGGGTATATAGAAGGAAATATAATTATTACTACTAATGCCATTAATCTTATGAAAGGAGAGCTAACTACAGAAGAATTTAAAAATCAAATAAGATTATTATATGAAAATCTTTCTAATTTCTAATTCCAAAATAAGAGGAGGGGGGGGGATAAAAAAAATAGTCGGCATAGTTTACTATACCGACCTATCAAAATAATTACCATTTCACACTTAATTCATTAATTTTATCTAACCAATCTAATACAAATTGTTCATTCTGTAATTCGTGTTTCTCAATTTGTCTCATTAGTTCTTCAAGCATTTCAACAGATACTTGGCACATATGCCATAGTCTGTGTTTATCATTCGTATAAATCATAATCATTAACATTTATAACATTACTCAAATTATCTAGTGTTGGATAAATAGATGTAATAATACTATTATCAACTCTACTCTTAAAGTAGTACTTCTTTACAGATTCTTCTTCTTTCACTACTTTAACTTCTTTCGTCATTTCAAGGAATTTACTTTCTAATTCATCTTTATTTAAATCCCCTTCAAATAGTATATCAATTTCATTCACATCAATTCTCAGTTTCTTTAACTTCTTATTTAAAGACATACATTGATATACTTTACCATTATGTTTAAATATTACTGCCATAATAAATAGTATTTAGTTGGGGTACTAGGATTCGAACCCAGACCAAGAGATTTCATTTTACACCATTGTAATGGATTAGACTATCACATCCAGTCCTAAGACCAGTCTCTCTGTTTAGTCGTTCACGCTGCACGTTAATACTGCTTGCGCCTTATCACTATACGCTTCTAAGTCTATTAAGAGAGATTCTACTTAAAGGTTATGTATTATTCTTTAAGCATCCAACACTTTAAAGTAAAAGTTATTCCAAGGTTTATTTATATTCTTTAATAATGTATTTCTACAAGTTTTTAGTAGTCTAGTTTTTACTAAATTATTATTCATCAAATATTCACAACATTCACTTATACTTCCAAATCTATTTAGTTCATTCATATTTAAATCATATTGAATTACATATTTTTGATTAGATTTACCTAATCCAGCATCAGAAATAATGTTTTGAACAACTTTGTGTTTAATATTCAATATTTCAGATACTTTCTTTTGATTTCTAATCTCTAAATATTTTTTAATAACCAAAGTTCTTAACTCTTCTGTTATTTCATATTTAGATTCTGTAATCTTTTGATTTTTAGAACCATAAGTATCAGTTTGAGAATGACAATTTGGACATAGAAATCTTAGATTTTCTAATCTATTATCATTATTTATTCCATTTATATGGTCTAACTCTAATGATAAAGTTTTTCCATTCCATTCAGTAATTCCACAAATTGCACATTTATAAGGAATAAGTTTCTCTTGAATAATTGTTTTTCTTAAAATATTTCTATTATGTTTAGAATTTAAACAAAACAATTTATTCTTATCTACTTTTTTAGATTCGTTAAATGTATTAATCGCTTCCTTACCTCTAAAATCTTTTCCAGAAAGATCTAGATCAATCATTCTTTGTTTAACTTGTGAATATCCCCAAGAATTACCTTTAGTAGAATATCCTAGTTTAAATAAAACTTCTGAAATATTAAGACTTGACTTAACTAAGTCTATAAAATCATTATCACCAAGTTTATAAATTTTGTTTTCCATTTACTTTAAATTTTAAGAGTCTCCTGCACTGACCATTATGCAATACCCCAATATAGGCGAGGATTACTCCTCGCACGTATTAAAATTTTTCAGACAAATCTAGCAATTCACGTATTTTATCTTGAAGAGTTGTAGAAATAACTTGTGTAAAATAGTCAATAAAACAAGCAACCTCTGCTGCTTCAGCTTCTGAATATTTCTCTAAATTTAGAAGCTCGTCAAATCTTTTTACATCAACTGCCCTCTTGATTTTCTCTAGAGACTCTAGAAAAATAGAATCATCAAGGTATTCTAAGCTAGTTTTAAATTCTGCAACAATTTCTTTAATATCAGAATCATCGTATTGATTGTCTGAATTATCTTCTGATTCTTCTTCGTAACTACACTCAATGGTAATTTTACCATCTTCGTTTTTTACGGAAATACTTTTATTACCATCACTACATCCTTGGTTAGTTCCTTCTGGAATAAGTAGTCTAAGTATTTCAAGTAAGTCAAGTTCATTAAAATGTTTATTTAAGTCCATAAATTTTTATGTTTTAATTACATAGCAAATATATAAGAAGTATCTAAAATATAAAAGTGAATTTCTGTTAATAGATGTTAAGGGTTATTCTAATTACCTAAACTGTTTATTTACTCATATGTATTTATCTTTATATACTTAATCCAATTAAAAGGTTTTCTAGTCTTTAGATAATTTAAATTAGTATCATTATTATGAGCTTCTTCTTCAAAAGATACTTCATGGTATCTATCTGATTGTGTATCTTTATTTCCAAATATTCTAATTATAAGATATTCTAACCCATACCAAATATAGAATAATGACAATGAAGCGATGAACCACCAACAGCTAATATTAAATATTAGTACAAGTGCTAATACTATTAAAGATGCTACTATTGCACATTCTAATATCTGTCTTGAATGTATTTTCTCATGATTTAAATTTATAGGATTAAGATAATCCCCTTTACTAAATAGTATTATTCCGAATACATTCATTAATACGTAATTCCCAAAAGGAATATATTTATTTTTTATTACTATCATACTATATAATACCAATCATTACGTTCTCTTATTCCTTTATCTTTTAATTGTTCTGAATTTAAATAGTAATCTCCGTTTCTAAATACTAATTCTTTATTAGTATAATCCCATGTAAAATATCCTCTCCATCCTGGCAACATTAGAGTTTTACCCAATGATGCACACAAAGTAGCCTAATTATAATTCATAATAAAACAATCACATTAAAAACTATTTATCTAATTTTACCTCCATTCTTAAGAGTAAAACCTTGAGCTGTCCATTCTGGTATAGTCTAAAGATTAAAGTCAATCATTCTAGGTCTTCTCAACCAATCTAATCCTACATTACCAGGAGCAACATCATCTACAACTACAGTACCATTAGTATAAGCTCTATACTAAACATTAGGATCATTAACTCTTCTAAATCCAGATTTAGTCATAGCCTTATCTAGTCTTTCTACGTATTTAGGAAAAGTATCTTCAGTTAATGTTTTTACTCTACTCTATATATAAGTAGGAAGCTTAGTTCCTCTATCTTTAACGAATCCTATATACTTACTTTGAACAGTATTAGGAATTGCGTTTCTAGCCACCATTTCATGCTATGGTATAGTAGTTATTTTCCCTACAGTAGTAGGAGTATTATCTATAACTACAGCTTCAGAACCAGCTCCTAATATTCCATTCTTTGTATACTATTTCATAGTGCCTAGACTACCTCGTTTAGAGGGAGTTCTAAAAGGACCTTTAAACAGTTTAGAGTAAACCTAAGTACCTTTTGTTACGGCCTTAGAAGCAGCACTAGTAAGACCTATCATAGCTATCTATTCTCCTAGATTCTATACATTACTTTTAGCATAATCAAAATTAGATTGTATAGCTGCCTACCCCTAAGGGGTGGATACATCGTAGTTAGTTTTATTTCCAAATACTCCATATCCAAAGAAATTATTGTTATAAAAATTCTATAAGTTTCTGTAATATTCAGCTTTATCGGCATCATATACCTATGATCTTCCTTTCTATATAGATTCCTAAAATTTCTATTGCTAAATTTTCTACTTCTATTCCTTAGTTAGAGTTATGGTTAGGGGAATCTACGGCCTAACCACTCTAGTATTATCCTAAGGAATAGTATAACTACTTGCATCATATCTATTACTCATGTTTCTTTTCGTTATCAGATTTTCTCCAAATTCCTGTTACACTATCTATTCCTAATAATAGGCAAACCGAATACATAAAAGTATCTATCATTAGAGGGGCTTGTATTCCATAGACAGTACAATATATAAGAACAAATAGTATAGCAAGAAATCCTAATACGCCACACTCTTTTACTACTAACTCCAGAATGTGATGAGACCATCTATATAAGAAAATTCTATACTTTGTTCATCATAAGTTATTAAATAATAATTAATAAAATTACAGCGAGTATAATACCTACAAGATCGTACACTAAATCTTTATTATCAAAACCCACACCTTCTTGATATTTAATATATCTAATATGATCATATATCTCTTTACCTAAACCTGCTACACATCCCATGAAGATTCCTAACATTACACTAAATAGTCCAAATATAAATGTAATAATAAAGGAACATATTAGGTGCATATTTTTATCTCCTACTTTAGCAGTAAGCTAATTAATATAGCCCATAATTTTTGAAATAAATTTATTCATAATGTTAAAAGATTATTATGTAATTTGCTATGACAATTCTTGCAAATACATACAGTTAATTTTAATTCATCTATAAGCTGTTGAGGAGTAATATACTTTAGAGATTTAGAGATATTAAAGTGTTTATCCTTAATGTGATGAAATTCTAAGCAGCATTTTGCTTCCTCTCCGCAAACACAACACTCAGTTTTATGTTCATCATATATCTACTTATTCTCTTTATAGTATTTACTTTTCATCTTATATAACCCTATAGAAACTTAGCAAAGTCCTATCTTTTCTAATATTCACTCTCTGGAGGTCTTACATATCCTCTCATAAAAGCATTAACAGCCTTTCTAACAACCGGAGTTTCTTTAAAGAAATTGTACATCTCTTTTCCAGTTTGTATTCCCATGCCTGGACCTCCATGAGTCCAATCTTTAGCAGAGGGATTATCATAAGTTTCTGTCATTAATTTATGAATCTAACCTCCGAGTGTCTTAGGTAAATTCTTAGCTCTAGAACCTCTCCATCCAACCAGTCCAAACGCCTCGTTTCCGTGAGGGCCAGTAGAGCCTCCATTTTCTGGAATAATCTAACTAAATATAGCAATCTATTCAGGAGCATCTATATTCCTATTTATAAGAGAGTCCTATATAACAGACAGGTTTTTAGTATCCATACGCCAATCGAACTTCTTATAATTAGGGTCCTACTTGACTTTATTCCAGTCAACTTTTCTACTAGACTTTTTCGATTTAGGAGAAGATCCTCCACCTTTAAACATAGGAGTAGATTTGGGAATTAATTTTACCATATTTTTAACTTATTGAATTAGCAAACCTTAATCTTCTACTAAAGTTAGCGTAGTCTTTATGAGGTCTTTCAAATTGATTCATAAAAACTCTAGTGGCATCTGATACAGATGTAGTTTCCTTAAGAGATGCTAAAGCATTCTTATGAGTATTATTTAATTCCCACCATAAGAAATCTAGCTATTGTTTAGCAGTAGGATTTAATCCAAACATATTAAATAATCTTTGCTTTCTTTCTCCAGTCCATTGAGCTAAGCCATATGAGTTATGCCCGTCTTTTGATATTGCAGCTATATCACCTAAGGATTCCTACATGATGTTACCATAAATACCTCTAGCCTAATTTCTAGTAAGACCTTTATTTATAAAATATTCTACTATATAATTATCGGAAGTATTAAAATCTCTAGGTTTATTTTCGACAATTCTTCTAATTGTAGTAATATTAGAAGTATCTGTTAATGCTGATTCTATTATCCCCTATTTTTTACCTTTAGCTTCAATAGTATATATCTATCCATTCTCTATTTTACTCACCATCTTCACATGTTTACCACTCTAACCAGAACCTGGTGTACAGATAATATCTCCTACCTTAACATCCTATAAGGAAGGTACTTCAGTTCCTGCAGTTTCCATACCTTTAGCTGTTCTAGGTAGATTTATTCCTTTCTACTTATAAGAATAGTATATAAGGCCGGAACAATCAAATCCAGTTTTTGGGGATGTTCCTCCCCATGAGTATTTAGTACCAACAAACTATCTAGCTATATCAGCTACTCCTGGACTAGAAAGACTAGATTTATCTGTCTCATCTATAAAGGTTATAGGCTACTCAGTTTCGATACTTAGAGGGTCTTCATCAGGTTTCTACTCCGCAAAGCCCTAAAAAATAGGCTAACTAATATACTGGGGATATGAAGTGTTTACTCCCTATAAGAAATCTCTGTAATTTTTCTAAACTAATTTATAACCATCAGTCTTTATAGGAGGTGGTTCTGTAGTTTCATATAAAGTAAAATAATCATTAAAATCATTCATACTAATTTCTCTCTTTTATTAACCTTATTATGTGCTACATTATTTATCTAGAATCGAATTTCTTCATCAGTCATTTGTTTAAACGGTCTTAATTCTGGGTACATCTATCTTAATTGTTGTATTTGTTCTATAGTAATATCTTTATCATCTCTAGAATCATATATTCCTTCTTTGTATAAAAGATATTTTAATCCCCAATTATCAGCGTGTTTTTCACTCTATCTACTATCATGTCCTTTCTTAGTATTAATATTTTGATCTAAAGCCTCCTTCTAAGCAGATTCGGAATGGAACATCTTAGGTCCAAATAAACTAAAAGGAGCTTTACCATGAGCATATTCATGTCCCACTGTAAAGTCATATGGAAATTCTTTATTCTCCCTTCTTCCTACTGTTATAATCCTATGTTTATATTTAGGGGTGTCATATACCGAAGACTGATCTGTATACATATCAACTGTATAAAAATATGGG
>NFZD01008917.1_pt1 | contig 78635 bp, 124 predicted proteins | sample 1095381 | NCBI WGS metagenome assembly NFZD01 (sample SAMN03609891, study PRJNA323583) | gut metagenome | isolation source: feces | host: Rattus norvegicus | place: Denmark: Riget | collected 2013 | reverse complement strand
CGCCGCCGTTGCATTGACGCACACCAACAGCCGGGATTATTTCAACTTTGGAGTTAAGACGATGGGGGAAAGCTCCGGACCATGCGAAGATCATTGCCCGGCTTCTATTCTCTCTCTTCTCTCCCCTACTGATTCAGAATATGCCAATAGCTGGCGCGAGAGATGCAGAAAGAACATTGAAGCAAAAAAAGATCCTCACGCATTGAAAAATTTACCTGTCGGCGCAGTGATCCGCTTTACTCTCCATACTGGGGAAAGCATCGAGCTATTGAAACACGCCGCAGCGTATCAGTTCAAACGCCCTTTCTGGTTCTGCCAATCATCCGGCCGTTATATGCCAGCAACCAGGATCCCGGCAAATTATGAAGTAGTCACAGCATAACATATTGAGTTTAGGAGGATAAGAAACCATGAATAATACAGCATTGAGAATTGAGAACGGTATGAGCAGTTTTGAGTTACTGCAGGCCAAGGTGTCAAGCCTTGAAGCAACAGAAAAGTGCATGAGCATTGAAGAGGATCGCCGCATGGCTGCCATTGATGCAATGGATCGCACCTATAACAATCCATCTACACCACGCCGCACACGTTTTGAGCTTTCTATTGAGCTTCCTATTCAGCGTGAGGCATTGAAGAATTACCACAATGAGCGCAGCCGTGTATCTGCCGAACTTCGAGGATTAAGAACGGCCATTGATCTTATATTGACAGTTTCCAATTATGGCGGAGAGGTAACACCGAATAACCGCCGGATGATTGAGAGTATATTAGCTTAAACGTTACATTGTAACATTGAGTAACAGCGTGTAATATGGAGGTAACACATGAACAAAGATAAATTAGAAGTATTTATGAACTACTTAAAAGAACAGTTTCCCGGTTGCATTGAGGATCATTTCACTTATGATTTGATCAAAAATCTCATTGACTATGTATATAGGGAGCACGGTCACACAAAGAACTCCGCAAGGGCGATTATCGCAAGCATACTTCCAGAAGTAACCTATGAGGAATTGGAGGCTTACTTACCTGATTTTGATGAATGGGAGGCGAAATTATGATAAAGATGTCATTCTACGATGGAACTTTAGACAGGGCAAAGGCAAGGGAAGTTGTCGAGACATCCGAAAAGCCTTTAATGTTCCGATATGGCTTTGCGTATAGGGGCGCAGAGAAAAGACCTATAACAAGAGAAAAAGCATTGAGTATTATTGATGATTCCGGAAACTATCTGGATATAACAGAAACCGACAATGAGATCCTTTTGAATACTTTTTCAAGTAATGATATGTGGTAGGAGGTATGAACGTGGTAGTTATTTCATTGACAGATAGAGAACAGACATTATTGAGTGACAGTGTATTGACGATGATAGAGAACGCAGGGCAGGCGCAACGCCTTGTATGTGACACTGAATCGCAGAAAGCTATTGACATACACATCAAAGAATTACAGGCATTAAACAGAAAGTTGTGTACTACCGGCATCCGGTAAAGAAAGGATTGAGAACCATGAGAAAGAAAAGCGTATTTATTAACTGTATGGAGACATTGACCGCAAACAGAAAACACAGCGAGGCCCGCACACTTCTCAATGCAGGACTGAAAGAGTCCGCAGAGAGACAGACCGCTGCCACCGCTCCGGCGTATGAACTTACAAAGCCGTATATCTTCCCTGCCGTTGATGGCAATATGACGTATCACACCTCATGGGGATCTCATGGAGTAAAGAACGAAGCCGAAACCATATTGAGTGTATTGAACTCTTTCCGCCTCCGCTCCACCCTTGCAAAGATCAATCAAGGGCCACGCCTTACACAGTATGTTATTGAACCGGCTCCCGGAACTCAGGTGCAAGCCATTTTGAGACGTGAAAAGGAATTTCAGGCAGCCTTACACTGCAACGCCTCTTTGAGATTTGATAATGGTTATGTATATATTGAGGTTCCTACCGGTACAGAAACCGTGTTCCTGGGGGATATGCTTATTGATAATGAGTTTCAGTCCTCCGATGGTTTTACAATGGCAATCGGCATGGCTGTTGATGGTTCCAAGCATTACATTGATATTGCCAAGGCTTGCCATATCCTCATTTCTGGTATGACCGGATCTGGTAAATCAATCGTTCTGCATAACCTCATCTTGTCTCTATTGATGAAAAAGAATCCGGCACAGATGCACTTATATATCATTGACCCAAAAGCAACAGAGTTTGAGTATTACAAGAACCTTGCAGCGTGTACGGTTGTATCTGAGGTAAATGGTGCGGTTGAACTATTGAAGAACCTTTGTATTGAGATGGATCGCCGCTACTCCATTCTTGCCTCTACCGGCTGCCGTGACATTGACAGCTATAATACAAAGTTCGCAGATGCTCCTATGAGGCGTGACATAGTTTTCATTGATGAGTTATCCGACCTTATGAGCATGGGTGGAAAATCCGTTGAGGGACATATTGTAAGAATTGCACAGAAAGCCCGTGCCTGTGGCATCCACCTTGTAATCGCTACACAGTACCCGGTTGCAAAGGTTGTTACTGGATTGATTAAGGCAAATATGCCTACAAAGATCTGTCTCCGTGTTGGTACAGTCACAAACTCTATGGTCGCATTGGATATGGCCGGCGGCGAAAAGCTCATGGGTCATGGCGATATGCTTTTTCTCCCTAACGGTTCTCTTTCCCCGGTAAGGTTGCAAGGCGGGTTTGTATCTGAGACGGCAATCAACAATGTCGTTGCCGGTTTGATGAAAAATCAGTAAGTAGGAGGATGGTTAGAATGGCAGGAAAGACAACAACAGCTTGTACGCATGAACAGTACGAGACTATCATAAAAACTTTATATGAGGGCATTGGAGACTGCATACAGCCTAATCCCCGGATTGCTACGATCCTCGTTATTGAGGCGAATGTAGGGCTTCGCATTGGCGATACGCTCTCCCTCCGGCGTTCCTCTTTCATTAAGACGCCCTACGGCCACGCTTTCAATATCGTTGAGCATAAGACCGGAAAGGTTCGCCGTTTCAAGGTCCAGGAACAGGTCTACAACTTCCTCCTTGAATATGCGGACTCTGAGGGCATTGAGGGCGATGATCTGATATTCCCTATCGGTGTCCGGGCAGTGCAAAAGCATCTGAAAAAGGTTTGCGACTGGCTCGGTCCTGGGTATGAGGATATATCCACCCATTCGTTCCGTAAATACTTCGGAACAGAGATTTACTACAAGAACGGAAAGGACATTGAACTGGTCCGCCGCCTGTATCAGCACAGTTCCGCCACCGTTACGGCTCGTTACTTGGGTGTTACGGACGAAAAGATTGAACAGGCATTAGATTCCCACGTTGATATTATTTACCGCCCCAAATGAGGCGCATATATAGTAATGGTTCCTTATAAGATTTGTCTATTTGAGTGTCGTGTAACAGGTTTCTGGCAGTTTTTAATGTGAAAACTGCTGCCGGTATGAGGGTTGATAACGGCATACACCATCCCTTTGTTGGTTGACAGGTTTTCCGGCTTTAATGTGAAACCGGATAAGGATAGTGGGATCTCCTGACATTCGCGTATCTCCGGCGGAGCGCACGATGCCGCTTGATAAGAACGTGTCCAAATAGACAAATGCTATAAGGAACCATTGAAGAAATGGAGGTCTTAGGCATGATTGATATTACGAACTGCAATAAAATCATAGTCGATACCATTGAGAAAACAGAGAAGATCATTGAATGGTATCAGCAAAATAAAGATTGGTTGGATGCCGAAGAGTTCCGCATCCCCATCCCCTCCGCATTGGTTGAGCTGCCGGAGGAAGATATTAAATTCTATTATGAGCAGGAGGGTGTATTCGTCAGGCTGCATCTGTATATGGGTGGCGTGTATGTCTGCAATTATCGGTATGATCCGAAAACTCAGGAAATCGAAAACATTGTCTTTCCTGCCGGATTAAGCAAAGAGAAACGAAAGGTTGCCCGGATGGTTCTTGCCGCTGACAGAACGCCATACAAGGAGGCATTGAAGTTCCATTCTCTCATGTGTTTTGCAACTCATTACCGCAACTGCATTGAGACTACGGAGCAGAAAGAGAAACGCATTTCTCATAAGCATCGAAAAATCCTGCGCCGTTCCGGCGGTGCTACACCACTGATAACCACATACCGCATTGATAGCAGGCCTGTTCCTGCAGACGGTACAAAAAGGCACTACACAAAGCCTACCGAACAGGTAAGTGTGAGGGGATTTTACCGAACTACCAAGACAGGAAAACGTGTATGGGTTCGACCTTTCACAAAATACAACGGAAATTCTGGAAATAACAAAACATACAAAGTATAGGAGGATCACTATGAGTAATTTGAAAGTTTATGCAAAAACCATCGAAGATGAGGCTTTGGAACAGATTAACACTCTTCTGTCTCAGGATGCCTTTAAGGACTGTAAGGTTCGTATCATGCCGGATGTTCACGCCGGAAAGGGATGTGTCATTGGCTTTACTGCGGATCTCGGAAACAAAGTAATTCCGAACATCGTTGGCGTGGATATTGGATGCGGTATGCTCTGCGTAAGCATCGGACACGGAGAAATCGACTTTGATAGATTGGATAAAGTCATTCGCACTTATGTTCCAAGCGGAAGAAATGTGCATGGTGGCCGGCAGATCCGTTTTGATGAATTGCAGGATCTTTACTGCTACCGAGAATTGAGAGATACCAAACGCATTGAGCGTTCTATCGGCACTCTCGGCGGTGGCAATCATTTCATTGAGGTTGATGTTGCTGAGGACGGTTATAAGTATCTGGTTATTCATACTGGCAGCCGCAATCTTGGAAAACAGGTGGCGGACTACTATCAGAACCTTGCCTATGAATTGATGTGTGGCAAGGACGATTTGTACGAGCGTCAGAATAAGCTCATTGAGGAATACAAGGCCGCCGGAAGGAAATCCGAGATTGAGGGCGCAATAAAAGAACTGCACAAAAACTTCCGTGCCACTACTCCGAAGTTACCAAAGGATCTGTGCTACTTAGAGGGAAAGTATCGTGAACAGTATTTACATGATATGCGTATCTGCCAGAAGTTTGCATATTTCAACCGTGTGATGATCGCACAGATTATCTGTAATCACATGGGATGGGGAGTTGACGCCGATATGCCGGATTACTTTGAGTGCATCCACAACTATATAGACCACAATTCCAATATCGTCCGCAAGGGTGCTATCTCTGCAAAACTCGGAGAAAAGGTACTTATCCCTATCAATATGCGTGACGGCTGTATTCTCGGAACTGGTAAGGGCAATGATGATTGGAACTGTTCTGCGCCGCATGGAGCCGGTCGGCTTATGTCCCGGAGCAAAGCAAAGGAAACTCTCTCTTTGAACGATTACTCAACTTCTATGTCTGGCATCTACACCACTTCCGTATCTGAGGAAACCATAGATGAAGCTCCGATGGCATACAAACCGATTGAAGAAATCATGGACTGTATCAAAGATACCGTTGATATTCTTGCGGTATTGAAACCGGTTTATAATTTCAAGGCAAGCGAATAATGTGGCATTGATAGACACATTGATGTATAATGGACTAAACACCGAACATGGAGGATATGTTATGAACGAAAAGAAAAGTAACACATTGAGTATTTTATCATTAGTCTTGGGGATCGTTGGTTTAATAGCAGTCGTAATTGTTATTGGAATCGTGCCTTGTATTGCTGCATTGATACTCGGAATCATTGCAATCACAAAGAAACAGAATGTAGGTATGGCTGTCGGAGGTATTGTCACTTCATCAATCGGAATCGTTATCTTTATGATTATACTGTTATCTCCGTCCTATCCATCTTCCGGCACAGTTACAAAAAATTCTGCAAATAGTGATGCGATTGAATCCGAAATCGAAAGTTCCGATAGTTCTCAAACTCTGGCAGATATGATTGATACGGAGTTGTACTACTTCGAGAACATGGGCGATACATACGCATTTGTAGTTGCAATAAACAATTCCAATGTAACAGTGGATGTTGACGTTAACCTTACTGCACAGGGAAGTGATGACAGCACCATTTCAACATCTTCATCCAACATATACGGTATTGCCCCTGGCGGTTCCTATCCATTATGGAATTACTTTGATGGCATTTCAGTTAACGACATTGATAATGTTGATTACTCTGTGACTGTTACAAAAAGTTCTGCTATATCTGTGACGGATATGATGGACTGTTCTGTTGAATCTACTAACTCTGATGGAGTTATTGTAAAAGCAACAAATATTGGAAGTGAGGATATAGACTATCCAGAAGTATTTGCGATCTTTTTCCAAAATGGGAATCCTGTGGGTTTTGGAAACATTTTTTTAGACAACGTATCTTCTGATTGCGTACTACAAGCAGGGCAGACAGTGACAAAGACTATTGAATGTTACTCTGATGGTTCGTTTGATGATGTAAAAGTGTATTATCACGCTACAAAGCGTTGATATAAATGTTTTGAAAGGAGGTTGTGGTTATGTTAGTTATTGGTGTTCTTCTTATCATTCTTGGTGCTATTGGTCTACTTCTTGGCATGATGATGTTTGGAGACATTGGTATCGCTTGTATAATCGGTGCCCTTGCAGCTTTGTTGTCGGGTATTGGTTTCTTTCTGTCCAGAAAAAATCAGAAATAAAAAGATGTGCCTCTGAAATATGAGGCATTTCTTTTTACCGTTGATGTTTAGTCCATTAAACATTATTGCATTAAATATCGGTTGCAAACGTTTGTTCAGAAAAACTGTCATTTACTATTGACTTTTTGTAGCTACATCTCTATAATACTTATTGTGGCTACAGTAAAAAGGAGGTGCATTGTATGTCGCCACGAACAGGCAGACCAAAAGCTGATAATCCAAAGGATATTGTCATTCGTTGCCGTATATCAAAGGAACTTAACGAACGGATAGAGCGGTATTGTTCCGAACATAGAGTGACGAAAACAGAAGTAATGATAAAAGGGATTGAATCAGTGATAAAAAAATAAGAGAGACTGCTCCCATCGTCAAATGTCGCAATCTCTCAGTTCTGCCTCCGTCCGTTCGGACTTCGGTAAATCTGATTATACCATTGTCCTCTACGGAAAACAATAAGAAATTCGGAGGATAATATTGCATGAATGTAGAAACTGTTAACGAAATCAACAAAGAGGTAAACCACGCTGTATCAGGATTGCATACACTCATTCTGGCATACGGTTTTAATATTTCTCCTATGAGAGATTCTGCTAAGAATCTGCTCCCGATGTATTCAAACCAGATTGCAGATATGCTCTGTGTGATAAATAAAAACCTTGTCAGCGTGCAACACATTTTATCGGAGGTAAATGCGAATGAATGAAATGATAACCGATACTCGCACTCCTATTGAGATTGCTCTTGATATTGACAGCGAGGGTATGACTACTGCTAGAAAGCTTTATGAATTTTTAGAACTCGATCCAAAGAATTACTCCAGATGGGCGAAAATAAATATTACAGATAATGAATTTGCCACTGAACATGAGGACTTTGAGGTTTTCGTCATTAAAGAAGAAAACCCTCTCGGTGGCAGACCAACTACCGATTACCGCCTTACGGCTCACTTTGCCAAGAAGCTCTCCGTTAAAGGCAACGGAGAAAAAGCAGAACAGGCAAGAGAATATTTCACTACCATTGAGGAACGTGTGAAAGAGAAAGCCATTCAGCACTCCAATCTGTCTCCGCAGTTGAAACTCTTTCAGCAGATGTTTGAAGCTGTTGCTGCACAAGAACAGGCTGCAAGAGAGGCTAAAGAACTGGCACAGAAAGCCGTCACAACAACTGATAATATCAAAGAAGCCGTTCTTCCTATCACAGATAACTGGCGTGAGGAAATCGTCAAGAAGATACGACTTATTCAACGTTCGTGCGGTGCAGACTTCCAGTATCTTAATACTGAAATGTATTCCGAGCTGGAACGCCGTGCCGGGTGTGATCTGAGTACCAGACTTCGCAACAAGCGTCAGCGCATGTCTGAAAGCGGATGCCGTAAAACCGACATCAACAACACTCGCAAACTTGATGTGATTGAGGAAGATAAGAAACTCCGGGAAATCTATTCAAAAATTGTCAGTGAGTACGCAATTAAATACTGTGCATAATACAAAGGGCAGAGGTTTTATTCCTCTGCCTTTTCTATGAGTTCCCATGCCTTTTCATCGCCAAATTCTTTCCTTACGGCTTTCCATAATCTGAGATACTTCTTTGATTCTCTGTCCCTTTCAGTCCTTGCCTTATCAATCTGGCTTCTGAGGCGGCTTATATACTGCTCGTCCTCAGTCTGAATCAGCTTATCTGAGTCACGGTACAGTGACCGGATCATGCTTTCTTTGAGCATTTCCACCCACGGCGTAGATACCTCTGTACTGCGCCCATTGATTGAACGGCGTGTTTTATATTCCCTATCGGATAAATCCTGTTTCTTGGCTTTCTTGGCGCAGTAATCGCCAATATACACACCAACCCAGTCCGGTATCTCTTCCTTGACCTGATTGTATAATTCCCTTGTGAGAACATAATAGTTGTAATGGCCTACAAAGGATTTTGCAGCAGCACTATGGAAGTCCGCTTTCGACACCTTGATTTCATAGCATCGGAACACTCCCTTGGTGTCATAGGTCATGTAATCAACTCTTTCTCTTCCGCAAAATCCGATTGTTACCTCATAGCAGCCAAATACACCGGTCTTTCTTGTGACCCGTCTGATTGCTTTTTCCAGTGCTACGGTTTCAGCGGTTTTCATTTCAGATCCTCGATTGAGAATACAATGCCTACGCAATAAATCTCTCCATCTTCCCAGATGTCAAATTGTTCGCAAGGAATGTCTGTTTTGTAAGTCCATGCTGCCGGAAGTCCGTCCCTGTTCATGCCATCACACCAGACAGCATCTATCCAGTTTGCACGTTCTTCTCCCTCCTGATCTACGCCGTCTCTGTCGAAGTACACTCTTCCTCCATCGAAGCAACCACCCTCATCGTAGATTGCACCATCGAACTCCATGAGATCGTCAGATGCTCCGTAAACGATAACCAGGCCGCTTTCCTTTGCTTCCTGCTTTACATCGTCAAAACTGTCTCCGTATGCTCTTCCATTGAGCTTGTCTGCTAATTCTTTTGCTGTAATCATCGCATATCCTCCTTAATCTGTATATACCACTATTCTCTGTCCCTCCATTCTGTAACCAAAACAGAGGTTTCCACCGTCTGCTATGATTGCACAGTCATGGTCAGACAGATTATTCACGTTTCCGATAATCTCATAATATTTACAGGCATATCCGCTTTCTCCGATCATAATAACGGTTTTCTTAGAAAGAATCTTATTCCGCTGTTTCTCTGACATACAATCCCATTCATACGGATATACCACAACTGCCTTGTCCTTGATCTTTTCGTACTCCTTGAACCATGTTTTAATCATCGGCTGACTCCTTTCTTGCATATTTGCACCCTGAGAAGTTGGTTCCGACATCAAGAAACATATCCAGAATGATTTTCTCACTCTCTCCACAGAAATTTATGTGTCCTGTCTTTGTGTGCTTGACTATCAGTTTTTCGCAGTTGAGACAGCACGCCTTTTCGTTCCGTTCCTCAAACATCTGCAAAGCCGTCTTATTCATTCTGGTTTCCTGCCTTTTTGAAATGATCCGCAATTTTGCAGATTGTAGCATCTCCAATTCCTTTGATTGAAGAAATCTCTTTGAGGAATTTGTTAATATCAGCTCCGCCGGAGGACTTTTTGCCCTGATTAAAACCCTCACTTCTGGCTTTCTCCACTCTGTCCTCAACATAATGTACCAACTGCTCATCTGTCATTTTCCGCATCTTTACGGCTTTTTCGTGAATCTTATCCTCGTCCGCAGTTCTGCGGCAACTTCTTTTCTTTGCCATGGCGTTACCATCCTATCTCATGTATGTTGCAACGATGTGAGTATCATCTGATAAACTTCTCGGAAATTTCATAATGAATCCGGCTGACATTGCATCTTTCTCGCATTGAGCGATTGTTTCATACTGGCAATACACATTTGTTGGCCTGTTGACCGATGCCTCCCACACTCTTGCAATGACTTTTCCCGGAAAATCCAAGGGGCTATCATACACCACAACGACCGGCATTTTCATTTCTGAATAGTCCACCAGATTAAGTGTTGGAACTGGCTTACTGATCGGCGGTGTGTGTTTCTTTCTATTTTTATTCACTCTAGTACCTCCTTTAATTCCACATTGAATGACTTTAATAACTCTTCGTCCATATTTGACATAAATGTTCTGTACGATATATCCGGTTTATTCTCCATGAACCACTCTACTGCCTTTTCACTCTTTGCTGTTCTGAAAGAAAGATTTCTCCAATTATCCTGATACCGTACCATTTTCAGTTCTCCGTATGTGATAAGAAACCTTTCCCTTGTGGCGTTCTTATCTGTTCTCTTCGGCACAAACGGATCTCTAATCTCATAATCTATCCGCCGGACTGCTGCCGGAACTTCCGTTACCCACATTTCTCCTGTGGCAATGGCATCCGGCACCTTGTCCGATATTTGCTCCGGCATGAGGATAGCATCACTCTCTATGTAATACGCGTGGATAACAACCGGAACACCGATTCTTGCCATGTTGTACGCCACTGTTCCGCCTTGCGGCATCGCCTGGATTGCACTCAATATGTTAGGTGCTACGCATATCCTCGGAGTGGTGTTATCCTCATCCGGGCAAATCTGTTTCGGAACTCTCGGAACAAATCTCTCTACTTCATCAAATGAAACGTGAACCAATTTACTGTTGCTTCTTTTTCCTCTTTGCTTCATCCTTTTTCCGTTGGCGTTCCTCCCAGTAGGGATGTTCCAACCTTTCCAGTCCAGTGCATCCTATCTGCAGGCACTTATGGACTTTCATTTGCTTCGTTGATAGATACCCTTTATGTGTTTTGCAGTACGCTACCGGCGATTTAAGCATATTCTTATCAATGCTCTGGAATAAATCAGGCATGAATAAGGGCTTTCGGAAACTCTTGAATGAGTTCTTCGCCCCAAATGTCCGTGAGGCTCGGTTTCATAAATACCGGTATGTTGTACTTTCTGCACTGCTCCACAATATTTTCAATCCATTCTCGTCTTGGTATGACTTTATCTTTTCTGCTGCCAGTCTCAGCTCCTACGATTATCCACTCCGGGATGTATGATTTCTCACTCAGCTCTCCGAAGTCTGCCAGTATAGGCTCTACTGACAAAAACGTATGGAACTCATAGTGTCCGTCCTGCCCCATATACTCCGTATCTGGATCTGTGACTGTCGTTCCGTACCACATATTATCTCTGAGTGGTAATTCTCCGTAATGATGCAGCTCCATATATCTTCTGGGATTCTTCGTGAGGAAGAGGTAATTATGCTGTGGAGCTTTCTCACAAGCATTAAACACTTCCCTGATCCATCTATCAGGAACCCACTCTCCAAACACATCCGACATTGAACCGACAAAGATATTTCTCTGCCTCTTTTTGTCTCTGTATTCTCCCATGCGGTATCTGTGGATTGTCGGCACAAATCCATGCGGATAGGCACATCTGAATTGTTTTCCGGTCTCATCATCAACATAATACGGTTGCTCATTGATCTCATAAGTTTCAGAACCATCGTCTCCGAGTTTGTATGTCTCAGGTTCTACCAGATGGCATCCTTTCCGTGATACAAAGCGGTTTGCAATACCTCTAGCATAACAATAAGGGCATTTATGACGGCAGCCGGTAATCGGATTCCATGTGCTGTCAGCCCACTCTATTTTCGTTTTATCCAAGTCTCTTCCTCCTACCTGTGTATTTCCCTACATGATTGATATAACCGCAATAACAACACTTTACCTCGTCTCTAAGGCGGCTCTTATAAATCTGATTTCCACAGCATCCACAGTCAAATTCTTGCGGATTGATTTTCTTTTTCTTCATAAACGCATCACTCCTTTGGAAATAATTTGTCATAAAACCATTCAATATCACGGCGAACCTTAAAATATCTAAATTTATCCTCTTCGCTCGTGCTTCTTACACTGATATACCCGTGAAAAGCATTTACCTCTTCTACTACCACCGGAAGCTCTGCATATTCCGTCTTTAACATCCACTCACTTCCGAGAGGGTATTTATCGAATTTTGAATAGTCGATCTTTTCGTCCGCATGAAACGGAAGATCGTATTTTCTTTTATCCACAGCCAAATCGTCAATATAGCAAGTGGCATACACTTTTCTTGGATTGTTACCATATTTTTCAACGTTTTCCGGCAGATTATCATTGACCGCATCGAACTCTAAGCCAAATTTACTGCACCAGTCCACCGCTTCTTTCAGATGTTCTTCCACTCTGCAAGTCCAAAGGATCACTTTTGCTCCCTCTGTTCTGCGTTGAACAAGATGCTGTATCAGTTTTTTGTTCGGCGCGCCAATTCCGGGCCACTTACTTTCGCAGAGTGTTCCGTCAAAATCAACCGCGTAAATCGGTACAAAACTACTCATCTCCATTCCTTTCCATCCCTAAATCGAATAGGGATAATTGTGCTTTTTCTCTTTCCAGTCTCGCATTTGAAACCTCATACATCTCGGTGTCTATCTCAAACCCTACAAACCTCACGCCGGTTCTGTGATATGCGATGAGGCTTGACGCAGATCCTACATGTGTGTCAAGCACCACCCCCCCCGATAGCTTAAAAGCACCTACTAGATATTCGTACAATGCTATCGGTTTCTGGGTTGGATGGATGCGCTTCTCTGAATTTGTTCCGCCAGTGTTTGAGTATCTGAACAGTTTTGCCGGGAGATTGTAAGAAGTCCACGCAATCTCCGCTTGTGAAAAGGCATCCCACGGCTGCACCTTATCCCATACAACAAAACACTTTGTTGGTGGCAGATTGAAATAATTTCCGCCCCATATAATCTGATTTTTCGATACGCGGAACAATTCTTTGAAGTATTCCTCCGTTGGCGGTTTGCTATCCCATTCCTTTACCTGTCCACTCCGTTTCAATCTGCTTGCGGTGCTTTCGGCTGGATAACCGTTCTTCGTCCGGCTCTTATTGGTTCCCATCGCCATGTTCGGCGCATTGATTCCGTATGGTGGGTCTACGATTGCCACATCAAAGTATTTATCAGGGAAAAGTTTCATGCCGGCCATACAGTCCATGTTGTAGTAACCAAAATCTAATTTATCCACTTAATAATGCTCGCTCCCTTATAACCTTTTTGAAACTCATACCACGCATACGCAACTGCACTTCCGCCTCCGGCTTTCATTTCCTCAAACATTCCATTTTTGGCGCACAGAATACGGCTGCGTGACACATATACATATCTCGGAGGGTATTTCTTAAACAGCTCGCCTCTTGCCTTTCCCTCCAAGAACTGTAATTTAAGGAACATGAACACCTTTCTCCCGTCCGGTATGATCGTCATTGCGTGTTCAATGAACTCTTTTGCGTACTTGTACGGAGGATTGGTAAGAATATCGCCATCCCACATTTCTGTTGTCTGCAAGAAGTCTATTCCACCCTCTCCATACCCTCTGTCGATAAGGTCCGTACTGCGTACCTCGTACCCAAGTTCTATGAGACGTTCTGATAAGTGTCCTTGTCCTGCAGAGCACTCCCAAATCTTATGATTCAGCTCTGCCCCCCCCCTGTAACAATGCGTCTACTGCGATAGGGTCTGTCGCATAGTAGTCGTTAATCTCTCTTTCTTTCTCTGTGTGGTTGGATGCACCAAGAGTTGTAAAAATGCTCTTGCCATTTCCGGTCCAATCTTTTCCCATTTCTGATCTCCTTATAAATATCCAAATCTGTAACCATATATGGATTCTAGTTCTCCGCGGCATACCTTACCGACCGAGTTCGGCGGTAGATTGTACAGTCGTTCCGCCTCACGACATGAGAAAAAGATTTCTTCCTCATCGCCTATGCAGATAACCATGCGATGTTTCCCCGGCTTGTCCCTGCGGTTTCCGCACTGTACTCTTTTATCAGCCCATCTCAGGTTGTATATGCTGTTGTCGAATCTCTCTCTGTTGTTTATATGGTCTACTGTGTCATACCTCCGTCTGTTACCCATGTAGAACGTCTGCATAACTATCTGGTGTCTCTTAAATCGCACTTGGTTTCCGTCTGTATCTGTGAACATACTGGAAATATCGTATTTATCTCCGTATGCCATATTGCATAGGATCCCATTCCGTATGAGTCTGCCAAATGATGATATGTAGCACTCCATGTTGAAGTCATGCACACTCTTTACTTCCAAATTCTCATCAAACTTAACAAGCCGTGTGACTTTTCTCCATGTTTCTTCCTTGTCCGGGTACTTCCGGCGGATATACTCAAAAGTTTCTGTTTCTCTCATACTCTCTCAAATGTGTAGATTGAATTTCTGGTTGTTACCTCAATGTATTTTCCTCTATCCTCGGTCTTGAATCCGATAACTGTACTCGTAACAATCATGCCGACATACGGTGTTCCATCCGGCTGAGCCAACCATTCAATCATCATGGCATCTCCGTTTCTTGGAGTGGGTTTCTTGCACATTCTCCCTACTCTGAGAGGGCATCTGCCCTCAATTCTCGGATTGCCTTTTCTGTCTGTAATTGATACAACTCTATAAGTTTCCATGGCAGCCTCCTTAATAAAGATTCCACAAAAACAGTTCTTCGTTTTCTGCCGGATCGCACTTTTCTTTCCATTCCAGTTTTCTCACTACATCCCATGTTTTCATGCAGATATTAGATAAGTCGTACCTGTCGTACACCCTCTTGTCGATAAACAGGCGCATATCCAAGTCCTCATCGTAGAGATTGGAACTCATGTATTTCAGATTACGAATATCCTCATCTGTGGCTTCTGCATGGACTGTTACTGTGATACCATCCAAGTGTTTTAAAATTACCGGATGATCGTCCATTGTCAGACAAGCCGTATAAAGATAGATTTTCTGTCTCTTATTCTGCTTTCTGAGCATTTTAATGACTGTGTAGAGCTGTGCCGGATTTATCATAGGCTCTCCGCCGGTAATCACAACTTCCTCATAGTCCTTTAATGCCGTGATACCGCCAATCACTTTCGCCAATGATGTGTAGTCCAATTTGCTGTTGCAGCACCCCGGGCACTTCCGGTCGCACTTTGATGTGATAATTACTCTCGCTGTCTTTTTCATCTTTCCTCCTTAATCCATGCCGTCATAAAGGCTTTCAGATAATTCAACCTGTTCGTCTGTCAAATCCCTAAGTGCATTGATTATCTTCATCTTTGTTTCTTTGCATGGGAAATATCCGTACTTTGCATATCTCAGCATCCGTTCAAAAGTGCTCATTGGAAACGGAATATCTTTATCAATTACAATCCGTTTAAGATGCAGATGTTCAAAAAACGCATCATCCATCAGGATTTTGTACTCAATGTGTGTTTCCGGTATTCCAATTTCCTCTAAGAAATGCTCATCTTCCAGAGTTTCAAACGGAAGTTCTTGTCTTTTCGCTACCGCACCAGTTTCATCCTCTACTTCCTCTTTGTAATATGCGAACTTCGTGATTGTGAAATCGAACTTATTCAGAATTTCTTCCGGTTTTCCAAATATTTTGCAACAAAGTTCAATCACAACACCTGTTTCAATGTGTTTGTATGCCTTTACATTGTCGTTTTCGTAGTGGAAATGATATTTCTCATCTCTTACATCGTCTCCGTCATATCCTGGTGTCTGACTGTCAAAATACTGTACCGCATCATCAAAATCGCTTTCATTCTCAAAGAAAATATCAAGGTCCTTTACCTTTTCTTTATTGAATATGTTTTTGAAACATCCTCCACATATAAATCCTTTATGACCGATCATGTACTCATCAAGCCAATTTAATATCCAGAAGTTTTCTCTGTCTCTCTTTATTAGAGCCATGTTTCCTCCTATCTCCGCGCCATTGCTTCCTCGTATAATCGTTTGTATACGTCCCTCTCAGCAGTTATCTTTGCAATTTCCAACTGTGTCTCAATGTCCGGCATCTCCACCTTTTCTGCAATAGGTTCAGATTCTTTCTCGTCTGGCTTCACTGCTTCATTTGCAGCTTCCGCCCACTTCTTTACCAGATCATTCGATTTGATGTTAATTCCAATGCCGATACTTACTGCCAACGCTGCATCAATCTTTTTCATTTCCGCCATAGAACACTGCCCTATGTAATCTCCAACCTTATCCTTGTTTACCGTATCAATCTGCTCGCAAAGCACGGTGGACGGATATTTTGAACTGTTGATTTTAACGTGTGTCGGCAACGGTTTCTTTTCCTGAGTGGTAAGGTAAACCACTTCCAATATGGGGCCTGCATTGTTGCCAATATCATTGCTTATGATTACCGCAGGTCTACCCCCCCCCCTGTACATTTCCGCTATATTCACTCTCGTTGCGGATATAGAAGATTTCCCCTCTATAAAATTCTTTGTTCATAGTGTCCTCCTATCCCATTCGCGGATTGTAGTCCTCGAACCGTTCTATGGTTTTGAAAATTTTTCTGTTATTCACATACCTTTGAAGTAATCTAACGGTGTCTCCGCCCTTTGTGTGTTGTTTGTCATATACCATTACATACGGGTCGTAATCCATATCTCTTAGGGTATATATCCGTTCCAAATCCTGCTCGATTGTTGTGTCGAAATTCGTCAGAACGAACACGCTTGTTTTTCTGGCTTTCCATCCAGTTATGTCCTTGAACATTTTGAACTTTGGTACAATAAGTTCTTTATCTTCGTACCGGTCCCATGCAAAATGAACACTGTCAACTCTTAACTGTCTTATCATTTCCGCTTTTTCATCTGTCATAATGCGAATGTCTATTCCCTGGTTGATGTTTACCTTTGCTTTGCTATCAATGAGCTGCCGCAATAAATCTTTCCAGTCCTTGCAAGCTATGAGGTTCGGATCGCACAGCACTATATTTTTCTGTCCTCTCCAAAATTCCGACAAATCTGCAACTTTACGGGAACATCTTCCCTCTTTTGCTTCAACATGACAGAAATTACAGCCTCTTGGACATCCTCTTGTAAGAAATCCGTATGCCGTATCTTTGCATAATTCAGGGTAAAGATCGTAGTCTGGGTAAATGTGTTCCACCTCTTCCGGTAGTGTATGATCTCTTTCTTTGTGGTAAATCTCTCTCCCATCTACTGTTTCTATGCAATACCCAGAACCGCCGCGTATAACCTCATCTGCATCTACAAAATGTTCGTAATCCGGTGTGAAACTGAATACCTTTGACATATACACACGATCCATGTGTCCCGAAAATAATGGGCTGTACCACTCAACGGAATCGCCTATGCTTTTATGCCATGCCGATAGTTTCATAAGAGGTATGTTTGGAAAATTGTGTCCGTCTACGTCAATCAGTCCTATCCTCATAGACCTCATCCTCCTGCGGCATCTCGAACACTCCAAGCGGTTGATCTGCCACATATTCACATACTAAGTCTCTGGGGTTTTCATCCTGTCCTCTTTCAAACAGCAAATTCATGGTGTAGCAGTCCATAAGCATTGAAATCGCCATTCTGCATTTTTCTTTCGTAGAGTATCTGCCAATCACTACTCTGCTTTCTCCTACGAGGGCAGCAACTTTGTACCGCCCATCATATTTGCTGTCCGTGCTGTATTCTGTTACCTTGTCGTTGTTCAGAACTACCGCTCCATCCTGAGACTTAACAAACATCACGGTTTGCCTCTCTTTCCTTAATTCGCCCCATCTGTCGATTGATTTTGAAATCAATTCGATCCTCTACCTCTGCTACGCAGTTAAAAATAATTTCCAACTGTGTGAGCATGATCTGTACATCTGCAATTTCATCAATCACTGCTTCTCTCATTTCCGCTGTTTTCTCATCGCTACGGCGGAATTTCAGAATGGCTTTGATGAGTTCCGAACACTCTTCAATAGCCATATCCTCCTGTGCATCGTTTCCATACGTTTCTACGATGGTGTTGAGGTTTCTCATCTGCTCCTGCGTCAATGTCTTTCCCTCCTACTTCAAAATTGTTGCGATCACGATGATTACAATAAGAATTACCGTAAGTCCAACCCCAATCCAGATAGGGAGAAGAACTAACCACCAAGACCATGTGATTACTTTGCATAATTTCAGAGTGATTAAGATAAGCTGTAACACTCCGAAAAATCCGATACCGCCTAATGCTTTTTCACTGTTTCCATTACTGCTGTTGCTCATAAAACTGTCCTCCTGTTTACATATAAGTTGCTTCTTTGAATACGAATGTGTCCTCAGAGTCTACCTTTTCCGATAGCTCTCTCAGGCGCAGATCGTTGGAACTGTAAATCTTTTTCTTTTTCATGTCAGCCACAAAAAACTCCTGCCCTGCCTGAATATACTCTCCAACTTTGCTCTTCCGGCAAATCTCATAGGATGCATACTCAGTCTCTTTATCCTCTGCCTGTTTTCCCTTTGCGGTTTTTCCTAACATACCGATTTTTCTCCTTTCTTTCATAATTTTGTTTGTCTGACTAAACATTCTCTTCAAAAAAATTTAATGCAATCCGTCAGACCATCTATACAGAATAACGGCGGTATCTTCGTTAGGATAAGAAACTCCCAAGAATTTGCCATTAACTGTTTCGCAAGCCTCTGTTACTCTGTCCACAAATTTATTGAAGTCCTCTTTCACTGTCACATAATCGTGAAATCCCATTGTTCCCTCGTCTCTTTCGTGGTTTTCTCTCATTACCACCATCTGTTTTAATTTCTGCATATTGCCTCCTATTTCTTTACCTTGCAGTCTCTATATACATCCTCTTTTCCGATGAATAACTGCCCTAAGATTGCAACCAGAACATTTACCACGATACTGTTTCCGGCCTGCTTATAAAGCTGTGTGTTACTATTTACTTTCTCCGCCTTATGGAAATCTGCATCTGAGAAATCCATCAGCCGCCAGCACTCTTTTGGAGTGAGCTTTCTTATGCGGTACTCTGTGCAAACCTTTGAGTTCGCATCTCCATGCGTTCCGGCGGTCAACGTTGGAGAATTGCCATTATCAGAATAAACAGATCCGCATTGACTTCCCTCGTTGGAAATCTGCCCTACTTTTGCCATTTCTGTACTCCTTTCCGCGATATTGTCACTATGCTGCATACCGTCCTGCCCCCCCCCCGAACAATTTTCTCAATACGGCAAATCCCCATGCTTTGGGACGTAAGTGTAGGGCATACATGACCGCCGCCTTGCACTCTTCCTCGCCGTAATTTACTTGTCGGGTATGAGAAATCTGCAACTCCGCCAATCTCACATTCGATATAACCTTTCTGTGTTGCCTGCCGGATGCCTACATACTCTCTATCCATCATCCACCGTCCTTATCTCTAAAACCAGATTGTCTTTTTGAACAGTTGTGAGGGTGTTGGATATGCCATCAGTTCTTGCTTCAAGTTGAGTCATATTGCCTCTTTTTTCTGAAATCTGGTGGCTTTCGTATAATTTTCTTATCCTTTTGCCGTATTCAGTTCTGACGCAACGGCATATCGCAAAGTCAATCCTCATTTACTCTTATCTCCAAAACATAGTTGTCTTTTTGGACGGAAGTAAGTGTATTGCACAACCCCTCTGAGTTTGGCTCTAACCGTTGTTCCGTTGGTGCGCCTGTGGTTCTGTCTGATGGATTGCTTGGGTTTCGCCCTCTGCTTGCAACAATGATTCTTTCAACCACGTTTTCGCCTCCGTCTCTGTTATTATGCAAGGTACAGTACCCCCCCCCACTCGTAATCGCCGGAGCTATGCCGCCGGTATCATACACTCGCCCTTGGTTTGGGTTCTCTCTCGTGGAAGTGGGGAGAATATTGCCTAACCTCTTAATCCCGGTCTGCAATATCTTCTTTCCTTTCCTTGATTTCTAATATCTTTGGTTCCAAATTGCCCCCCACAAGTGTTTAAGGTCGGGGCAATTCCGTCTACGGAATAAATTCTTCCGCTCTGAGGATTATCCCAGCTCTTTCCTACGGCGATATTCCCCAGTTGTATGCAGCGTACCTTATTTGCCATTTCATAGTTCCTCAATTACATATTTCAAATGTTTGTAGTCGCTCGCCAATAGGGTAGGACATATCATTTTGTACAATGCTTTATTGTATGGGTCGTAGATTTCACAAGCACTTTCGGAGGATCTTTGTAGTCTGTTGCCCTTATCGCTTGGCAAATACCCCCCCCCCGATAAAACTCGGACCCTGTCCTGGACTTCTTTTTCCGGGTTCAGTGAGCCGACTACGATTATTCTGTCTGCCATTTACTTTTTCCTCCACTAAAACTTTCGGTGGATCTTTATAATCCGTTGCCGACAATGCCACTGATATGCCATCCGGGGACATTATACGTCCTCTTTCTCCGCCTGTTCCCGTATGAGCCACAATCAATGGCCGGCTCATGGTTCATCTGAGCTGTCTACTTCTGCAACACCGCATCCCAATGATGCCGGTCTACTGAGCCTCTGCCCCCCCCCTAACGGTTTTTGAGATACCGTCTAACTGACCGCTCTCTCGTAAGTCCTTGATGAGTTTCTGTGCCTTTTCAGAGTTGATGTAATACTTTTCGTCTACCTCGTCCTCCAAATAATCTTTCATTGTCTTATCCAGTGGAACCGGCTGCGGAAATTTGTAATTATAATCTCCCAAAATAGATACCATGAAACAACGCTCTCTGTTCTGTGCCACTCCGTAATCCTTTGCATTGAGGATCTGCGTATAACACTTATATCCCTTGCTTTCAAGAAAGCTGCACCAGCTATGAAAATCGTCTATGTTGTCTGCGCTGATAACCTGTGGCACATTCTCCATGAGAAGTATCTGGGGAAGATTTTCTGTCTCATTCAGAAGTCTTTCAACTTCCCACAGTAACCCGGAACGTGTTCCTGATCCTTTTTTCATTCCTCGCATCTTTCCGGCGAGTGATAAGTCCTGGCAAGGTCTTATGGAAACGAATACGTCATAAGGTAGGTGTATCTGTCAGTATTCGTTATTGCCAGATCACCCCCCCTCATTGAGCAAATGTTGACAAGGTTGTGCGTGGCTTTTATGTTGTTGTAACATTCTCTGCGCCATGCGTCACTGTATGAATGACTCCTTATCTGCTCTTCCGTGAGAGGTTTCTTTCCATCCACGGATATTCCCAACTGAGTAAGTGCCTGTATAACATCCTCAGAACTCATTTCTGCACTGTAATCCGTATCATCGTCCGCCATGTGAATAGCTTTGTATGATGCCGTGGCGTGCATTTCCCATTCAGACATAAGGTAATGTTCAAACGGTACGCCAAGATTACGAAGTGCCATCGCCTGAGAACCAACCCCGGCAAACAATTCTATCAATCGCACTGGGTTGTCAGTCTTAAATGTTGGGTACATTAAATCAAACATTGAAATCTGATCCACTCGTTTTCTCCTTTCTTTGATTTTTTATCATGCAAAATCTCGCATAATTAAGCTGCCGGAAGTAGTCATTATTCGCATTTTCCCACATTGTCGGTAAGGTACTCAGCCGTGTTTCATAACACTTATCGCACACCTTTTTCCCTTTCATTGTTGGATTTTTGCCACATATATAGCAAATGCCGTAGTCCGGTCTCTCTGAACGTGACAAATCGCATCGGTTTTTGTCTCTGTAATTTTTCAGATACGCCCTGCATCTCTGGCATAAACCACCATTCTGTGATTGATGTTTTCCGCATCTGGGGCATAGTCCGTTTTCGATGCGTGTCTGTTTTAACTGCCTTTTCCTCAGCCGGTCTTTCTCTTTCTGTTCATCGGTTTTCCCTTTTTCCGAATAACTATCTTGAAATTGACCCAAGCACTCATAACATAGCTTTTTGTTAGGTTCTGCTGGATTTTTCCCACAATGAGTGCATATCCCAATCCTTTCATGGTATTTTCGATTCTGCTTGCGTAATTCAGAATTTCTTGCCGCACATTCAGGGCACATGGATCTTTCCGGCGTTGGGTTTTCTTTGCCACACTTCGGACACAATCCTCTTTCCCTCATCTCTTTGTATGATAATTTTCTCAATCCATTTCAGAGGTTCCCAGGATTTATGCGCGCTGCCCTTTCCTCCGTCTATTTTCTACCGAACTTCTCATACATTTCATCCAGTCTCTTTCTGGTTTCGTTTGACATACCGGATGGTGGTTCGGTCTTTTCCTCCGGCACTTCAATTTTTTGCATTTCTATCTGTGGGTCTACTGCTTTTTCCATAAGTGCTGCGTGTTTCTTCCCCATATCGGCTATGAGCATCCTTACATTCTCCGGCAGACGTGCCTCTTCTTTCATCCGCTGCACCGAAGTCCGATAGTTCCTGATAAAGTGCGACTGTTCAATGGTTGCCACTTGGTCTGAATCCATCAACGCCCACTCTTTGAGGTTTGCCGCCGTTCCAACAGCTCTTTGGCACGCCTCCGGCAGTTTTGCAAATTCCTCTTCTGAGTTGTAACCGGAGTTCCTTAACGCCCTCTGTACCAACGCCCATGCCTGCAGTTCGCTCATGCTTTCTTCCACCGGAGCAATAATCTCCGTTGCTTTAGTGCGAATATCTGCGATGGTTGGAGGAAAACGTTCACTCGTCATGTACTTTTGTATTGCCAAGTTTGCCTGCTCATACGGAAGATCTTGTAATAATCCATACCACACATCGAAAGCGTCTTTATCTGGTATGAATGTCGGCTGTGCGTAGACCGCTTTCATAGCTTTTACCAAAATCTTAAATTCTTCTCTTTCCATTACCAGCCATCCACATCCTTTACTCTGTTTCCAATGCGATCTCCGCTATTTCTGTATGCAGAAGATGATTGCAATTTATCCCAAATAATGCCTTTCCATCCATTCGACATACATTCATCAATAAGATTGCATACGGCAGTATCTCCATAGACAGAGACCTTATTGGCAACCTGTTTTAACAACGACTTCATGCCCTGTTCCTTATATCCGTCTTTCCGTTCCGTCTTATACTTGAACCATTCGCGAAGTTTATCTGCCATTACATCAGAGATGGTGTACTCAGGGAGAAGCCTTTCAAAAATTGATTGGGTAGTTTCCCTCTTTCCCCCTTTTTTATTTTCTTTCTCTAACTCTTTCTCTAACTCTTTCTCTATGTTACCTTTTTGAACATCAACGTTACTCTCTGTTACACGTTCGTTACATTCAGTGTTTTCGGGTGTCTCAGTGGGTTTTGTCTTGTTTTTTTCTCTCTCCCGATACTCCCTAACCCTCTGTGCGGATGCCGATTCAGACCCAATCATTTTCAGAGATTTTGGTAAAAATAGCGTGCCGTCACTTTCCGTAACCACAAGCTGTAATTTTGAAAATTGTTGTAACGCTTGTGTAACAATCTGTAACGCAAAACCGGATGCTTCCGCCAACATTTCTGCGTCATACGGAATATCTTCGGAAAATCGCAGTTTGCCCTCATGGTCGATTGACTCTGTAATCATCCATATATAGAACATAACCAAAAGATCGCCATTATCCTTTGCTCTAAGTATCTTGATATAGTGTTTTTCAAAGAAGTTCCGGGGCATTTTGAGCCAAAAATACTTTTTCTCAGCCATCGAACGGTCCTTTCTCTATCTCTTCAAGGAATATCTCAATCCTTGGGTTTTTCTTATCCACATAGAAGTCATGCGTAAAGTTGTCGATTTCTTTCCAACCATCGTTTTTAATCACTCCGCATTTCTGCAAAGCATCCTGAAAAACTTTGTCTGCAAAGGAAAAAATATTGCCCTTGTCACGCTGTTTATCCGGCTCATAGAAGTTGTAATGAATGATGATAGGGTTTGTAATCGTAAGTCTCGGTAACTGTGTCCTGATAGCGTTACACACGATCATCTGGTAATCTCTTTTCATTTTTGCACCCATCTGAGGATGCCTTGCACACTCATGTAGGTAATCGTTAAGATCCGGTAAGGTTCTGGTTCTGCCGTAATAATTTCCTTTGATAACAACCTTGTGCATCCCTAAACCCTCCTTTCTTTCATTATGGGTGGAGCCGCCGGAATGACGGCTCCTGGGTAATTTAACAAAAGATCCTTGTCAGGGGTTTATACCATTTAACTAATCGAATTTCTTAAAAGGAGGTAAACCGTTTGTGTGTTCTGCGGTTTTCGTGACATATTTTCCTCAGAGACCAATCTTATGAGATAATTGCAGAAACATATTTACGGGTTACGATTATTTAGGAAATCACGAAAATGTTTGATACATCCGCAAGTTCTTTTTCGAGATACGCTTTGATGTTGGCTTTCGCCTCATTCTTCCATGCGCCTCCGTCTGCCTCAAATAAGGCACAGGTAACGCCATAGCGATCATTGTCCTTTACTCTGAAAATAAAGTTACTCATAGGCTGTGCAACCTCTGTAAAGGTTCTGTACGGCATCAGACGGCAAGGACTCGGAACTTCAACTTCCTGCAGAGAGGCAACGCCTTTCTTGATTGCCGCTTTCTGTCCTACTCCGGTGTCTCCGTATTCTGCAACAGTGCCGGCCTTAACATTTCCGGCAAACTGTAAGATGATTGGCTTATCATTTGCCTCAGCATCCTCATTTAAGAACTTGGACTGCACACCGATAACAAACTCTTCGTTTCCGATGAACTGACCGAATGAAAACTCCGGGATCTCTGCTTTGACAACTGCCAGTGTTTCTCTCTGGCGGTCTGCATCCAGACTGGAAAACAGACGAACCTCAGTAGGAGATACCACCTGGGCGATGTACTGTCCGTCCTTGAAATCTTCTGTGCTCTTTTTGATAAAATCCACAAGGCTGCTCAGTGTGTTCATGGTAATTCCATCCGCTCTGAGTTCCTTGCCGATCATCGTCATATTCTTATCTACATAGGTTCTTCCCTCAATCGACTTAATATGAGGTTCGTCAAGGGAAAGGATTTTCTCAATAGCTGCTTTTAACATATCTTCCTCCTGTTACTGGATAATCTGCCAATCCTCTGCCAGAATGTCTCCGATTGACGGAACCCACATTGCATGAGAACCATCGGCGGTTTTAATCTGCAAATACGGCTCGCACTTGAATAAATCTCCCTCATTCATGCCCCAAGCCTTGGCAGTCTGTAAGTTGCAAGGGATTCCGTCCGGGTAGCCTTTCTGATAAACCACGAACATCCCTTTGCCGTTCCATCCAAGACGGAAAATTTTCTTTCCGTCCTTTACTGCTTCTAACGCTTTTCCAAAATTCATTGCGACACCCTCCTATAAAAGAATATCTTCCATGACCGCTCTCGCTTCAAGAACTGAGATATAGTCTGCCATGGCTTTAATCTGTAAGTCGTAGGTGCTTCTCGGACAGGTAGGAGTGAAATTAAGCTCTCCCTTGTCCCACTTTTCAAGCATAGCCTTTAATTTCTGATGGCGAATAGCAACCTGACCGTACTCGGCTCTGAATCGTTCCTTGTAATCTTCGCTCATCATCATTTCTGCGGTGTCTGCTAGTTCCATAGATCTTTTACACATAATGTCCTCCTAACCGTTTGCAGCATCTCTCATGCTGATTACTTTTGACCCAACTTTTGGGGCTTCTTTTTCCAGAACTTCTCCGGTCTCAGGGTCGCAGCCAAGTTCCTCAGCCGTTACCGGATTTTCTTCCTCAACTTCCTCCGGGTTCATGCTCATACCGCAATCGTCCAAGGTAAGCTGTCCTTTGATCGCACCTTTGGAATGTTCAGTAAGGGTTGTAACACCACTTCTGAAATCCTTATTGATGAACAACTGAGTTTTCAGTCCCATCTCAGGAGCTAACTTAACGGAAGTCTGTACCTCAACGGAAACATCCTCTCTATCATCCTCATTGGGAGTAAGAGTGATCTTTACATCAAGGACACGTTTCTTCTTTGCATCAGTGTTCAAATCCAGAATGTTATCTGAGATTTTCGCCAACGCTCTGTCGATACGTTCCTGAACGCCTCCGGCACACATGGATGCCAATGTAAGTTTCTCTGCCACTGTTTTCACTTCCTTTCTAAAGAATTATTTATAATAAGCGTATCGCCTACTATACGAATGTTTTTCCGTATCTTCTCCGAAACATTTCCTTTGCCTCGTTTTTATCCTTGGCTTGTCCGGTAGATACCATTTCAAGCTCATACGCCAGCTGTGCAATGATATGGCTCATTACTTTCATTTCCTTGTTGTGATGAACACTCATTCTGCTTGAATTGTGGTGGTCCGGCGATAAAGGAACCCACAGGCCATCCTCGTCTGCATGACTCCTGTTCGCCCCACCCATCAAGTGATGCCTCTCGACACCGTAAGAGCCGTCTATCATATCGTAATCAGCGTATTTCATATCAATTACGATTGAATCTTTCATTAGATTTCTCCCATCAGCATATCCATAGAGACAGGACCATCCAGAATCTCAGTATCGGCACAATAATCGCATACCTCACATCTAAGCGGCTCAATGTCTCCGTCTTTAATGCGTTGGATTTTCACGATATTGTTTTTGACCTCTGCCAGTTTTTCATCCATCATCAGCGGTGGAACTTCAATAACCTTGATTCTCGGATGAGGAATGTTGTCTGTCTTATCCTTGCTGACAGCACAAATGTAAAATGGTAAGAGATCGCCTGTATTCTGTCTGTAAATCTCTCTGTACACGGCAGCTTGCAAATCATATCCCCACCATTCGCAGAAATTAAGTCTCTGCCCCAGATCCTTTGCGTAAAAGGTTTCTGTAATACTCTTTACTGTTTTGAGGTCAGTGATTCGTCTGCCGTCTGCGCTGTCGATTTTGATTTTGACAGGAACTCCCTCAATTTCTCCGGTCATAATAACCTGCTTATCTCCGGCCATGTACTGCATGAAAACTGGATCTTTCACGGCACGGTCAATCATAATTGAGGCCTGTTTGTATTCGGATTTCAACTCTCCGGCGGTTTTACCTCTGGATGAGAAGATTTCCGGGTGCTGTGCGGAAAATGTAGGAAGTGTGCCCTCAAAGTAGGCATCCACATAGGAGCCTACCATTAACGCAGTTGTGGTTACTTCCTCGACTTCTCCCCGGAGCTTCGCCATAGCGTATGCTTCACAACCCATTTTTCCAGTCGTGCCGTTGAACTCTTTGTACTGAGAAACGGACACATACTGCATATTGGCTTCTTTGGTGTAATAGTTCTCCGGGGTAAGTTTAAGAAGATTACTCATCTACTTCCTTGAATGTTCCGTCAATCACACCATCAGAACTCTCATCTGCGTTATGAGAACTCTGATCGTGAGACTGGTAAATATCCTGTGCCTGATACTTCTCTTTCGGTTTTTCCTTAACATCAAATGCCGAACCATCTTCAAATGCCTGACACTGTTCTGCGGTATCAAAGTTAAGGTCGATCAACTTACACAGTCGGCGGAGAACTGTTTTCTTACACATCTCTCCGTAACTTTCTTTCCAAGCCTTACTGTTTGCTGCCTTTGAGAATGTCTGTCTGGTATGTTCAATGTCCTCTTTGCTCATGGTGTCATACATCATGGAACCGTCTTTGTAGAGAACTACCGCAAATGCACCGATAATCTCTCCGTTTGAAAAAGTCTTAGGTCTGAAATTGACATACTGCTTACCGTTTTCAATTACTTCCTCAAACTCATCTCCATCCCGGACTACCTTTGCGTAGATGTCCTGAATAGGATTGCTCGAATATCTCTTGCACAGCTTGATCTCTCCCTTGTAATCAGTCTGGAACTGACACTGATTTCCGTAAGGAATTGCGTAACACTCTCCGTTAAAGAAATCGAGACCAAGGAAAGCTCCTTTTAAGAGTGTTCGCACAACGGTCGGTGCTTCGCATTTTGAGAAATCAGCTTGTCCGTCCTGCAGAACCGTCATGCAGTTCTGTAAAAATCTCTGCTTGTTGAATTTCTCCGGCAGAGCTGCAACCTGTTTTTCAAGGCTTTCGTCCAGTCCTTTATGAACTGCAACTAAATAATTTGTGTCTTTTGTTGCCATAAATAACCTCCTTGTATTTTTATGAATCTGCCTACCAAGAAAAGGCTATGGCAGGCAGATTATTTATTTTATTCGCTATCGTCTGTACCCCCCCCCCGAAAAGGTTCTTCAAAAAATCCGCAAAACCATCTTCGGAGTCTGGCTTAACTTTAACGGTATCGAAACCAAATTTCTTTTTCATCAAATCAGTGAGCTTTATTGTCTGCTCAGACATAATATCTTTGATGAGGTTGCTGGTTTCCTCCGCCCACTCCATTCCACCGTCAATATCTTCGAGAAATGCCTTATTTCCAGAAGAACTGCAACTGATTGATGTAGGCGTTACGGTCACTTCACAAGTGAATGGATGGATTTCAATATCTTTCGTATCATCCATAATGTGTTTGAGTGCCATCATTGCCATAAGTGCGTCAAAGTTATCATTCTTTCCTGCCATAGTGTTTCCTCCTACAGTTCAATAACTGTTAATTCATTGTTGCTTGTGGTTCTGGTTGCTATGAACTGCAACCCTTTCTTTTTGCACTTCTCATAGAGACGTGTGCGGTTTTCCTCAGACAGTTTCTCAGTACCATCAATGAGGATGATCTGTAAGCCGGACGGATTCTGAATTGCCACATCAATGCAGAGATCCAATTTTTCTCCCTCAGAGAGATTACTTACCGGAAGTCCATTGATAAGAGGTATTCCGTCCTTAACGGTCAGACCCTCAATCGGAATCTCTGCGGTTTCCAGAATGGTTCCCGGAAGAGTTCTTGCCAGTTCGATCTTCTCTGTAAGACTGTTTGACTCACTCTGCAACTCATCAACCTCTTTCTGGATGTTCAACATTCTGCGCCACTCATTGATATGGCCTTTCATCTTCTCAGTCTCATTGGCTTTTTCCATAAGATCGTCAATAGGTGTGGTTTCCATATCTGCGTATTCTGCGTAGGATGCCTGCTCAGCTTCATACTTAGACACGGATGCCTCATACTCCGACTGAATTACCTTTACCTTGTCCGCTTTTACACCAGCAAGGCCGTCTTTCTTCTCTCTGAGGGCTTTTATTCTCTCTTCAAGCTGTGCCAACTCACTCTCAATGTTCTTTTCCTGCTGAGCCATTTCCGTATCAAGTGCGGCAATCTTAATTTCCTTGTCTGCCTGAAATGAGCGGATTTTTCCATCGTGGCTGTCTCTAAGGCGTTTTGCCTTTTCAATAGTCTCGTTGTTCTTGCGGATCTTCTCGATCTCTGTGTAGAGTTCTGAGAGGTTTTCCTTTTCCCATCTCTCTCCGTCATAGTCGATAGGAAGTGAGCTGCCAATGTCTGCGATAACTGCTTTCTTCGCACGAATATCACGGTTTACATCCTGACGATGCATAAAGTAGTAACCGTTCTCTGCCTGAATATCATTCAGGACAGCCAAGATATTCTGCTCGTAATTTACATCCCTCGGAATCTCCCCGAACCATTCCTTGATGGTGTCAAGGTTCCAATCGTACTGAATCATATCCAAAATCGTTGCGTTCTGGGTTTTCTTATCCATAGAGATGAACTCCATAGGGGAAAGCTGCAACGGTGTGAATATTGTTTTCAGAAACGACTCAGGACTTGGAATTACATTGCCGTTCTGCTTAACAGATTTGTAATCTGTCATTGCCGTTCTGGCCTTTCTGTCAATGGAGAGACCGTTATCTGTTTCTATGTAAATCTCTCCCTCTGTCTCTCCGTTTTTTACGATAAATTCACGGTCGGAGGAATTTGTAAGAGCATATCTGATTGCGTCAATAACGGATGTTTTTCCAGTACCGTTGTCTCCGACAAGCTCAATGTTCTTTCCGTCCCCCTGCCATTCCTTAATCCCGAAGAGCTGCTTTATCGTGATTTTTGAAATCTTCATGGTGGATTTTCCTTTCTCTGTTTATGGGGTTCGGCAATGCCTTACCCCCTAAACCGCTACTGAATTACTGTTACGTTGGATGCCTGCGGTCCCTTGGTTCCGTCAACAACATCAAATTCTACGGGCTGTCCCTCTACGAGAGTCTTGTAACCGTCCATCTGCAATGCGCTGAAATGGCAGAACACGTCAACTCCATCTTCGCCTGTAATGAAACCATAGCCCTTTGCGGCGTTGAACCATTTAACTGTACCTTTTCTCATGGTGCGTCTCCTTTCCTCAAAAAATATCTATTAAACAATCCTTGCGGATGCTTAACCTATACCAAGTCGTTCTTTCTCCTGATCCAAAAGGTGGCGATATATGTAAAATCCCCACTTGGATTTACCCTCTCGCTTTATGGCATATCCAATAGGCAATTTCTCCCTTTTCATAAGTTCACGGAGCGTAATCACATCCATTTGCAACTCTTTTGCTGCATTTTTTGGTGTCACTCTCTCATTGTTCATTGCTTCTTACCTCAATCTGTTCGTTTTGCTGTGCCTTAGTTCGTTGTGGATTATCCTTTTCGTGTTTGCTCGACTAAACTTTTTGGGTAAAAAGTTTGCTGACAGGGACATTCAAAGCCGCCGCCAACGATTTCAGAGTACCGACCATAGCCTCATGCTCTTCGTTGTTTTCAAGCAGAACTATGGTTGTTCTGCTTACGCCAGACATTTGAGCTAACTGTTCCTGGGTAAGTTTCTTCTTTTCTCTAAGTTCTCTGATTCGATACGCCATTACTGCGCCTCCTTTCTTCGTCCGATGTTTGCTCGACTGAACAATTTGAGTATAGCCGACTAAACATTTATTGTCAAGCACATTTTACAAAAAAATTGACTTTTTGTACAGTGCATTGTATAATGGACTAAACATCGAAAGGAGGTTTTCGTATGACATTAGGGCAGATAATAAGGGCATATAGAGAAGAAAATAGCATGAGCATGGATAGTTTTGCGAAAGCTAGTGGTTTGAGTAAAGGTTACATATCTCAGCTTGAAAATAATCTCAATCCAAAAACAGGAGAACCGCCTGTTCCGTCTATGACCTCTATAAAGAAAGCGGCAAACGGAATGTTTATGAGTTTTGATGAGTTGTTTTCTCAGTTAGACGATAATATGAAAGTATCGGTTTCTCCCGAAAAAGTGAAAATGGCTAAGAAAGCAATCCGTATACCGGTTCTCGGTAATGTGGCTGCCGGAATACCCATTGAAGCTATTGAGGATATTATAGACTATGAAGAAATTTCTGAGGAATTGGCTCATACAGGAGATTTTTTTGCATTGAAAATCAAAGGGGATTCTATGGAACCACGCATATGTAATGGGGATGTAGTAATCGTCCGCAAACAGAATTATGCAGAAAGTGGAGATCTCGTCATTGTATTGGTAAATGGAGACAGTGCTACCTGTAAGAAATTGGCAAAATATCCGAGTGGCATCAGGCTAATCCCTTTTAATCAGGCATACGAACCACTCTTCTACTCAAATGAAGAGATTGAAAACAAACCAGTGAGAATCATTGGTAGAGTCGTTGAAAATCGACAGAAATACTAAAATAGAAAACCGCCTCTGCTGCTAACAGAGACGGTATCTATGAACACACACCGGAAAGCTCCGATATGCGCTCGTCTGGACAACTTGCATTATATCATCTTCCCGGTAGAAAAACAATATACCGGGCATTTTTGCGCCCATTTTTAAGAAAAGGGGGATGATATTATGCGTCTGCCAAACGGTTACGGTAGTGTAATCAAACTAAAAGGCAAGAGGCGTAAACCTTATGCTGTCAGAACTTCTGAAATTGCGGAATTTGTAGAGATTGATGCTCCGAAAGATCCGCCGTCTAATATCCGCCGGGAACTCAACCGGTATAACTTCAAATGGAAAAGAAAAGCTCAGATGTGGGCTGCTATTTCCTCAGATGCCATCTGTGAGTTCGCCGAGACTCTGATGCAAGAAGAGGGCTATGAGTATTCCATAGCTTACCGGCAAACGTTCAAATACCTTGAATACTTCGCCAAACAGGAACACGCCTATGCTTTTCTGTCGGAATTGAATAATGCCGATGTGGTTGCGGAACATATTAAATACGCCGAGACACCTACTTTTGCAGAGATGTATGGAAAGTGGAAAAATTATCGAAAGGCTCTGCCGGATAAGATTTCATCAAACACCTGGCGGAACTATGAGATTGCTTTCAACCACTTATCAGATTTGCACCACAAGAAATTTAATGCCCTACGAACTGATGAGGTCCAGGAGTGTATCAATAAATGGACCTGTAAATCAAACTCTACTGTCTCTAATATCCGCACGATCCTTAACAATCTATACAAGTATGCCCTGATGAACAACTATATAGAAAAAGATTTGTCTCAGTTCTTTGTATACTCATGGGTTGATCCGACAGAACAAATCCATAGCAGATATACCAATGAAGAAATTGCAACCCTTTGGTCTAAACTGTATGTGATAAACAATGTGGACCTCATTCTCATTACAATCTACACTGGCCTAAGACCTACGGAACTTTTGGAGATAACCACGGATAATGTGCATCTGGACGAACAATATATGATTGGAGGAATGAAAACAGAAGCCGGAACAGACAGAGTTATTCCTATTGCAGACAAAATCCTGCCTCTCGTAAAGAACCGGTACGATGCCAACCGTAGATTTCTGGTAAACAACAAATATGGCAATCACTACACATACGGTTCCTATGTTAGTGCGAATTTCAATACAGTTATGAATAAGCTCAACATGAAACATCTTCCCCATGATGGCCGGCACACGTTCGCATCTCTCATGGATGATGCCGGAGCGAATGAGGTTTGCATCAAACTCATAATGGGTCACAGCATGAAAAACAATGTCACAAAGGGAGTGTACACACATAAAACCACACAACAGCTTATTGATGAAGTCAACAAAATTTAAGGGAGGTCATGCCTCCCTTTTACTGTATAAATATTCTAAAACAGTGCCAAAAACCAAGTATATTATGCGTATATTATGCAAAATCGTTTGTATCTTGCGTGTATATTATAAGTATATTTCCAGTATATTACTATCAAATTTTTACTCAAACTTACGAACACTCACTGTAAAAATACGCACAATAAAACCCCGGAAACATTGAATTTCCGGGGTTCGTTTTTATTGATTAGCACACACCCTGTGCTAACATCGCCGTAGCACAAGGTCTCAGTGTTTATGCGGTTTTTGCTTTCATTTGTATATTACGGGCATATTACCAACGAAGTCCTTTTCGATTTTATACCATCTTACATCGCTTTAGGCTTTCCGTAAATATGCAGATGAACAGAATCCGGTTTTGTCTCCGTATGCCACATAATACCAACGTGTTCCGTTGTAGGTTGTGTAGTAACCATAACACTGTACCGATGATCCGGCTGGCATTAAAGTGATTGCAGTTTTACCGGTGCCGGCTCCAACTCTCAGGTACAGATTGCTAGTCGTTTTGTATTTTCCGGCGATTGCTGCATCTTTACTTCTTGCACTCTCAACTCTTGCTGTACTGCCAGACACTGCCGGTTTGGATGTTGATGTGCTTCCGCTTGGGGCGGATCCGCCTACGGAAACAACGATAACAGTATGCCCTTTGCTCTTTGTAACCAGAATGTCTCCTGGTTTAAGGACGGTTGCAGATGTAACGGAAACTTTTTTGGCAAACAGACCGGATTTTTCTAATACTGACGGCTCCGTTGCGGTGCTAAAAGCTCCCACGTCAATGCCGGTTGCCTCATAGATACAACCTCTTACGAGGTCGCTGCAATCTGTTTCTGTCTTTTTTCCGATTGCTTTCATGTTGCCGTACTTTTTAAGCATTGCCATAATGGATCTGTGTGCCTGACAGTAGCCGATATTGTTGTTCATGCAGGCATCCCACATTGCTTTAGCAACTTTCTTTGCGTGTTCGTCACTCAGGAAGCGGAACATATACCATCCTTTGGTATGAACATAATAATTCTGTGTGCTTACCTCTACGCCATCCTGATCTCCCGGCTTTCCTCCGGCATACTTTCCGTTCTCATCTCTTCTTGCACTTCCGATAATTACTTTCATTGTCTTTTCCTCCTTTTTCACTGCAAACTGGTTATAATATTCCTTGGCATAAGATCCCCTGGTTGCCTTTACCTTTTGTCCCTGATCTTTCGGCTTTTCATATCCGGTCAGGATAATGTTGGATGCTTCCTGTGTGGATTTTGCAGCTTTGAGTTTTGTAAGAACCCCTTTGTACGATCCGGTCAATTCCTCCCACAGAAATTCCAACTGCATCTCTTCGTCTCCGATGGACTTATTTTTCTTCTTGGCAAAATTGAGAAGATTCTGTTTTCTGCTCCAATAGGTCCACTGTGCGTACCCATAGCCGTAGGAATCCCGGACAAAGTTCCCATAGCTGCCGTTGTCTACCGCAGCGGTATATGTTTCATCTGTATACCCGCTCTTTTTCTCACAACTGTTCTGCAGATTGTGAGGATTGAATCCGCTCTCGGCTCTTATGCTTGCCATGACACCACTTACGGCGTAATGGCTTAATCCTTTAGCACAAAAGAAGTTCCATGCCCTCTCCTGTGCTGTCGTACCTTTCAATGCCATGATCCGTGCCTCCTTAAAAAGAAAGAGCCGGGTGTGTTAATTCACATCCGGCTCATGGCTCTGAATAATATTCTCTTACTGGTTTCCAATCTGTTTGATCTGCTTGATTGCCTGAATAACTTTGTCATATCCGTTCGTGGCAACTAAAAAACTAAGATACGCAAGGGCAATGAGTTCAACGCCAATCTTTGCGTTAAGCATCGTTTCTGTGTAAATCAGATACCCGGCGGACAGTGCCACGGAGATAACGACTGCGGTAACTGCTGCCATCACATTCGATGAATAGTCAACAGATTTCTTATCCAGAAGTTTCTTGATTCCCTCAACGGTAAGGTTTGTGAGTAATGATACCGCGAACAGTGCTACAATTAAAAATTCCATTGTCATAATATGACCTCCTATCCTACTGCCTCATCATCAGAGGCTTTGTGTGTGGTTCCGTCTTTGCTTATGACGGTGCTGTTGATTGGTACTGAAAAACTGAGTTTGTTCTTTTCAAAGATGTTCATAATCGTATTTGTTCCAAGGTAAACCACCAATGGAGCTACGATTTCTTTGACGATTGTGCTTGATACATCCACCACCGGGTCCATGCCTATCCATGAGAGAACATAGGAACACGATGTAAGGATCATCCCATGAGCCAATACCGCAGTAGTGGCTACCTTTGCATAGGTGTTCAGGCTTACTTTCTTTTTCTTCTCTTTTCTCCGCCTACGCTCTCTTTTCTGCAGGATGTAAAATGTCACGCAAGCTGCAATGTAACCGAGAGCGAAACCTATAAAAATTTTAAGTATCATCTTCTACACCCTCTTTCTTCTTTTGCGGTTCTGTCGGTAGTCCTTTCAGATCTTCGATTAAGTCTGTCGCAACATCATTTCCGCCAAGTATGTGATAAGGTTCATACATCCTTGTGGCGTTCTCTCGTGCGTATATAGGGCAGTAACCCCTCTCAGACCACTTATTGTATGTCTGAACGATACCATTTCTTAAAAGAGCTTCTACACCCTTGTCAATGGCTTTGTTTTTTAAGTGCTGATTGTACATCAGCTTCGCCATCACGCCCATTCCACTGATTATCAATCCAAAAAGAAACTCGATCCAATATTTCACGATAAAATCTATCATTCTTCACGCTCCCGTCTGTATGATCTCAAATCATACTCAATTAAATCCATCTTCTGATCCACGTCGTTTTTCATATCATCGAGTTCCTTATGCAGTTCATCCGATATTCTGCACTGCTCAATGATTTCTTCCTGCTTTTTAATTATTTCAAGCAGTTGTGTGGTTGCCTCACACAGCCTATCTACAATGACATAACTTCCATCACGCATGACTTTCCTTTAACTCCTTTGCTTCACAGGTGATCTTCTGCACCAGATTATAGGTGTCGGCGTGTTTTATCGAACCAATTCTACTTGTAAACGATTTGTCGAAAAATTCTTCCGTGATAGTTCCATCTTTGAAATTCTTCATAAGGCGTTTCAGTCTACGCATAGCATCCTTTCTGATTTTCTTCGTAGAGTTCCAATGCCTATATCCAACAAAATCCACTCCGTTCTTTGCATAAACAATGGTTGTTTTTGGATTTAATTGTAATTTAAGAACATCCGCAAGGAATATTTCTATCTGTTTCTCCCACCGTTTCAACTGTTCAAGATCCTCTGATATAATCACAAAATCATCCATATATCTCATGTAGTGTTCTGCATGAAGTGTATGTTTTACGAACATATCCAATCGGTGTAAATACACGTTGGCAAATAGTTGGCTCGTAAGATTTCCAACCGGTATGCCGACACCGTCCGGGAATATCCCATTATGGTCTATTATCCGGTCAAGGATTACGAGTAAGTCCTTGTCTTTAATGTAGGTTCTAATTTCTCTTTTCAGAACCTTGTGGTCTATGCTCTGGAAGTAATGGTGTATGTCGGCTTTCAGTACATAGACTGATTTACCTTGCACAACTTCCAGATTATATAACCACCTTGTCAACTGCTTGCTGGCTCTGTGAGCACCTTTCCCTTTTCTGCAAGCATAGGAATGGTAGATGAACTGATGCTCAAATATCGGCTCTATGTAATTGACAATCATATGTTGGATAACCCTATCGTAAAATGGCAAAGCCATGATTATACGCTCTTTGGGTTCCCAAACTTTGAATACCTTGTACTTTCCAGGAGTATATGTCAAACTTTCCAATTCCCGAATGGCTTTGCCGAGATATTCCTCTCTGTTTGCTTCAAACTCCAAAACCTCCGGTCTGTACCTTTTGCACCGCCTCGCTTTTTGGTATGCGTTTAATGCGTTCTTCATGGTACAGATGTTTTTCATAAGACCTGTTATTCTCTTCATAAATAATGCTTACGCCACACTTCCTTCGCTTTCGCTACTATTTGGCTTCGCTGTTTTAAGTTCGCCCGGTTTGCACGGGACGGGATAGCCGTCTGACTATTCAATAAATGATTATCAAATAATCCTTGTTGGCAAGCCATAGCTCCACCAATCTGACAGTTTTCAAAATAGTCACAGACGCACCACACGCCAATGTTCGTGTTCACGTTCCACGGATAATTGTTGCAATTCACAGTCCGCGAACCATCGTGAACCCCGTTGTTCCAGTTGCCACCGCCAATGAGCGCGTGCAAGCCACGGAGCGACAGTGCGAATTAACAGCTACCCCAAGATAGTTGCTTATTTTGATTTCTTTTCCTTTTGTGCCTTGTTTATTAACCCTCCGATATACGCACCGAGAATACCGATCTGTGTTGCACAATATTTGTATACTCTGTCGTTCATTGCAGAATATTTGAGATCATGTGCCAATCGGATTTTCCGTACCAATCTTCCTTTCAACCTGTCGGCTGTGTAAAGATGGCTGATTGTCTTTGATCTCTCGTATGCTTCTATCTCATCCATGATTCCGTCTATACATTCTCGTATATCCTTTTGGAGAGTGAATTTCTCATAATGTGGCATTTCTCTCACTTTCTTATGGAGATATACCGATAGGTCGTAGGCCATCTGGTGTGCCTCTGTATGAACGTAGTCCATTTTCAGAGTGGAGGGATTTTCATATTTGCTTTCGTATGCCATTACACCCAACCTTTCAACTGCAAGGGACTCGGCTTTCGCCGGTCCCCATCAGCTTACAGCGAGTCACAGACGCACCACACGCCAATGTTCGTGTTCACGTTCCACGGATAATTGTTGCAATTCACAGTCCGCGAACCATCGTGAACCCCGTGGGACCAGTGGCCACCGCCAATGAGCGCGCGCAAGCCAGTGTTGTTGGCCATGTAAAGCTGGCCAACTTTCTGTCCGCTCATAACGTCATACCAGTTCCATGCTGATCCGGTAGGGTCGTGAATGAACTCATCAAGCCACTTCCATACGTTTCCAACAAGGTCGCGAACATTCGTTGCGGAAACTGCGTTCTTTACATTTCCGCAGGCGGTTCTTGCCGTATTGGAAGTTGCGGACCATGCGTATGTGTTGTTACCATCTTCGCCCTGTGGAGAACCGTATGCGCCTTTGCAGAACTCAGCGTAGGTTGGAAGTCTCTTGCCTACTCTCATAGCTCTTTCATTGGCGATATACCAGTTTAATCCCTCTGTTCCAGTAATCGGCACAACACCCTTTTTGCTCTGCAAACCACTGGCACCATTGTCGGATGAAAGATATATGTCTCCCCAGAACGGTCCGATATAAACCATTCCGGTAGGATCACAGGTAGGTCTATGGAGAAGAGTCCATACAGAGTTAGGAACGATCCCCTCTGTTACGTTTGTTTCCCATCCACTTCCTAATGCAGCACCTGATGCGCTGATCGGAATACCAGAACTATTTGTTTTTCTGACAACACCGTAATGGAAGCCACCGATTTTTCTTGATGTAACTGCCGTATAACCGTTTGGATATGTCGTATTAAGGGAAATACGATACTGTTCTGCGGCAAAGTTCGTGGCATCTCCACCGGTAGGATCACAGATATAAATGCAATAGTCCTTTCCCACCTCAAACTTAGTTGCTGTTCCGTCCAAGTTGCTCGCTGTAAGAGTGGTTTTTTCTGTCTTAAAAACAGAATTACCTACCGCAATCAAAACTCCTGCGATAACAGTAAGGGAACCGTTCTCCATGCGAATAAACTTCTTATCAGATGCAACGACATCGGACATAAGCGCAAGTTTTGGGGTGGTTATCTTCGCAATGTCATTTTCCATTGCTTCATCATAACCGTAGAATTTACTCATTAGCCAATTCCTCCTTAATCTGATTCAGTTCTTCGGCCGTCATGCCGAGACTGTCGTAAATGGTGTATGGTGCGGTAACTGCGATTTCTGTTGCATCCACAGATACCATAGCGGATGTGGAAATAACGGTCGTTTCCAACTGTTTCTCTCCTGTAATCTCATCCGGTTCGCCCTCTTCATGTGTTACGTTTGTGATTGTTACCGTCTTATTTCCGACAATCGCCTTTGTATTTGCTTTTGCCTCAGCACAATAGTGAATGGTAACAGTTTTCTTATCCTCTCCTACCGCAAGAACCGGGCAATGAAGATAATTCATGTTTTCAAGATCTTCGATGGCTTCCAACAGGTCTTTTGCTGCAAATGCGCCATCATCCACCAAGGATTTACAATTTCTAATGTCCTCGGCGGTTGCAAGTCTCTTAGGGAAATCTCTCATTTTGTCTACCTCCGTTATTTATTTACATAGGCTCCTACAAAACCATCGACAAACGCCAATCCGTTGCCGTCCATGATTCTGAAAGTCTTATGTGTCATAAGATCCGCATTGCTGATAGAAAATGTTTTTGGGGCAACTATATAGTTGTCATTCGCAATGCTTATTGTGTACTCTCCTGCCTCTGTGAGATACAAAGGCTGAGTATAATCTGTAACAGTATATTTGTTACCGGATGTTACATTTTGTACAGTTATTGCAGCAGCAGTTCCAACGGTATCGTTGAAATGTATCTTCACTGCAAGGTTTCTGATGTGGGTTTCCACATCGTTGATTTCATTCTGTAATTTTCCGGCTGCATCCGCTGACAACTGATCTTTAATCATTGAAAACCATTGATTAAACAATATTTCCTGATTGTTCTCAAACGTTGTCATTTCAGATGTGTAGTCTTTCTTTAACTGCACAACATCCGCATTTGCCGTTGCCTGCAAATTGTCGAGAAAGATATTGAATGAGTCGAGATCCAGATTTGCTCTCTTGTCAAACTCAACTTTCTGGTTCTCAAAAAACTCTGTGAATACCTCATACAAATCTGTTCCGTTTTCCAATGCTGCCATGATTGCGTTGACGGCTGTATTGATGCGGTTGGCATCATACGCACCGAAAAACGATTCATCGTACACTGTGTACTGGGTCACATCTTTTACGGAATAACTGCCGTCTCCATTATCAATAGGTATGAACTTCCGCAGACCGGACCATACGGCATCCTTGTAGTCTGTCTTTAATCGTTCCCACGCCACTTAGAACGCCTCCCTCCTTATGCCAAAGTTAAAGGTAAGCATCTGCCGACCTCTGTATTGGTTTAATAACTGATTGAATAAATCCAAAATTAGGCTTTCAATGCGGTTGAGTTCGTTGAAATCAAAAATCTTTCCATTCGCTGTGTATAAGGGGTTCTCCCCTATGTCCGGCTTAAATGTGTTTTCAGCTATGAGCTTAATGTTTTCTTCCAACTGATTTATCTCATCCGCATAAAAATACTGGTCTTTGCTCCTATCGTCTCCCAGATCATTTATGGAAAACTCCTGGTACATTGCCACGGCTATCTCTCTGAGATATGCGAGGTTGTTCTTTATCCGGTTGAAATCCTCCGTGTTGAACCGGTCTCCGTGATAAATCCCATCATCGTCTGTGTAACCGTACCAATCTGTTTTTGGAGTGGTCCAGGAACCCGAGATAGAAATAACCATTGTTTCCGTTGTACTATTCCCGGCAGAATCCGTTGCCGTCAATACGGCTACATGATCCTTTTCCGAACCATCTATGCTTGCGGAGGCTTTATATACGGTTCCGATAGAGTGCCGAAAATTCAGTTCTTTATCGTCAAGTGTTCCTGTGACATTTGCTATATCAGCCATTATTCATCGCCTCCTATCCTTTGGTGTAATTGCCAACGTATGCCAGTGGCAATTTATCAGGAATTTCCTTGTCTGATATATTGACATAGGAGCCAACATAATTGCCGACAAATGCAACGCCTTTCAGTTCCTCAATGGAAACTGAGATTGTGTATTTCCCCTTTGCCTGCACGGGGTTTGGACTTATCGTAACGTCCCTTACCAATATGTTAGCTGCCATGCCGCACCGCCTAATCTGTTACCGAAACAGAAATTACATAGGTTGCTCCGACATCCGCCGGGTTCGGTGCCAATGAAACATCTGAGATAACCGGTGCTTTTGTATCGAGGGTTACTGTTCTTGTGACGGTCGTGGTTCTTCCGGCTCCGTCCTTTGCTACAACGGTAATGGTGTTTGAGCCATCTTTCAGGGTTATATCTTTTGAGAAAGTACAATCGTCATATACAGTTACTGCACTGCCGTTGATTGTCAGTGTAACCGGACTTGATGTTGCATCGTTGGTAGTTCCGGCTACCGTTACTTTGGTTTTATTCGTGACAAGTTTGTTTACCGGACTTGTAACTGATAACTCAGGCGGTACAGTATCGATCTTGAATGAAACACTCTTTTGAGTAGCTGCATTGCCGTCATAGTCGGATGCTTTTACAACAACGGTGTGTGAACCGTCTGAAAGTGCTGTGGACGGTTTATAACTGCATGAATAACCGGACGTTGTCTTTGTCTTTGTGATTCCAGATATTTCAGAACCATCAATAAGCAGTTTGATTGTATCTGGATTGACACCAGAATCATCATCTGTGACTGTGAATGAAATTGTCGGCTGATTGCTCGTAAGTAACTGTGATGCTGTCGGAGAAGAGATTGTGATAACCGGTGCGGTTTTCTCTTTTACCGTAAGCCTCAGCTTACTTCCGAGTGTGGCATCCGACTGGTTTACGGTAGTCGTGTTGCCGGCCTCATCCTTGGCGATGATCTGTACTCCGTAATAATGTCCTGACTGATTGTATGAGGACTTTGCCGGAGCGGTAAGCGTAGCCTTGTAAGTCTTTGATGCGCTGTCGTATGTGAGTGTGGTAGTCACACCGTTTACGATAGCCTGTACGGATTTAATAGCCATTCATTTTCCTCTTCCTTTCTGTTCTTATTTTTCTGATACCCTACGGGCAATTACCTTTCCAGATAAACTCTGTGAGAAATTAACAATGTGGCGATAGATATTGACCTTTAATCCAGGACGATATGCGTTCTCCTGATAAACAATGTCGTTCGCATCAATCTCTGGATTTCCACGGGTATTGTATTCGTACTCAATACCGGCGTTGTAATAATCCCCAAGCCAGTCTGCCAAGTGGTTTGCCGTTTCCATATCGCTTACCAGAGGATTTTTCCATGTTATGGTCTTTCCTCTGCTATTGAGCGTTTTTACGGCATACTGCTCAACAATGTTGTATCTGTGTCCTATAATTTCAAACTGGTACTTGCCAGTAATCAGAAACTTAACTGTCACATAATAATCTCCGTTTTCTATGATGCTGACGTTTGATGCCGAGGAATTGAACGTAGCTCTGCATCCATAAGTCGGATCTCCGAGATAATACGTCTGAATATCTCCCTTTACTGCCTCCGTCTCTTCACTAATAAGAGTTTCTTCCGCAGTTCCTTTCTGGTAGGAATAGCATGACACTCTGACTGCCTTGACAAGCTCCTGTTTGATTGATTTTGGAGAAGAGGTCATATCCTGCCTTTCCATTGTAAAATCCGTTATATCGCCAAATGAGAAGTAATCAACGACTATGCGGTTGAATGGTTCTTTTGTCTTTGTAAACTCAATCTCCATCAAATCAAAATCATCAAAATCGTGCTGCACTATCAGCCTCTTTGTAATGTCCGAATTTACCTCATACTCATCTACCTTTTTGCCGTCATTGAAAGTCCTGAATATAATTCCGTCAGGCAGTGTAGAGCCAAACATTAACTGCAAACCATAGTACATACAGGCGGTTTCCTGAGTTATGTAGATAATCGGATTTTCTTCAAATAGGCAATCCTTATTGGACTGCTGTAATGAAATATATCCGGTATACTTATCTGCCTTACTCTGGTTCTCCGGGAGATAATACATTTCTGCATTTACAGTGGTGTAGTTGTGTGCAAATGAAGCGTACTCCTGTTTTGCAGTCTCACTCTTTATATTCCGAACATGGGAATACTCTGTCTCTCCGTTGCACGTTATGTCGTACTCCGGTGCGAATGAGGATTTAATTTGTGGTCTGCCGTACCGGTTCTGTGAAAGAACACATCTGCAGGCATTAGCGATAATCTGCAAAGCCTCTTTGTGCTTAACCCTCGGTATGGGGTTTTTTGTGGTTGACTTTTTGAGGTACGGATCAATGTAGTATTCCTCAATTCCGGCATCCTGAAAGACCAATTCTGCTGCATGGTAATATGTGATTCCTGCAGGAGCATAGCAGCCTTTGTAATATTCCTCGTCCATGTTTCTGAAAAGATCCTGACACCTTATCGTTGCCGAGTAATCATCGCTTTCCCATGCACTACACTGTAACTTTGCCCCTCTTATCCATTCGATAGTGTCTGAGTTCGGCAACTGATAACCGTACCAGACATACATCTCCTGCCCTGTCTCCAAGAAGTTGATTGCTGAGTTTGGGTTGTCTACATTGAAATACTGATCGTAATTCTGTAACTTAACCATGAAATCTATCTGTGGAACATCCTCGCAAATTGGGGATATGTAGCTGTCTAATTTAGAATCCATAATATCGTCATTGTAATAAACAAGACCGTAGCCTAACTGAATTGAATAAATCCTCAGTCTGGAATATGGATTTTTCATCTTGTAGAAGATGAATTTTATATATGTGGTATTCTCTAACACCTGTTCTGTACTGAACTCTGACTGATCGTTGTCAGCAATCTCTATTCTCTGTCCGCTACTCGTGAGTATGTCGAACCTGGTAGGATAAACCTCTCCAAAATTGATAGTCAGTCCTTTAATGTCTGTTGCTACAACATTCAGTTCGATAAGCAGCTCATATCCGCTTGATGGAATCAGAGGCTTGCTTATCAAACCGGTGTCGTAGTAGTTGCCGGATGTATTCTCTCTGGGAAGAAAATACATGGATCCGTCAACCTTTGTGAAATCATGTTCGAGTGTGGCATATACAGTGTCCTCTTTTCGCTGACCGAATAAGCCGGTCTGCTTTGAGTAATAGGCAAAATTATTTCCCATGACAGTTGCGTTGGCCTGTGCCTCCTGATTTACCAGACCGAATGAAATCATCATGTATGACCGCTCTCTCAGAGAGCTTTTCATGCTTGCCTTGTATTCATTTGATACTTTCTGCATACGCCATCACTCTCCACAATCAATAAGGTTTACTTTGCAACTCTGATAGGTAATTGGATTTCCGTCTGTATCAATCCAATATGGTTCTGCCGTCCTATCTCCGGGGTACATCTTTATTGTTATTTTTTTCATAGTGACCGGATCTGGGAAAGTGACATATACGAAAAACGCACTCAGCACCGTAAGCATCCGGCTCCACTCAGCTGCCGTCAGCCACGGCCATTCCAGAGTGTCAAGTTTGTACTGATCTCGCCCAACTCTCTGTCCTACGACCGTACCGTTGGCATTTCTTCCGGCATCCACCATTGTAGATACAGTTGGCTTTGCCCCACGTTTAGGAGGGGGAAAGTCATAACCATTTACTGATATATAAGCCATTCCATATCCCTCCTTTACGTTCCTTGGAAGCTGTAACCGTTGGCATTGCGCTGTGTGGTTACTGCATCCGTAACTGTCTTTCCACCGATTTCAACAATCGTCTGTTCTTTCTTATCAGCCTGTGTCTTGGTGTTCTTGGAAATCTCACTCACAGCGGTTGTTATTCCGAGATCATCCAGGGCCTCTTTGATAGCTTCTTTCAGACCGCCGCCGGAATTAAGCGTTGCCTGCACGGTTCCGTTTGTAGATACCTCCCTTGTCACACGCTGCACGATTGCTTCATTCGTGAAATCACTTCCATAATTGTTGCTGTATTCTTTCAATGCACTGTCATTGATTTTCAGACGTGTTCCGAGGTTTATATTCATATCAGAGAAGTCTAACCACGATTCCATTACCTTTCGAGTTGATTCCTTTTTCGAATCTACTCCGATATTAAATCCCTCTACGACATAAGCACCAATCTGTTTGAAAGCCCGTGATGGAGAATGTTCTTCCGTCCCCTCTTTACCTTTGGATATGATACTTTTACCAAAGGCTTTTATTTTCTCCATTGCGGTATCCCACAACGAATTGACACCGTCTATGAATCCTTGAATGACGTTTTTACCTATATCCATAAACTTAGATACAAGTGTTGTTCCATCAGGTTTCTCAAACCATGTTTTTACAGACGATGCAAACGTATTCATGGTAGACTGAACAGTGGTGTAATAGGTATTTACTTTATTTTTGAATCCGTCAATAATGCCTTTTGCATAATCAGCAAACTTTGTAGCATTAACATTTCCGTGGGAACTTCCTGTAAAGTAATCTCTCACATCTGAGGCCCATGTAGAAATGTTTGTTCTTACACTGGTGTACGTATTCCCTATCTTGTCTCTAAAGCCGGTAATAACATTGTTTGCGTAGGTCTGCCACTCTGTGCTATTGATCTTCCCATGACCGCTACCTGAGAAATAATCTTTAATGTCATTTGCCCATGTTGAGATGTTATTTCTGACGGTCGTATAAGTGTTTCCGATTTTGTCTCTAAAACCAGTGATGACATTGTTTGCGTAGGTAGTCCATGTAGAGTTATTAACTGCCCCATGGGAGCTGCCTGAGAAATAATCTTTAACATCATTTGCCCATGTACTTATCTTGTCTCTTGTGGTAGTGTAGGCACTGCCAATCTTATCCTTGAAGCCCGTAATGATATTCTGACCGTGGGTTTCCCAAGTCTCTTTGCAAATCTTTCCAAAGCTCGTACCCGAGAACCAGTCATTGACCTTTCCGGCCCACTCCGTAACTTTTGCTTGGCAGTCTGAGAATTTCTTTCCGATGCCTCCATTGAAAGCAGTGACAAGATTACTTCCAAGTGTGCTGAATACGGTTGAATCGGATGAACCACCTATGCCGAATATTCCTTTGACAACATCTGTCACATTTCCGAAACAACTCAACGCTGTCTGCAATGGTGCTGGCAAAAGGGATTTAGATATTCCACCCAGCAAGCCACTGACTATTTTCTCTCCGACAGTATTTATTTCTCCATCATCAGATCCAATTCCGAACTTCTTTGATATTCCCTCAACAACGCTTGTTTTCAGTTCATTCCAAATGGCGGTCCATGATACCCATTTGAACAAATTCTTGAATGTCCACTTGGCTGCAAATACCTTAAAGACTGTTTTGAGGATTGTGTCCCAGTCAATCTCGGACATTGCCGTTCCTACGCCCTTTAGAAGTTCGTACCAATCTACCTCGTCTATCAAAGTGTTAATCAGTGTGCATACACCAGATATAAGGGAATTGATTGTGCCTCCGGCTTCTTTCCAGTCGATAGTCTTAACTGCCTTGTTTATCGCACTCGCAAAGTCACTTCCGATTTTCTTGAAATCTATCTTCGCAAGGAATTTTCCAAGACCGCCGAAAAGTGTCTTGATGCTGTTGCCAAGCGTTGTGCCTACAAGATTCCAGTCGATCTCCGTAATTGCGGTATTTATATTTGTTCCAAGTCCCTCACAGAAAGTATCGAAACCATCTTTGATGGTATTCCAATCGAGTTTTTTCAGTGCTGTGTTGACACCGTTTGCAAAGTTCGTAGCAATATCTTTCCATGGGAAAGTCTTTGAGAAATTCAGTACGGCAGTAAATACACCATTTACAAAACCGGCGAATGTTTCTCCAATGCCAACATAATCAATTCCGACTATTGCATTGCCAAGCAAATTGCCGATTGCGGTTCCGAGTGAAGCCCAATCCAATCCGGTAACGAATGTCTTTGCAAATAGAATCGCTGAGTTTATTGCATTGGAAATTGCTGTTCCAATTTTCTTCCAGAGATCTTCTGTCTGCAGGGCAGCGTTGATTGCATCTACGATACCCTGTGCAAGTCCCTTTGCGGTTTTATTTATCAGAGTCCAGTCAAGAGTATCTAATGCACCAATGATAAGATCTGCTATTGCCGTTCCGAGACTGCTCCAATGGAAGTTTTCTACAAATGAATCAACGAACTCAAATGCAGAGTTAATAGCTTGCGCTATTGTCACACCTATTGATGTGAACAATCCAGGAGTTTCAAGGAAACCATTCAGGAATGTCGCAATGCACTTCGCAATCTTTCTCAGAGATGCTTTGATGCCGTCCCACTGAATGTTATCGAGGGCTTCTTTCAGTTTCTCCCCGAACATTCTTCCTACATCGTAGAAATCAGCTTCATCCCAAGCATCCTTAATCATCTGTGCAAGATTTTTGTACTTATCCGCAATCTCGTCTGTTTCATAACCGCTTCCATCGGCTCCGCTGTTGCTTCCACTGCCGCTTTTATCATCACTTAGGATGTTAAGCTCATCTATGCCGGTGGTAAGGTTCTTTGCCGCCTTTGCAGCACCATTTAAGGAATCTGTATAATCTTTATTCTGTTTTATTGCTTTGGTATAGAACTTCTTACCTGTGAGTGCTGAGAAGAACTGTGCCAATGCGTTTGTTGCTGCAACGAGCTTCTGAATCAGATAATCCAGAATCGGAGTAACTACATTCAGTATTGGCTCAAATGCAGTTGTCAGTGATGCTCCAAGCTGTCGCAAATCGTTGTAGAGCAGATTTACGTTTTTGTGAAACTCTGTTCCGGCTCTTTTTGAATAAATAACAAGGTTATCGAATCCTGTTTTTACGAGTTCAAATAGGTGTGTAAACATTGAACGTAATAACATGAACGTTCCAAGTCGGATGATTGAGCCGAGTTTCTTTGCAAATGCACCAGATTGTTTTTCTGAAAATCCAAGGCTCTCTCTCACTCTTTTTTTGAGTTCCTTGAATTTATTTATAATTGCAGCAATCCCAGAACGGATTTTGTTCACTACCGTTTTCACGGCAGAAATGATTTTTTGTGTCTCGTTCTTTACGGCATTTGCCACTTGCCTTACCGCATTGATGATTGCAGTAAGGATTGTCAGGATAATACCAATAATCGGTATCGCCGCCTGAACGGCTTCAAGGCCTACCGCCATAGACTGGAATCCGGCATTTGCCGCCATGCCCCCGGTTTCAATGGCCGGAAGAATTGATGCAATTCCACTTAATATAGAAGAAAAGGTTCCAAGTCCACATTTCTGTGCTGCATCCCCTATGGACTTAATGGACTTTGCCACATCCTCCATATTTTTAGGAGACTGTGAAACCGTTTCCTTGAACTGCTTAAACTGTTCCTGTGCCTGTCTGAGACCATTCACAGCTTCCTCATACTGACCGGTATCAAACCGTATCTTTCCACTCTCCATACCGCTGACAGTGGCTTTGTACTTATTGATCTGGTCTATGAGTTCCTGGATACGTCTATTAGCCGGATTTGTGTTTGCCTGATTGAGACTTTCGTTTAAGTTTGTCTGTCCGGCTGCTGCGCTTTGTCCGGCAGTTCCGAGGTTGCTTTCCTCTTGTGCCAACTGACTTGCCGCTGATGCGGCACCGTTCATTGCTGCCTGTACACGTCTCTGTGCCCCCTCAGAATCAATTCTGATGCTGACGCGATTATTCGATCCGAGGTTTCCAAGTGCTGTGCTGACTTCCTTTACAGTAGCCGCAACCTCTTTTAATTTCGCCGTATCAACTCCTGACAGAGACTTAATGGATGATGCAATGCTTCTCATACCACTTCCGGCATTTTTAAGATCATCTCCAACGCCGGAGAAACCACGCATTACATCAAGAATCTGTTTTAACTTTTCTGTATCTAATCCCTCAGTGATTTTCTTCATTGAGGTAAGAGCTTTTGTTACTTTATCAATACCACCGTCTGCCTTATCAGTGGTGGCTTCTATTTCCAATAAAATGCTATCTACTCTGTTATCAGGCATTTTGCCACCTCACTTCGTAAAACCCTGTCCGTGGGTGGTATTGTTTGTCCGTAAAATAAGAAAACATGGGGAACTGCGCCGGACTTGCGCTGTTTCGGTTCGTCAACCTATCCCCATGTAATCAGCTACTTTTCTCTTCGCTGTCTCAATCGCTTATTATGTTCTGCGGCAAAGGCAGCGAATCTGTCTGCATCCGTCATTTTTGCTCCCGGCGGTGCGTCCTCTGTGCTGTTCATGCTTCTTGGTTGGCTTGGGTATGCCGGAGCATTTCTGCCAAGGAAGATTGCCATGGCATCTACGACATACGAACCAACGGACCACGCCAACGTATCTAAGGCTGTGGCCTGTTCTTTCGCTTCCATTTCTCTCTTCTTTTGGAATGGCTCTAATTTCGTAGGGTTCAATGTCCAAAAGGTCTCATAGGAAACTCCATAAAGGAGAGCGTTGGGAAGCCAAACTTTATTGATAATCTCTGTAAATGTTTTGTATTTACTGAGATCTATTTCCTCTACTCTGTTGCCGCCTTGGTTTTCTTTCCTCCGCTCTTCGGAGGTTCCTCGGCTTCCTCGCCAAAACCCGCGGTTTTCATTGCCTCCGTAAAGGCTTCCATGACTTCATCCATGGAACCGCCGTACTTCAAATGTTCGCTCAGTATCTTTCCGGCTTTTGTGAGATCCTTTGTGCCGGTAAGGACTGCGATGATCGCTCTGATTGTCTTAAAAATCTTCATGTTCTCTCTGGTATCATCATCCAGAAGTCCCATTACATCTACATCGTGATCTTCCAGATCACACATAAGGTTTGTAAAATCGAGATCTGCTACTTTAATCTCTTTAGGTCCATTCGCTGTCTGTAAAATCATACTTATTAACCGTCCTTTCGTTAATCTGTCCTATTTGTACGGCAGAGGATTATTCCCCTGCCGCTGTTTCACTTTTTCACGCTGTTACATAATGAAGAGCCTCTTCGCCCTCATCAGTAATGGAGAATGACATTTCTCTCGCATTGTTGGAAGATCCGCTTGTCGGATATACTGCCATAACACCGGCCCACTCCCATTTGCCGTCAACACCCTCTTCTCCAAACCATAACTGGTATTTATCAACTTTTCCTGCTTCCTGCAGATCCAAGAGTTTCTTGTAATCAGCTTTCTCATACCATGCTTTGAAAGCAAGATCCCCTGTGTCCTCGATACCGTTAATGGTTCTTTTCTTCGTATCGGAAAGTGTTGTAACATCGAGTTTTTCCTTTTCTCCGCCGAGATCCGGGTACTCAGTAATGTCGATCAACTTCTCAAATGTTCCTGGAGCATCTGCTTTCTCGTGCATGAGATATGTCACATTTGTACATTTTGCCATCTTCGTTCTACCTCCTTGTGTTTTCCTTTGCCTAAGAGGTAAAGCCTTGAATTTATTAAAACCACCGGCAGACACCAGGCGAGTGCTTTTCGGGAGCGACCCTAGCCGATGGAGTTAATCATGTTTCCAATTTTGAGAACCGAGTAAGGAATTGTGAAATGGAAGTATCGCTTATATTCTCCACAGGGGAGAAGTAGTCGCAATGAAATCCAATCCCTACCATATATTCCCTTGCGGAATTTGCTAACTTCCGCACTTCTGAGGCGGATTTGTTTGAATAGAATTTGACTTCCAATCCAAGATTGATACCGTCCTCTGTATTTGAAAGTGTGGATAACGCTCCGTCTCCGCCTATCTGTTTGAAATACATATAGGGGAATGACGGTGGTGTAGCTTTATACACCTGTCCTCCTTTCAAACTGCTGTGTTGTTTCTGCAAGTCTTTCAGGAGGTTCGTAAAATACAAATTCACATTGTCCTTAACCATCCTTGAATACCTCGCTTGCTATTTTTTGTGTTTCTTTCCTCAGATATTGTGCCGTCTCATACATGAATGGTCTTGACGGCATACCCTCTGTAAATCGCCATGTGCCATCATCAGCCGGATAATACCAACCCTCTCTGCCGTCTTTCGTGGTAAAGATTGTTGCCCCGGAATTGTACGCCCAGTTCATTATTGCCTTGTACTCTTCACTTGGGTGGGAACTGTCCCTACCCTTTACACCGGTACCAAACTCAATGTACTTGCAGTACCCTCCAGCACTTATGATTCCAACTCCCTCTGCCTCATCCAGATAACCGATAATGGAAGATCTTGCCGTACCGGTATCAACCGGAACTAACTCCTGTGCCTTTTCAACTCCGAGGTCTGTAAGTCTCTGTATAAGTTTCTCTGCGCATTTGTGTATACGCTCTTTCCGCTTTTCCAGTTTCTTAATAGCCTCATCTATGCTGTCCGGGTCAAAGGGATTGATCGTTATTTTGTCCTGCATGGATATTCCCCTTAATCTTCCGTATCGCCCATAGATTCTGTTGCAAATCATGTTTCGGGCAGACACATATATAATCCGGTTCTGTATCTGTGGAACCGTCCTCGTTGAGAATAGGAACCACATCTATGAAGAGTTTTGAGTATTCATCAATCGGTAATTTCTGTACGGTTGATATGGTCTTGTCGTAGACAATATCTTTACCAAATGGGGAGTCCTCGGCATTTCCTGAGTTCGGACTTACTCTCGCAAGCACACGAACCGGATTTGAATACTTCGGTATGCTCTCCCCGGTAAGGTTGCCATCCTCGTCCACTTCATCCACCGTTCCGTCATAGGTCTGGTAATAAAAAGGGACTTGGTTCAATCTGAGGTCTTTAAGTCTCAGCTTCGGCATTGCCATCCCTCCTTAACAGACCGACATAGGTTTTGGGTGGAATCTTCGCCAAGGCCAACTCAATATCTTTCTTACCTGTCTGTCCCCAGTTTCGGGTAACTCCAAGTTCTGTGTGAGATACAAGTCCACCCCTCGCATCGTCAGAGTTTATGGCTTTCGCCAAATCATAGATTTCAAACTCATACCGGTTATAAAACCTCTCCAACTCTGCCTCTGTCGGAATATCATCATCCGCCCAAAAGTGTTGATTTGCAGCCTGTTTCTGAGCTTTCACAAGGAGGACGGCAATCTGTTCGTCAGTGAGAGTTTCATCATCTAAAATGACTTTCAACAATTTAGCGTCCATAATCCGTCCTCACTTTCTTACCCTTGCTGAGTTAAAAACTCTGCGATCAGCTTTGCTTTTACGGTTTCTTTCATGTCATACCCACGTTCCGTTGCGATAGCCTTAATCTGTGCCACTGTCAGAGCATTAAGTTCTTCCTCTGTATACTTCTTTGTGACATCAGTAACCGTCTCTTCTGTGCTCGCATCTGATGATGTGGAAACAGAAGAATCGGCTACGATACGGGAACCACCGTCAAGGGTATGACCTGTTATTCCCCCGGTTTTGTGGTTGCTGTCAGTTTGCTCGGAAGATCTGTGGAAATATTTGTGAACTTAGCACTCATCCACTCAGGACCGTGATCCAAACCAATCTGTCCGAAAATCTGATATGTTTCTCCTGCGCCAGTCTTTGCAAGCTGCTCCAGGAAGAAATTGCCCTTGCCAGGAACCATCTGATGAACCGGAGCCATGATGGACGGATCGAACAGAACGGCTGTACCGGTAGGCATAGTATCAAACAAAGCAACTGCCACTTCTCCAAGAGGGGTAACTACTGTCTGTAATTTGATACCGTTCACTTCTCTTCCAAGGGGAACGATTGTAAGGTTGTTCTGCTGCGCATCAAGGTTAAGCTGCAACATTGTAGTTGCATCAACTCCGAGAACAATGTTGTCTGTCTTTGCGCCCTGATCGTGAATGGACTTTAATCCCTCTGCTACAAGCCAATATGTGAGAGGCTTTTTAGCAAGATCAAGTACGTTGGTTGTGATAGCTGTCAGAAGTCCTCTTGTTTTATTGGCCTCTGCATCAGTAGTTGCCTTTGCGTACTCTCCGTTGATGAATGTGTACTCAATATCCTGTGCGATCTTTGCCATTCTACGAGAAACCTGAAATGCAAGCTCGTCCATAGGATTTGCCTGCTGGCCGGCCACATTGATACCCTGCAGTGTACCCATGTTACTCTGCTTTCCGTAAGAAATCGCCACGGATTTCTGGAAGATCTGAGTTACATTGGTAAGCTGGCTTCTAGTTACCATTTCCGGCTGTGGTGCAGTAAGGGATGCTGTTTCAGAAATCTCCGGCTGTTCGCCTGTTTCTGTGTTGTACTCCTGACCGCAAGTAAACTCTACATGATTGGTTACAAGAGGTCTTGCGCCAATCATAGTAGAGAACGGTGTTGCTGTCTGTCCTTTAGCGAATAACATTCCGCTAAAATTAGGAACAGCGAATGATGTTGCTGTGCCCTGTGCCATAATTCATTACCTCCTTTAGATTTATGCCTGCTGATTGTTAGCGGCACTTTGACTTAATATTGCAAGAATCGCAGCCTGTGAATCGCCTGCGTCCATTGCCTGTTTAATCTGTGCTGAATAGTCAACCTGACCTACGTTTCCAGACTGTGGCGTAGGCATCTGAGCCAAATACTGAGCGCGGATTTCCGACTCTTTCTGTTTGTCTCTTTCCGCCATAAACTTAGTGATGTTTCCGGTAACAACATCCATGCTTCCCTCATACTCTGCTGTTGCCGTAGCCTTTGCCATTTCGGCCGGCATACCCATTCCTAAGTAACGCTCCGATGATTCCGCTACCGCTTTGAATTTTTCCAGTTCCTTGACATAGGCATCTCTCTGAGCCTGCTGTTCCGCTTTTGCCTCTGCCTCCTGCTCTTCGGCTGTCTGCTTAGCTCTAAGCTGTTTGCGAAGATTTCCCTCGGATGTACAAAGTTTGTCGTTATCGGATTTCAGTTTCGCATTTGCCGCTTTCTCCTGTGCAAGCTGCGCCATAAGGCTCTCAACGGTTACTTCTCCGCCGGAGTTGTTTTCCTCATGCTTATCTGTCTGAGGCTGCTGCTGTGTACTGGATGCCTGAGTAGGCTGATTCTGCGGTGCTGTCTGAGACTGCTGCTGTGTCTGGTTCTGAGTTGTTGTGCTGTTTACATCTGCCATAATTGACCTCCTGCGTTTGAACGGTTCTCTCCGTGTGAATTTCTGCGTTTTTTTACTTGCGTCTCTGCAAGACAATAGTTGTATGCGTTTGATGAGGGTTTTCTCTAACCCGTTATCTGAAAGGAATTACTCCCTCTGTAACCGAAAAAATGAGCCGGACACGATTTTCCATCACATCCGGCTCATAGGCTCTAACTGTATTCAGTTAGTTTTTCTTTGCTGCCTTTTTGGCAGTTGTTTTCTTGGTAGCAGTTTTCTTTGCTGTGGACTTCTTTGCTGCCGCTTTCTTATTGGCAGTTTTCTTGGCAGTATCTTTCTTTGAAACGGATTTCTTTGAAGCTGCTTTCTTCTTATCGTCCATCTTTTTCTTGTCTGCTGCTGTCTTTTTTGCAGTTGCCATTGGTTTTCTACCTCCTGATTTATAATTCTACGCACCGGCAGTTGATGATCTCATCTATCGGTGCGCCCATACTATCATCGAGTGGGAACATCATTTTGTACCCATTGATGATAAAAGGCTCGTTAATAGGAACTGTTTGGCCGTCCGCCTCCCAGTGGCTAACCCGGACACGTTCATCCCTCATGCTTACCCATGTGTGGGTATTCTGTTTCTTATCCACAAGATTCTGATGATTTATCCAGTTATATATCCAGTTTGTCTCATTTAGGGCGATCTCTGTAGCTCTGACATCAGAGAACATTCTTTTCACACTTTTTGGAACATCCTCTTCATTCATCATGCCACCGGTCATACGAGATATTTTATATTTATCGTTGCCGTTGGCATTTGCAACTGCCCTCTCTGTGGCTTCCTGAATATACTTTGCAAATCTGTATGCCTTTTCCCTTACTTCTGTGTCGTACTGATATTCAGGCATCATGGCAAAATAGAGATCCATGAGTTCATTTTCATAATCAGCACTTGTCTTTTCGTAAAGGAAAATGCCGGAAATAAGATTGAGGAACTGTGCTTCAAAGAAGTCTACAAGTGCATTTATAAACTCCTTGGCGGTTTTCTTTCGGCGGAGCTTATCGTCTTTGAGAATGTTCATTTCGTCAAAGTATTCAACCGGATTATACATAGTTCACACCGCCTATTCTTCTACCATTGCAGTCTTACTTGGCTGCTTAGATTCCTCTGTCTTATCTTTTTCCGTGTTGTTCTCCCCACCGTTCCCCTCTTCATCCTTGTATGCGTTAGGGTTCGGTTGCTGCGTCTTTTCCTCCTTGGAGGCAAGTTTCTTCTGTATGCCATCAATAATAGGCTTACTATCAACCCATGCCTGTTGTGGATCTGTGAACAGTCCAACAGTGTTGAATGATGTAAGACCGTCTACTCCGGCATTAAGCAACGCCACAAGGGAATTGGTCTTAGACACCAAATCATAGGTTTTTGTACGGCAGAAACGGATTTCAACATCTGCCGTCTCTATATCTTTCAGACCGTCATACGGTCTCTGATCTGTCTTAATGATTTCGATTGCCAAATCAATGAGCTGCATTTCTGGCTCAGTGAATAACTGCTCAACCGTCTTAGCGGAAATCTCCAAACACTGCCATCCATTGGATAACTGCATTGCACCGGTGGTTGAGCCGCCACTTGCCTCCTGCCATGATGGTGTAGAGGTAATCTGCTCCAACTGAGAATTGAGATGATCCACAAGTTTCTGAACCTCACTCTCATTCAATGTCTGATTGAGGTAAGTGATCTTTGCTTCCTTGCCGTCCCCGGTACTCTTTGTCATAATGACTCCATCGCCATCTACGAGGTTTTTCTTGCCCTCTTCGTTTACCTGGCAGTTGTGCATCCAGAGTAAACTCTGAACGTGTTGCAGAATATCATTGATACGGTCAGAATCCACAAGATTCATTGCATCCATCAGTGGGATAACCTTTTCAAAAATACCCATGCGGTCATTCAGATAAAATTCAACGACCGGTATTCTTCGGAGTGGGTTTGGTGCGATATTCTCTTTCAGATGATAGTCTGTCGTGTTCAACTCATGCTCAATGGTATAGCAGAAATTCTTTGAGTATGCCGTGAGAGTAATTGTTCCATCATCATGTACGGAATAGGTGCATCCCAGCACCGGTTCTCTATATGCGTCATTTGAGTACACCACAAAGGTTGTAAGTGGACTTGGAACCAATAGTTCAAATGGAGAATATCTGCTCTTATTTCTGTTCGGCAGCATCATCTGGTAGCCGACACCACAGATAAATAGGTTTCTTCCAAGGGCAATATCTTTTGCCGCTTTGCTCTGCTCCTGCATCATTTTATTGAGCATGGCGATCTTCAAATCGTCAATATTCTCTCCATCGTCCTCATCCTTTTTTCTCAAAAATCCGAATAAGGCTTTCTTCTGTTTCTTTGTCGGTTCTATCTTTGCTCTCTGTACGAAAGTGATCGGGTTGGAAAAACAATATCCCAGATGCACGTCCACAATCTTTGAAGCATTGTTTTCTACGACTGTGGCATTGAGATCCGGTCTGATTTTCTTTTCACGGTTAAGAATTGGCTGATTGCCTTTCTCGTACTCAAAAAGAAAAACTTCCTGTGCCACATTCTCCTGGTGTTCCATAAACGCCTTAGATACAACCGATATGATATTGTCTTTCGTAATTTCCCTCTCATCAGTCATTAACATTCGTCTACCGAGAGTTGGACGGTTGCTTGCGTACATGAAGTTTCCCCTTTCCGAATAAAACAAAAGAACCGATCAAGTCTATTTATGACTTAACCGGCTCAAAGGCTCTTTGCTTAATTCTATTTTTATTACTTCCTTACATCCACGGCAGTTTATAAAAATCGTGCCGGATGCTCCGGGTGCTTTCTTGAAAAGAAGTTTTTCACGGTTTGCCCGCGCCTTACATACAGGGCAGTATACGTTTTCCGTTTCCAATATAGCTGCTCCTTTCTGTATGTGGATAGTTGCGTGGATGGGATTTGAACCCACGACCGTCTGATTAAAAGTCAGATGTGCTACCGAACTGCGCCACCACACATTACTGGGCGGCTCGCCACCGCCCTATCCTACAATAATGGAGGAACCCATGGCCTCTCGAAAGAGGCAAGAGCCAAGAGTGGGAATCGAACCCACAACCTTTTGATTACAAATCAAATGCTCTGCCAGTTGAGCTATCCGGGCTTACCAATATGGAGTAGCGTTCACTACTCCATATCAAGAAAGGGATAATCCACCAACGTCTATACCAAGACACCATCATTTTAACAAAAAAGGAACAACCACGCATTAAAATATCGGTGAAACCGATATTTTAATGCAGTCATTCCTTGTTAAATGATAAAATTAAAATTTTATGATGTAATTGAGTTCGTTATTATATGTCTTTTGGTTCGTAGTCAATGCAGTAATCATCCCAGGATGTGACCGCTCCATAGCAATCACTTTCCTCATTGGCACATATCCAATCCGTTGTCCCATTAAAATTATCATGCCAAGCACATGATCCGCAATTTCCGTTACATTCCATTCTGCATCTCCATCAATCTCTGTGCCTCTTCCGGGCTACATACCGTCACTCCGGTTTCTTCCTCACACTTCTTTACCATGCCAGCTCCGTCTCCGGCGTAATCCTCCCAAATATGCTGAGATTCCACGAATATATCATTGATACGTTTATACCCAAAACCATGTGTGCGGTGCAACGCAATGGCGATAGCTGCATATATCTGTGGAACCATCTGGTCTGCTGCGGTAGCAACGTTCTGTGAGCGGTTTCTTCTGGCGATTTCATTCAGGGAATTTATCAGTTTGTTATTCTTCGCCATATCTTTCCTCCAGTGCATCCTCAACAATAGAGTCCGTGTAAAGAAATTCTTTCATATCTGCTCCGAAGCAAGACGGCTCGATAGGTCCTCCACCATAACAAGCCATTCCATGAGGACATTCATTGTTTTCAGGACAATATTTGCAATAATCCTCTCCGTCATGTGTTTTCAGCCATTCATCAAGGATTTGTTCGTCTCGATGCTTTTCAAATACCGCTATTGCATCTGCCAGAAAGTCGGTCCGGGCAAACCATTTCAGTTCGCCAATCACTTTCCACGGGTTATCGCCAGATACATTCATACAAACTTCATGTAACCTTTCCATTTGATCGCAGTCTTTATATTTTTCCTCTATTTCTGCGATAGGAGATTTTAATGCGTGATAATTGCGAATGTGAACATAATTGAAGTATGCCGAGGAATATTCCCCTACTTCATATTCTCCGGGTTCAAATGTGTGGTTTTGCATCACGATCTGCAAAGCAACTGGAAGCTCGATAATGAGCATTTCGGCTTTTTCAATATCCTCAGCAGCGTATTCTCCACTTTCTTCATCGCAGTGCCATCCCATGATTTCACACACATTCGTTGTGGGGCCGCTGTTCCCGAATGGTCTTTTAACATCTATTGCCGGTCTATACCTATCCTTAGAATCTATTAAAATGGAGATTCTAAAATTAAGGTCTGTCATAATCTTTATGTGCTCCGGTTTTAATTTAAAACTTGGCATATCAACCTACCTCCGTTTCATTCCTCTGACTGTATGTTTCCTTTTGTTTCCCATAAATCTGCCGCTTCCTTTTGAACCGCCAAATATGAAAGCGGACATATTTCCACCGGATGGTTTCTGTGTAGGTGGTGTTTCTGACGGTGCCGGTTTATACTTGGGTCTCCATACCATGACAATTTTATTGTCTTTGGGATCCACAAATCCAATACCATTTTCAAAGATAGTAAGATTAAGTCCATGCCGGATGCAGGCCTCTTCGATCTCTTTCTGCACCTCAACCGCTTTTTTCTGTGCTTCTGTCATTATATCTTCTCCTTTCATCGGTCAATCTCACACCTCATCCTCCTAAACTTTCAGTTTTTCAATTTCTTCAAGGACCGTGGTATACTCGACATTTATAATCTCAATCAGTTTATCTCTGGAATTTTTAATGTTGGCAGCATAGGTTTCCAATATCAATGCCATTGTCTTATTTGTCTCTTCCTGACTGAGTAAGGTCGCTGTATCTCTGCCTCCATCTGCGTGAATATAGAGTTTGGCCTGTCCTTGCTGATCCGCATTGTATGCTTTCATGCTTTGAATTAACGTAGTTGCCTCTGTACTCACGGAATCTATTGTTCCAAGGTATGATCTGCACATTTCATAATTTGTAGTGTTCATATTTCTGTAAACCTCTTTCCGTCTGCATATCGTCTGTCAATAATCGTTTTTTATAAAACCTTTTCGTTGAGCGCAACTCATGCAGTAATTGTATCTGCCGTAAATGATTCCTCCGCATCCCCTGCATTTATGTCCTCGCTCTATTGCTTTCCCATACGGTTGTCCTAATGCGTAATAGCATTTCCTGCAGTATGTGTAATGATCCTGACAATAGCCTCCGCATCTTTGACAAAATGCCATTTTTAATTACCATCCTTTCTATCCATCAAACGCTGGAAGAATTTTTCAATTTCGTCTTTGAGTTCTTTTGAATCTGTTTCAAACACAACTTTGTATTCTTTCTTTCTGCTTCCGTCTTTCAGTTCTATATCATCACTATTTGAATACCACGATTTCATATCAGTTTTCCTCCGAGTATCTAACGCGTTCTGGATTCACTTTCATGGCACACTCCCGGCATATAAATTGATTGGAATGGTTCTTGATAAGGCCAAGATACGGTTTTTCCTCAGAGCCGAATTTATATCCGCACGCAAAGCACTTATCTAATCCTCTATTCTTAACTCCGAGTGACTGTCGGAACATTAGTGTTTCTCCGATTGTACTCTGCCACTTGGCGCAATCATAGATTTCATAATTCCTTACGGTTGTTTTTGATATTTTCATCTACCGTCCTAACCTTTCCTGAATGATTTTCTGTCCATCTTCACTCTCATAAAACCTTTGAATTGTTCCGAAACAAAACCTCACTCCATCAGGGATCGGCATATAAGTAAGCAGCTCTCCGGTTTCTAATCGCATTTCGCAGGATTTAATTCCGAAAATCTTTGATTTACACGTCAACTGAAACTTGTGTTTACAGGTCTGTTCTGCCATCGTCCTCTCCGATCTCCGAGAACTTCGTGTATATCCTGTTCTCAGCGTAGTAGATGTTATAATCTTTCTGCCGGATGTAATGCCACAATCCTTTTTCGTGACCGGTTTTCAGAAAGTCATGGTTGTAATACTCCGTCTCATACCGCTCATTAACCATCTGCCGGAAACTGAGTTCATCTATCTGGTCTGAGGAATGAACAAAGTCTGAAATCTTGGTAATGTCCTCTTTCGATAATTTCTCTGTTGCAACGAACACTACTCTTACGATTTCCGTTCCGTGTCTCTCCACACATTCCAAATCTTCAACAGATTGCAGATGATACACCACTCTTTTGCAGAAATGGTACGGAAACTCCGACTCTGTGTAGCTCGTGTGCATTTCCATTGGAATACCGGCTTTAATGCAGATACCCATAACCATTCCGAGATACATAGGCACAAGAGGATTGTCACTATACCGGTAAAGCGGATCTCCACCGCCGGAGATAGATACGATATTCGCTCCGGTCAATGTAATGGCATCCTCCAATTTATCCAGACCGTCCACCGTGGATTTCGGCACTTTAATTCCATTCTCCCGGACTATGCAGTAAGGGCATCTGCCGTGGCAACCAAAGTTTGTTATTACACTCAGGTATTTATCCATTGATTGAATCCTCCCATAATTTATCCACAAAGGTCTCTTCTATCCTTGCCAGAACCTTATCAGCTTTCACATCACTTTCAGGAACTTCGTGATAGATATATGTCTGCATGATTGCATTTGAGCCAAAAGTACCCATGACAAAGGAAATGGGATTCCCAAACCTCTTGCAAAGGAAATACTCTATAAACTGATCGTGATGCTTATTCGCATGAACATACACATATCCATCATCTTCATATCCTCTGCCCTCATTCAAATCTGGATTGTAGTACACCTTATAGACCTTGATTGATTCTCGTATGACCTTTTCATCGTGTTCTTTCGCTTCTTTCTCATTATCAAACTCTTTTCCGTCTGATGTTGTGTAGATAGTCCTTTTCTTTACCATTCTAACCTCCAAATTCTAATTTTGATTGTTCATTTTCAATTCTCCATAAAAAATAGGTGGTAGTCATTCCGACCGCCACCTACTGTTACACACTCTATTCAACTGTGATGCAATCATATCTCTCAGAATTGATTGTGTTCTCCATTGCCTCAACCGGGTTGTAACCAAGGTTCTGCAGAATCTGTTTGAATACCGTCACGGACTGTCCGCTTGCAAGCTGCACGCCCTTGCGGTTGTGATCTGCATGGAATACATCGTGTCTGCTGTTCACATTCCAAAAGATGATGTTCGGGATTACATAACCGGCCTTGCAGAACTTATTCGCCATCTTGTCATAGAACGACCACTCACGGTTTCCGCAATAGTCAATTTCCATATCAGAGATAACAACGATTGCTTTCGGCATTTCCTCCTGCGGAGTATTATGCTTTTTCGCAATTTCAAGAACCCTCTCAAAAGCAGCTTTAAGGTCTGTGTTGCCATCCCAATTTGCTCTGCTCACGTTGCAAATCTTCTGTTCAAGGGTTTCTCCCCTCAGAATAACCGTCTCCGGTCTGTCAGAGAATGTCATAAACAGATTGTGGTATGCACCCACATTTCTCTCTGCAAAATAGATTGCAAGACCGATTGATGTTGCCATAGGTCTGCCTCTCATGGAACCGGACACATCCGCCATAACTAAAGCGTTTGTTCCTTTCTCCACATAATCCGGCAAGGCTTTCCACTGGGCTTCAAGTACCTTGTTGCTCTCTCTGCCGTAAAGGATCTTCTCAACAATATCGTAAGGGAATAGTGTTGAAGCATTGATCTTTACCTCTCCCTTTTCTGCTTTGTTGATAAACTCTCCAAATCTCTCAGCATCATGTTTCATAAATGCCTTGCGGTAAATCATCATCGCACGGCTCGGAACTTCCGGGTATTTGATTTCATCCCATCTTCCGGCGGACATGAGGCTTTCAACGACACCAATCTGTTTTCTCATGCTGCGAACAATTCTCTTGAAATTGTAGATCGGATAACCTAATTTCTGCGCCGTAAGTATGCCGAGTTTTCTTGTGGCAGGACTGCTTGCATCTGCGGTTTTAATCCACTTTGCAAGTAAAGAAATTGCATTTCCGGCATTGAGGTTCTGTAAATCTTCCTCAAACTGTTTCTTCATTGCCGCCCACATATCGTCCTCCAACGGAGTACCGATAAGCTCATACAGATCATCATATCTTCCGAATACACCAACCAGATCAAGGTTTGGTCTGAGTGCTTCTGGGTGTTTCTCTGCCATATAACGAATAATGGTTCTGAAAGTCTTTCTCTCTCCAAGACCGCCACGAATGTCTCTTGCATAGAACGCAATCTTTGTAGCAAAGAGTTTGTCCTGTGCGTATGCCCCAGCAAACAGAGTGGTAATTCTGTTCTCATCAGCCTCTCTCAGCGATCCGATTGTACCAAACAGATCCAGTCGGGCATCGCCAGAGGTATTCAGTGCCACTGCACCGTTTTCAGTCCGGGTAAATCTACCCTCTTCTCTCATTGCATCTGCAAAACTCATGTTTTCCTACCTTTCCAGGACTCTCATTTACGGAATTGAACCGTTTCACATTGTTTTTTAGACATTTGCTTTAACCATTGTGATTGCTGTAGGAGTCCCTATAAAATTGTTTACCGTTTCATTGTCAGGACACTATTGGGGTTTATGATTAACAGTCATATCCAAAAGGGTTGCTGTAAGTGTCCCATGTAAAGTTTTATGCCTATCTGGCTAACTTTTTAAGTTCATACCGCCTGTTATGTATCGCTCCGACAGAACGACCAATTTTCTCAGACAGTTTAGAATCGGTAATCTCATGTTTGATTACCAGTGCATCTTCCTCCGCAGTCCACGGATGAGACGGATATAGAAATGACGTTTTGCTGTAATATCGCCTATGCTGTCTCTGACACGCCTTATGGTACTTTTCCATATCCCTATAATCTTCTTTTCGGTTCATAGGCAACCTCTTTCTTTTTACATGACGCTGTTTCAAACGGGAAAATATTGTCAATGGAATTTTCTGTTTTGAAAGATTGCTGTAAGCGTCACTTAATTGCCCCGACAGGACTTGAACCCGTATGCTCGATTGCTGTAAGGAACACTCCTGTCAACCATGTTCCATCCGGTTTACCATAACCGGCAATCGGGGCAGAGACGATGAGAGGAATCGAACCCCTATCCACAGCTTGGGATTGTTATTGAAAGGAGTTTGCTGATTATGCCACTAACATGACATTCTTCTTAACAGAGCTGCTGTGCTCCCTTTGCACCACATCGCCATATAGAGTGAGGGACGGACTCGAACCGCCGACAACGTCCTTAGCATGGAATGAAAGATTGCTGTTCGGATCACAAACATGATCCATTTTTCTTTCGTGCTCTACCAACTGAGCTACCTCACTCATGTAATTGGCGCATCTTCTTGATTTGTAAGGACATTTGCGCCATCGCCTTGATTGGAGAGGGTAGGATTTGAACCTACACTACATTTGCCTCTTTGGGTGTATTTGCAACATTATTAAAATGATACGTTTTCACAATACAAATTGCGTCTGCCAGTTCCGCCACCTCTCCATATTCAGTTTTCAATACGGAAATCCGTATGAGTTGCGTGGGAGGGAATCGAACCCTCATCTCTTCATTTCCAGTGAAAAAAGAATAGTTGCTGTCCGTGCCACATGGAGCATGACACCGCTTTAATGTTCTATCCATTGAACTACCACGCAATATTGCGGAGATTGGATTTGAACCAACGACCTCCGGGGCATGAACCCGGCAAGCTACCACTGCTCCACTCCGCCATAATGCAACCTCGCCCCTAGGCTGCTTTGTAAGTTCTGCTATGTCGTTCCTTGCGTTCCTCACTTAACCGGTGCTAACTACGACAGTATGTGACCGGCGGACTTGATTAAACATTTCCGTACACCCGCTTAATGCCCCACTATTGGCGGTTCTGCCGAGACCAATGGCAATGTCGATAGGAAATGTCTTTCGGGGAATCTCTCTAACCCAACTGGTTTAGCGTCCGAAGTCAGGACGGCTTTGGAGTAATGGGATTTGCACCCACTATGGAACTATGCTACTGTTAGCCACACCTTTCGCTGTTGGTACTCGGTACAATAGTTATGATTTTCAGTAGTTTCTTGGGGCGGTAGGATTACGGCTGTTTCTGTGGCTTGTCCTCACACCTACCTCTCGCCTACCCCATTCCTTTACTATGATTATCCGTCTACCTATTCCGGCAACTCCAAATTCTGAAACCTCCTCCACCGGTGGAATACGGCCTCATAACGGTGCATATAGGAATCGAACCTATACGGCATTTCTGCCGGATGGCTTAGCAAGCCACTCCGCTACCATTACGGCAATGCACCATAACGACTCTATTGGGAATCGAACCCAAATTTTCCGATAGACAGTCGGACGTAATAACCTTTATACCATAGAGCCAAAACCACAAAGTAAAATGCGACCTCACACCGCGGAATCGAACCGTTCCTTTCTCTATTGGTTTTGGATAGAGAACGTGCAACCCATACACCTACGAATCGAACGTATCCTTTACTTTGCCACGCCGTGTTAGGGATTTGAACCCCAGAGACTTTTACATCCAGACGGTTTTCAAGACCGCACCCTCGACCAACCGGACACACGGCAGAGTAGTTTTCCCTTGGTAACGTACAAGTCGGAGATCCTCTTCCGCCGGTCGTAAACGCCCTTTCCTAACCTTTTCTGTCGTGGAGTGTTTTGAAAGAGTAAGTCAAGTGTCTCCAACTGGCAAGGTGGGGATCGAACCCACGACATTCTGATTAACAGTCAGACGCTCTACCACTGAGCTACAAGCCATTATTGGAGTAACAGGACTCGAACCTGCGCCAACCAACATCCGTAGTGTTGTGCTCTATCCATCTGAGCTATACTCCAATGCAGTCCGGCAGTGACTTGGATGGTTGCCGCCACCGAACCGATGCAACGTGTAAGACAGTTGCCAACAAGGGTATTTCATTTGTATATGCGGTTCTCGGACCCTACACCCCTCCGCAGTCCTATAAGTAGTCCCTCAGCACAAGGCTGTCACTCTACTTACAAGACCCACGGCTTACGCCGACAGATCATAGCTCTCATAAACCACCGACTATTTACTCAGAGAGCCTTGGCACAGTCCAACTCTTTGTGCCTTACCTCGGATGTACGTTGTTTTCGCAGTTCTCCGCCTCTACTACATTCCTCTGCGCCTGACTAAGCATGACGGCTCGGTTGGTTACGGCTCACGCACATCTGTAATCAGGTCTTTCTCGGAAGTTTCCACCGCCGCTTAAATCGCTGTAACGCTCATGCACTCTAAGCAGTAAATTTTCCGCACCGGAGTTTTTCTTAAAAACTCTTGGTAATGAAAAAGCACTTGGTGATCACCGGAACCTCGCCACCGCCAATTTTCTTTCCTGTTAAAGCCGGACTAAGAAAATCAGTTAAGAAATCCGCTCGTCCTACGGTGGGGAGTCGAACCCCACTTTCCCCGGCATGGTGTCCGTGGCATTTCCAGTTATGCTATCGTAGGCACCGTTGCAACAGTGGTCTTTAGCGTGACTTACGCAAGCTCTCCAATTTTAAGTCCTGTCGGCTTTCCCAGACTACTCACATAAGCCTCTCAGTGAGCATTGCAATCTCCCTATTTAATGATTGCTTACCACGGCTTTCGCCAATACTTTTCAGCCGGAACACTAAACCAACTATAAACAGTCAGCGTTATTCTCAGTTGAAATGTTCGATGGGAGAATCGAACTCCCGTCCCCACCGTGAAAAGGTGGTATCTTGACCGCTTGACTAATCGAACAGAGGAGCGTTCCTTTTTACCGAAAGGCAATTAACCGCACAAGCGTAAACGGGTTCCTGATATTGATTTTTTCTTGCAAGATTACTTTCTCGGCTCATTACACCGAAATGGGCGAAAGAGGAATTGAACCTCCAATGTTTACCACGAGGGAACGGATTTACAGTCCGCCGCAACACCACCAATCGTTGCCGTTCGCCCGGAATTTTCTTTGTATCGCCAAGAACATTAGGAAAGAAGCGGTGGGAATCTTAATTGCTAGAGCTACACCCACAGGTGGAATCGAACCACCACACTACACCAAGTTCGCTCCGATCATTTAGCGATTTACTTCATCTTTCAGTGCTTTACCGGCTTTGAACTTAGGTGCTTTGCAAGCCGGAATGGAAATCTCTTTTCCGTTCTGAGGGTTCTTACCAACTCTGGCAGCACGCTCAGTCACTTCAAATGTTCCGAAGCCTACCAACTGCACTTTTCCGCCCTTTCCAAGTTCTCCACCTACGATCTCAACAAATGCGTTGAGTGCTTTTTCAGCGTCACTTTTGGAAAGTCCGGCATCGTCAGCCATAGCCTGTACTAATTCAGCTTTATTCATTGCCCTGTACCTCCGTTGTTGATGAAAGATCTCCAATGTCTACGATTGTGTCCGTGCCGTCAGATAGTGATACTTTCGGCAGTGCGCCGTCCCACTTCTCCAAATACATCTGCTGCAAAATCTTATTCGTCAGCGAATCATTCAACAGTTTATTGGCGTCCGCCTCTCCCTGCGCTTTAATAACGGCAGCATCAGCTTCGCCCTGCGCCTGAGTAGTTTTTACCTTGGCATCTGCCTCAGCGGCCTCGATTTTTTTCTTATTTTCGATCTGCTGCTGTTCATAAGCCAACTGTGCGGTCTGTTTTTCAGCGATTGCCTGATTGTAACTGTCCTCAAAATCAGTATTGGCAATTACTACCTTGTTGATGATTACTACGTCCTCTCCATATTTCTCATTGAGGGCTTTCTGAATGTTCTGCATGGAAAGAGGCTCTACGATTCCTCTATTCGTTGCATCTGTTGAGGTCAAGGACTTGCTGCTTGTCTTGATTGCGGAAGCCACAAGTGTCTGCGTTACAAGGTTCTCCTTATAGTTGCTGACGTTTGCATAAATCCATGCGGACATTTCCGGGTTAATCTGGTATGTAACTGTGATGCCGTCATAATACAGTGACGTTCTTTCCGATGTTTCAGACCAAATCTGTCCGTCAAAAACAATATCCTGCTGCTTGTTGTTGACTTTCTCAATCTTCTGGATGAATGGGATCTTCCAATTTGCGCCGTTCTGTATTGTTGTCTCATCAATCTGTCCGAATGTGCTTTTAACTCCGGTATATCCGGTCGGTATAATCACAAGTGAATTACCTACTCCGAATACAATCAGACCAACAAGTACCACAACAACAAAACCTTTTGGGAATTTTGCTTTCTCATTTCCCTTTTCCTCGATTTCATACTGTTTTAACGAACACCCTGCAATGATGCCGCCGAAGAAAAGTATGATTCCGATGATCGTCAAAATGATACTCATTCCGTTCTCCTTTTCCGTTTGTATTGCTACCTCTGGTAGCCGTCACGGTCATGCGCTGGACATTCCGTTTCTGTTCTGCATCGGCGCACTCAACCACCTTACTTCGTCTGGTCTATCTTGGTGTAGCTTCCATTTACCCGGGAAATGCCAGATCGCCATGCGTGGACCATCAGGGATTTGAACCCCAGACCATCCGGTTATGAGCCGGACGCTCTAACCAACTGAGCTAATGGTCCATACCTCACACTCAGGGAGATTTGATGTGAGGTTTCGGAGGATTATCATAAGTGGGAACCCTCCGATGTAGGATTGCTGTCGGGGAACAGTAATCCCGAGTGGGAAGTGTTGGTGTCGAACCAACTCCTATGGATTTTCAGTCCATCGCTTCTACCGAGTTAGCTTACTTCCCATATTACGGCACTGTTACTGTGCCGTAATGGTTAGGAGAAACTTTAATGCCATACCTTGTGTGTTTAGTCCGTTGAACTTATGTCCGTGTCACTTGGTATGGTCGTAGTATAGCGCACTAAACATTCTTTGTCAAGCGGAATAAACAATATTTTCAAAAAAATTTGTTTTTCTGTGTGCAGTCGGCTTTACAACCGTTTTTCTGAACATCAGAAATCAACTTGCTTACAGGGATTTTGAGAAAATTTGCTATATCGTATATCTTGTCGATTGACGGATAACTTTTGCATTGTTCCCAATCGCTCACGGTATTCTGTGCCACATGAACGCCCGTTGCAAGTTCGTGTTGTGTAATTCCCCTATTCGTTCTTTCTTTTTTCAAGTTGGTGGCGAAACTATATTGTCCCATGCTATCCCTTTCTATATTCCTAAGTCACTTCTCTTTACTACCTGTCCCTCTCCGCCAAGAAGAGCATCTACAAACTGGGCGAACATTGCCAGAGTGTCCGGCGCATCATCATGTTTATTCTTTCCAAGCTGTGTATAACTGCAAAGGAATGACATCATCACACCGTAATCACTCTTAGGCTCATATTCTGTAATATCCTTGAATATGACGTGTTCCTTAACCCATGAAGAATTGACGATGATCTTGGTCTCTTTGTTCTGAGTAGTGTATTTCTTCGTGATATGGCATCTGCCGCCTTTTGCTTTGACAAGTCTCTCAACTTCATTTGCGGTTCTGCTACCCTCTTTGTTGCTCTCGAACTGTGCTTGCTGTACATGATGCTTAACAAGCATATCTGAGTTGAGTTCGTCCAAGGTCCCAGGGTCGATGTTCTTGAATACCAGATCTTCCAGATAGTATCTGTCTCCGTACTGATAGAAAACTCCGAGGAAGTTGTAATCTGTACCGGTGTCCTTGGTATCGCAGATTGCCAATATAGAATCCGGTTCTCTGTCCGGCAGTCCTCCGATATATCTCTGCAATTCTGTTGGATGATACAGTATACCCTCTCTCTCAATCGGATCGCTCTTATACAGGCAGCGATATGAAACATCATCCATCGACATTTCCATATCGTGGAAGTATTTCTCATCGAATCCAACATCATAATCGTAATCAAAGTTGCTTTTTCTGGTCTGAGGATCAATGTCTGGAACAGCAATGAACTCTGCCCTCGGATTGCCCTCATACATTCTTTCAAGCCGGCCAATAACATCATGCACACTCCATCTGGTTGCAATGTGGATCTCTTTTGCTTTCTTCTTTTTACGAGATTTAAGGTCTGTGGTGTACTCTCCGTACAACTTATCCAGACGATCAATAGACAGAGCCTCTTCGATACCGGAAACCAAATCATCCACATACAGAAATCCCTCACAACGGGTAACACCGGTAAGGGAACCTCTGATTGGTCTGCAGGTCAGTGTCTTAAACGGTTGCCATCTTCCAAGGTTTATTGTCTCTTCTTTTGCGTTATTTCCCTCAAATACAATGTCCGGGAACACATCACTCCAACAATATTCATTGCTGGTAATTATGTTGAGAACGGCATCATAGAACATTCTCGTCATAAATCCAGAATGGGAGGACATAAGGTTTGGTGTGTTGGGGTAATGCCCCATTACAAACGATATGAAAAACTCTCCCAGTGTGGTCTTGCCGGTGCCAGGAGGCATTGATATTGATAGAATATCCAACTCATCATCAATAAGCCTCTGCATCTTCTGTACAAGCCAATAAATCTTATTTCTTCGTGGCTGATAGTATCTGTCCTCGGGATCTCTGTTCTTTTCCACATAAAGCAGATAAGAGTCAAAATCCTTATGTTCCTGTGCCAAGAACAAAAGAGCCTTATTGTACAAATCGTAATATTTAATATCTCCTGTTGCACATAGTCTCAGTGCAAGGAATCTGACCTTATTCGCTAATTTCCGTGAAAGTTCTTTATCTTCCCGGATAACCTCATTTGCCATTCCGAGTAAGGACAGAAGATTGTCATAGTCACTCAGATCGCTTTTCAGAAGCCTTACGATAATCTCTTTATTCGATAGTTCGTGTTGAGCCATGAAAATTCATCCTTTCTCACGGCTCTACACGGCTCTGTAATATTTAAGGTTTTACCACATTTACTGACGCACGGATTATAATGCCACGGTGCGCCGGATTTTCGTTTGTTTCAAATTTGATAAAACCCTCGTCGGCAAGTTTTAACCCTATTCTGCTTACCAATTTTCCATGAACATATTCTGTTGCACCATCACGTCCTGCATTGAATATATCCATCTCCATGCACTCGGCATATCTTTCTATCGGTCTTTCATCATACCTCACTCGAAACAGAGGTTCCTCTATCTGCGGCTGCGGTCTCATTCTCCGTTCCGGTCTCTTTCTCCAATGTGGTCTGTTTACCGCCCGTCTCTGTCTGCGCATCTTTTCCTCCCTCCGCATTTTTACGATCTCTCACGCTCTTACTGCAAACACTCAGAATAACCATATTGAGATGCTTATTCTGTTCTTTGAGCTGAGAGTTCTGTTCCAATAGAAGCTCATTCATCTGTGTAATTTCTTTCTTCACTTCATTGTTGGACTTTGCATCTTTCCAACCCACAACAATGTAAAGCACCAATATCGCAATCCAAATGATTGCTAAAATAACATCTACCATTCTTTTATTCCTCCGGCATATAATAAACTCCGCAGCTATACGCTGTAACATCCGCCTGTCCGTTGCCACTAACCATAATAATGCTATGATCCATTGCTAGGCCATTTACGGCATCCTCGGATATGTTGCAATTCTTGGCTACTATCATATCAGGAGGAAAAGCATTCCCAAGTAACTGTTCAAATACTTCTTTCCCTCTCTGTTCTGTATCGTAAGCCGCAAGTGTGTAATCATCGGCGGTAATTCTTTTTCCGTTGAGTGCAATGCTTTTGATATTGCCGATATTAACTACGTTGCTACGGTCCTGATCTACAATATACATCTCTAATCCTCCAACCACTTATTATCAAAATAGCAGAACCCGAACACGGCTGCTCCGATCAGAATTACCCATACAACCCAGAAAATTACCAGCCCTGCAGTTCCGTTTGAAACCATATAGTCCACCGCTTCATCTATCGTATCTGCCTGAATGAACGGTGTTCCGTCCTCTATGGTATTATCTTTGAGATTGGCATAGATAACTCCGCTGTATTCCGTGTTGATAACATAGTACAAATACCTCACATGGGACGATTGCTTAATTGTGTCATACAGGTAAGACCCCGGCATCTGGATTTTTCCATACGGAAACTCCACGCCAAGGAATGACACCGTTTGACTATGGCTTTCCCAACTATCGTAGTAATCCCACGAATAATATACCTCCGTAGTGTAATAAGTCTGCGTTTTCCCATTTACCGTCCGTGTATGTGCCACCTGTCTCGTATGTCGGTTGTAGTGTTGTTCCTCAACCTTTATGTAGGCAGCTGGTACTCCACCTATTCCCGGATCTGTAACAGGATCTACTGCCACCAGATTTCCTTTCACAAACGCATTTCCTACATCAGTTCGCATACCGTACTGAAACAGTTCTGCATTTCCATCAATCTGCATGGCTTGATAGTATTCCTGATTCTGTTCGTCATTGTGTGAAGCTATCTTTTCACTAATGAAAAATCCACCCATAAGCATGATAAGGATAATGACGATGCTAAACATCAGTTCACGCACCGTCATATCCCAACCGTTGCCGGAGTAGATTATCTTACTCCATTTCCTCATAGGCTTATTCTCCAAACAGATTGCTTACCGGCTGTCTGTCCTCTTCGCTGTATTCCAGATAGTCATAATTGATAACCTCATATCCCATAACTCCCAAGATCTGCTTATGTGGGAATTTACGCACATATTTCTTATACGCCCTTACCTCGTTATTGTAGGCAGTGCGGTACTGCAGGATCATATTCTCTGTGGTTGAAAGTTCATTCATCAGTTCCTTGTAATTCTCGTTGGATTTTAATTCCGGGTATGCTTCGGCAACCGCAGCTATGGAAGTTGTCACATTCTCAATATCTGTGGTGCTGCCATTGTTTCCTCTTGCTTCTACGACATTAAGAAGAGTCTCTGCCTCATGCTTATCGTACTCCTTGACGCAATCTGCCAGATTGTAGATAAGATCCGTTCTGCGTTTCTCCTGTGCCTGAATATCAGAGTCAGCCGTAAAGACCTGTTCCTCCAACGAAACCGCTCTGTTGTTGGTACTTACAAAAATTCCTGCTATCAGTAATACAAATGCGGCTACAATGCCGACAATAATCCATGTTCCTTTATTTTTCATTGTTGTTGCCCTCCATCTTTATCATAAATTTGTTTTCTGCCAATACGATTCCTCCGGGAGTTTCCGTGAATATTGGCTCTGTTCCGTTGTAAATCTGAAATTCCACATCATTCCGGCAAACGGCATCTCCGCCGTCCATCGGAATAGCTGCCAGAACTTCTTTTGTATCGGTCTTATAGACCACCACCGTTGTCATATTGCACCTCACATGAAGTAATCATAACCGACACCATATTTTGCCATGATAAGACTCTTTGCCATCTCCTCTAGCTTCTGATGTTCGGTCGCATCCAGATACACGCCCTCATAGGTTCCACCCTGGCATCCCATCCAATCGTACTTGCAATGTAAAAGTTCATGCACAAGATCCTTTTCCATGCAGTGTTTGAACAATGTATTGTTCTCTTTGTAAGATTCATCGCTGAGTAACTGGATGTTCGCCTGACTGGATTCAAATACGAATGTGTTATACCCGGCAGCGTCAATTACCTCTTCTCCATTAGGATTCATAATTTTATCCTCAACGTGTGCCAATATCAGCCACCCATCAAGGAATAACCTGTGCTGCCACTCTCTCAGGCACTCTTCTAACTGCTCCTGGTCTTTGAATATGTCTATCGGTTTTCGTTTCCCATCTCTCTTTTTGAGAGTTCCACAAGTATTGTTCTCAAAAGCCGCACCGTCCGCAACGGAAAAGCACCATTTATCTCCATATCTGCGGCCGCACACATAATCCCCTATCTTTACCGGTATTTCGCATCCGCACTGATTTCCTACGTTGGTAATGAGTACCAGCCCACCTTTTACGGCGTTATGGTCTATGAAAAAGTTCTCTCCACTGGCAGTCATATAATCATCAATTTTCTTACCGCAAGTAAGCAGATCGAACATTTCACGCTGATTTTCCCCAGTCCACATCATGGTTTTTACTTCATCTGGGGACTGCGGTTTCAAGTTCAAATTATCCATCATTCGCTCTCCTTTACTTTCTTGGCAGATTTTACCTTGATTTTCTTTCTGCCGAACTGTTGATATACCAGAGCAGAAGCATGAACACTGTCCGTGCTAAGTACCTCAACGGTTCTCCTGATGGGTTTCCTTTCCAAAGTCTCAAATGTTACTCTGTACCATCTCTGATTTTTCACGCAATGCCTCCTTTGCCCTCTCATAGATAACTGCACATTTCTTGGCATCCTTGCACCTGATCGTTGTCAGAACTCTCGGTACTTTATCAGCTACGCAAGAGGCATCTATTTTCTCAACGTCCGGCTCAAAGTCTCCACAGAAAGCACAGTAGTCAGCTACTCTTACCTCAATTCCGTTATCTTTCATGCGTACACCGCCTTTAACAGATTGATCTTGTCAATCAGAACATCAATGGTTGTATTGAGCTGATTGATTTTGATACACTGGTCCTGGTATCTGCTGTAAAAACTGTCACTTTCCGCCGCATGAGATTTCAGTTCTTTTATCTTCGCCTCCATGCTCGCCATCTGTTCTTTCAAGGCGGTGTTATCGTTTCTCTCTCCGTCCAACTGTTTTGTCAGAGAGAGGATTTTATCGTTTGCCTCATTCAATTCCTCATGCAGTCTGTTAATGGTTTCTTTGCACGTTTGGGTATCTTTACTTTCCATAGGTTTATCATCCTCCGTCTCAGGTACATTGAGCAATGTCCTGATTGCTTTCTTTGAGATGTGATACGCCATGGCAAGAGTGGCTACATCATCCCCATTGGCATATCTATTCTCAATCTCTTTCCGTTTTACGGATATATCAACGCCGTTGGTATTGAATGTCCGTGTGTAGCCACCCTCCGTAAGAATATCAATGATTTCTTCTTTACTGCAGGCATTAAGTTCTGCCAGAATGGGGATCTGCTTTTTGTGATTCTTCGCAGTCCTGTAATCGCATAAAATCTGTCCCTTATCCATTCGTGGCCTCCTTAATTACCCCCCCCACATAGAAATCATCATAGATTGCCTTGATAACCTCCGCATCGTAGAGTGCATTGTGTTTCTGACCTTTCGGCAAAGCAATTCCTCTGTCCGTAAGTAACTGCTCTCTCGAAATGTCAAAAGCTGCCTTTTCTGAAATATCAAGCATCGTTGCAATGTCCTGATTGATGTCGTGACAAGCCGGTGTAATAAACTCAGGCAACTTCATAGCGTTTCCTGCCAATAAGTCAATCAGTAACACCATATCGTAATGCGAGACATCTGAAACGAATACCGCAGCATAATCACTGTCAAAATTAGCGTCCATTTCAAGCCATTCCATAAGTTCGCAACAAACATCTGCCTTACTGCCGATTACAGTCGTTGTTTTATTGTCGGCTGCCAGGCTTTCTTCTAACTCCGCATTGCCACTCAAAACCAAATGATCGAGAACATTCTTCTCAATCCATTCATCACACATACCCTCATCATAGTCCGTCAACTCTGCATAGAACCTATCTCCTGTGTCTGAGACAATTCCTATGCTGATAAGAGTTGTGTCCTTACGCAGACCAGTAAACTCTGTGTCAAAAAAATAGGTTCTCATGTGGTTTCCTCCGTTTCGTTTGGGATCTCCGGCACAGCTTCAAAATTCACTCTCAGATACCGTTCAAACAGTGAAGTGCAAACCATTGTGTAGCTGTATACTTCTTTGTCAAGAACCTCATCCTTGATAGAATCCGTAATCTGAGTCATCATAATTGCTGCCGGAGCTGTTGATTTCTCATTCTCAAATGCTTTCAGCATAATGTTTCCGTCATATCCTTTGGCAAATTCCCTCAGCGTCATTGGTTATTCCTCCGATTTCTGTGCCTTTTTAGCTTTCTTGGCAGCTTTCTTTGCCTCTTTCTCAGACTGTGCCATCTCAGGAATGAACTCACGGAAAATGTTGTTGTAATTTCCGTTGTTGCCGGCCCATTTCTTCACGATAGCCATAGCCAGACCGGCTTCCTCAGAATAGGTATCAGCCTTTTTAGGCTTACGAATGGTTACTTCCTTGCCATCAACAACCTTTTTCTTGATTTCCACATTATCCATGCAGTTTACAACCGTCTTTGTGCCGTCAGACCAAAATACGATTGTTGCCGGATTCTGGAACAGGACTTTCTCGATACCGTATGCTCCAATAGGCTTGTCCTCAACCATTGCTTCTACACACAGTTTGTCGCAACGATACGGGCTGCCGCATACATGATTGATCTTTCCAGCGTAAGTCGTGCCGTCCTCGCACTCAATAGTTACTCTCTTAAATTTCTTGTCCGCTAAACTTCTATCCATATTGTCCTCCTTAATACCTAACTGGTTAAAAATGTCTCTAAACGATGTTTCTCCCGGAATAGCGCATGACGCTATAACCTGATCTCTTAACAATCCGATTGTGGCATTTTGACATTTCTGTGAAAAATCCTCTGTGATACTCGCAACCGGTATATCATCAAAATCCGGCCATGGTTCTCCGAGACAGCGTGCTCTTTCGATGCTCACTCTCCGCCACTGTTCTGCCGATGATGTTGCCGTTACCTGTCTTGCATTTTCCCACCATCGGTTTTCGGTAAATGCCGAGTGTTGCATCACTCTGTCAAATGTTTGTAATGGTGGTATCAGCCGTTCTTTCGGTAATCCAAAGCGTTCAAAACCCTGCATGGCAAACGCTATCTGATCGGGTAAATGTGCCGCTTCTGGCGGTCTCCACGGTTTATTTTCTTTCTCTTCCATTGGTGTCCTCCTTGTGATTTATTATCAAGGGTGGTATGCCCTTAATCTCATGTTGAAATTGTTCTCGATTTTCGCCACAACGCAGTCCTTTTTCAGTATGCACTTGGCACATTTTTCGAGATTCCTGTAAGGTTCTCTGCCAAAACACGGTTGAAACAGTTTGTTTATGGCAGATTTCTTCATTTTCACTTCAAAAGGTATTTCAAATCCCTCTTTCAGATGAGAAATATCCGGCATATCATACTCTTCATCCAGTGTAGGCTCGGATATTTCCTTAATTTCCGCAAGCGGCATGGGATCTCCGAGCCGTTCATCCATGATAAAGAGCTGTGGTTTGGTCTCATTTTCCATACATACCCCCTACGCCTCTATCAGTGTGAATACACGCCTATATACATCCTTGTCCGGCAGAAGCGACAGCCTATTCAGTGTTGTACCTCCAAGATACACGTTAAATGTGCAATCCCCTATGGTTAATGTTCCTATGCTGCCCGGATCGTTCAGATCCACTTGTACGCTATTGTGCTTGTTTAATATCGCCCGTATGGTCCTGCATACTTCCTCATTTTCTTTTTCTGATGCAAGGCAATCAAAACACGGATTTTTATTCTTTGATGATCTCATAATATTCGCCCTCGCACTCTTTCGGAGCCATAGTTCCCCATCCGTCAGCCTTTCTCAGCTCATAATGGGTTCCTCTGTCGATGGCAAAGAGTTCTTCGCCCTTATCAATATTCATTTCCATATTCTTCTCAATGTCATTTACGACAATATTCTGTAAGAAACGTGCTATCATGTCTCTTTCTCCTTTATCACTTCGGCAAACGCCGGATTCTCATGCAGCTTTTCAGTAGACCATCCCATGTGATGATACAGTTTTTCCATAAATTCAAGGCACTCTGCCTTGTCATATGTCAGTAGGAAACACAGTAATTGTTCTCTGTTATACATCACTGACGGTCCGACTCCCATTTTAATGTAATCATAATCTGGGTAACGTACCTGAAACTCATTCGGTGCTGCTGCCAGTATCTCAAATTTCACTGCAGATCCGTGCGGTTCCCTTATGCAATGCCTGAATGGTATCATGTTCTATCCCTCACTCTCTTTTCCCACCGTTCGTGTTTGCGTGCCATCTGTTCCTCATCTACGGTCAATGAAAGTTCTCCGGCACACTGCACGACATCCGTGTACTCTTCTCTGATATTTTCTATGGCTTCTTTCTCTGTTACAGGTGTCGGATTCTCTTTTCGTATGATCCTTGCCATTTTGAGTGCCGCCTTTGCAAGTTCGGTACATTCCTCAGCAAGCTGCTCCAACATTGCAGCTTCGCCAATTTCTTCAATGATCTTCATTATCTCTCCCTCTTTGTGATAACTTTAAGTCTATCCAATGGATATGTCTCCACTTTGCCATCTTCCAGAACGACAACCGCTTTTGTGCCAAGCAGGCTCGTGATTGTATCTATCCATGTTCCTTTTCTATTCTCACAGTGAGTACAATCTGGTATCTCATTGCACATATCAGCAATATCGTTACAGAATTTGCACTCTGCATAGCTTCTTGTGATTTCTACCGGTCTATCCATGCCCTACACCTCATACTAATAATTGCTCAATGCTTATTTCTCCGCATTTCTTACACCTACATTTGCATACCTCACACTTAAATCCGCCGTAATCATGTACCGTCCAGAGGACTTCCAATACTTCCCACTCATGCTTGCACGGAAGAAAATACGATACCAAAATCTTGTCGAATAACCTTTTATACCACGGTTCCTTGTGCCAAGACCTCTTTTTATTTTCCGGGGAATTTTTGGAATTGCTGTTTTCATTGCTCATCCGGTTTTACCTCCTATGAGGCGTAAGCCTCCGCCGATTTTTATTTTTCGCCTGTTATCGTTTCTACGTGCAGACGTGACGGCATCCTCATTATGAGGTCATTACACATTTGATTCAGACGATGGTTTTCATCCGCAAGCGTATTTACCATGAGGTACAATCCCTCTTCTCTGGTAAGTTCTCCACACTCTATCATCTGCCATACTCGGAATACCGTTGCATTGTTTCTGATATGCGTTTCAGAGATTCCTACGGTGTATGCCTCTGTCATGCAGTCCGGTTGAACTTCCGCAGTGTGTCCTCTTTCCATTTGTCCCATGCGGTCTGTTTCTTCTCTCTGCATACTTCCGCCTCTCTCTGCTTATTCTGTGTTGCTGTTTCTTTGTTCTGTTCCATATTTCTCTCTTTCTATGCCGGTAGGCATCCGCCGATTTTGGATTTTGTGGTTTTGTAAAGTCCTCACTTTCCTTTTGTTATTCGGATGCCGTGTTTATACTTACATTGTAAATTGGGTGGTTTACGGTAATAGGGTTCTTTGCCATTTTACGATTGGGGTGGTTTTGGGCTTTTTAATTTTTTGGGAACTCAGAGGGGTGAGTTGCCCCTGATCCGCTCCGCTCTACACCCCCGCCCCAGGGTATAAGCTGCCGGACCTGTCCCCGGATCGCTACGCCAGAACCGCCGGAGACGTGCCGGAGTTCGTAAAAGTAAAAGAAAACGAACTGCAAAACCGCATAAACTCTATATATTTATATCTCCGTCCGTGTCTGCCGGATCTTTTCCACTCATTTCCACCGGTAAACGCTGCGCAATCTCTGCCGCCGTTGGCAGTTCTGCCGCCTGCTTGCCTACGTTTAAATCTATCTTTTGCGCCGCCTGCGTATAACCGTGGTTGTTGTTCATATCCGTAGCGAATACGATCGGCGGGATCTTGCCAGCAAAGGCGAGCTGTTTCTTAAATGCTGCTATACTTGTTTTCAATCTTTTTATTGTGTCAGAATACGCACCCGGGC
>NFZD01000048.1_pt1 | contig 79464 bp, 128 predicted proteins | sample 1095381 | NCBI WGS metagenome assembly NFZD01 (sample SAMN03609891, study PRJNA323583) | gut metagenome | isolation source: feces | host: Rattus norvegicus | place: Denmark: Riget | collected 2013 | reverse complement strand
ATTGATGTTCATCAACAAGTAATGATGAACATTGATATAGTTGCTAAATTATTAATGGATGAAATTAATGGAACTAAATCATAATATTGGATTCTCTATTGGAGACTATTGTTGGGACGGTCATTGTCTATATCAAGAATACCACATAGTATCTAATTATTCTGGAGAAGAGATTTCTAAAGCTTACCAAGAACTCTCAAGTGAACTAGGATGGAATTTTCTAGCAGAATGTAGAGGGTATGAAGAGCGATGTTTAACTAAAGAAGGAGAACAACATCTACTAAAACTTGGAATAATATCTGAATCAGATATATTAGCTTCTAAGGAAGAGTGGTATGGTGATACGTATGCTATAGAAAATAGTGACGAATTTGTTGACATATTCTTTAAATTAGTGAAGATTAAAATTCCAGATTTAGTATGGGACTATAGAAACTTAAATGAAGAGAGCGTACACCTACTAGATGGTGCAGGTTATGGATTATTTAGTAATTGATTTATGTTTGAGAATATAAAACCACTGAAACTAGATTCCTCTAAACAGGGAATCTTTTTCACATCTGATCTTCATTTTGGACATCAAAATATTATCAGATTTTGTAAACGACCTTGGGAAACTACAGACGAAATGGATGAAGCTCTCATAGAGAATTGGAACTCAGTTGTTAAAGAGAATGATATAGTATTTGACTTAGGAGACTTTGCATTTGCTCCAAATAGTAGATGGAAAGAAATACTCCAAAGGTTAAATGGTAAGCATTATCTTATTCTTGGTAATCATGATGTAACTAGATGGCCTGGTGATAAAATTATGGGATTATTTGAAAGAGTAGAACAGCAAATGCTTCTTAAAATAGATGAGCAATATGTTTATTTGAATCATTATCCATTCTTATGTTATGGAGGAAGCTGGAAAAATCCAGAACATGCCGTATGGCAATTATTCGGCCATACTCATTCTAGTCCTAATAGTTCAGGATTAGATGATTCTAGATTGGTTCATTTATTTCCATATCAATATGACGCAGGTGTAGATAATAATAATTATACTCCAGTATCATGGGAAGAAGTCAAAGCAATTATAGAAAACCAAGTTAAAAACGGAATTCAGTATGTCTCAAAAGAACATACAATTCCAGATGGAGAATATAAGAAATGACAGACAGATTATATGAGTGGTTACGAAGAGAATTTTATAGTAGTAACCACCCAAAGTATAGACATCTATTTGAGGAATGGGTAAGTAATATTACAGAAGGACAAATAGAAGGATTTAAGAAACAGATGTACAATAAAGAAAATAATGTATTAGGTGTATGGTAAAAAATAAAATAGCCGGAACGTATTGGTATGTTATTAACAATGGTAAAAGATACATAACTCAAGGCAATAAGCCAGTTCTAACTCTTGCAGGAGGTTTCCGAAGATCTGGAGAAGGAATGAGTTGGTTATGTCTGGATACTCCAGACTATGCAGAAAAGGATGGAGAAGATATAACAAATACAGATTATTTAGGAATTGATTTTCCAGATATACCTCCAGAGACACCAGTTGAGATAGAAATAGTAAAATCTGGAAAAGTATACGTATATGAATCCTAATACCTTTAATAAGATTAAAAGGCTCTTATCTGGGGAATCCTTTATAACTAAAGAGCCTGGAAATTCTATGCTTCCCCTCTATAAGAGTAATGAAGAACATTTACTTACTCCAATTACTTGGGATAAGTGTAATGTAGGAGATGTAGTATTTTGTAAGGTTAGAGGTAACTGTTTTACACATAAAGTTTATGCTATTGATAGTAAAAAAGGTTGTTTAATAGGAAACAATAAAGGTCATATGAATGGCTGGACTAAAAATGTGTATGGGTTAGCTCACAAAATAGTAAAGTAAAATGTTACATATTGTACCTATATTGTGTTTGATTTTCTTTATCTTATTTGTAGAGATACAGATAAAGAGAGAAATGTACGAAATTTCCGAAGAATTCAAAGAGTTAAAGAGAAGAATAACTAATAATAAGCATTGGATAGAAGACAATAGAACAAAGATAGACAAAAATCGTACTGATATAGACAAACTAGGAAATGGCGAATCTTTGTGATAATACTAAAATTATTGGAATAATATGAGTAATCTCTGTGATAATACATTTTATGCCTATACTGAAGATAGTAAAAATATTGAAGCTATTAAGGATTATTTTGATAAATGGCATGGAGCTGATGTCGAGGTAGATAGAGAACAAGTAGATGTGTATTTTAGTTCTAGATGGGACTTCCCTTTAAAAGCTATGACAGAGTTATTTGAGTCGCTTCCTAATAAGGAAGATATTTATATGAGATGCCTTTCTGTAGAGTATGGATGTTTATACCATGCCTTATGGGTATGTGACAAAGACGGTTGGGAAGAAGTTTAATATAAAATTTGTTATATGATAAAAATATGTGCAATGAGTGATTTACATGGTTACCTTCCAGAGATAGACAGATGTGATTTAGTTTTAATATGTGGGGATATAATCCCTCTTAACTTCCAAGCAAGTTCAAAACTAACTTACAGATGGTTCTCAACCACTTTTAAAGAGTGGGCAGAAGCACTTCCATGTGAGAAAGTTGTCTTTATAGCTGGAAATCATGAATTACATTTCCCAGATCACTATAAAGATTATAAAGAGCTATTTCCGAATGATAGTAAGATAACATATCTATGTCATGAAGAATATGTATACTCAGGACCAGACGATAGAGATTATCGTATTTTTGGAACTCCGTATTGTAAAAAGTTTGATAATTGGGCTTTTATGTTACCTGATAGTCAGTTACATGAAAAGTTCTTAGAAATCCCCTGGAGAGTAGACATATTACTTACTCATGACCAACCATATTTATATGGAGATGTGTTACTGCAAGAGGATTGTCCTTGGGCTAACGGGGAACATATCGGCAGTAATCCTCTAGCTTTAGCAATATTAGGAAAAGCTCCTAGGTATCAATTTAACGGTCATCTACATAGTTGTGACCATAACGAGATTGTAATAAATGATAACACAATTCATTATAATGTTAGTCTTAAAGATGATAGTTATCAAGTAGTATATAACCCATTATATTTAACAATATGGTAAGTAGAGAAGCATTTAATGAAAGAATAAAACAATCTGCAGAGTTATATTCGTCAACTATCGCAGACGGAGTAGCAGAAAAGTTTCCAGACATTGATCCTGTTTTTATAGAAACAATAAGAGAATTATCAATGTATGGTTTTATTGATGGAGCTTCCCTTATTTTGGATGCATTAGAAAGAAGAAAACTAAAGAATAATGAAAAAGAATAGTATTTTTAACAGGAGCGGGAATATCAGCCGAGAGCGGAATTCCTACATTTAGAGATGCTGTTAATGGTATGGGAAAATTATCCTGTAGAAGAAGTAGCAACTCATAAAGCAAAATAATTAAAAGCTACTGCGAGAGTATGAAAGAATTAACGGGTGACTATGTAGAATCTTGAAACAAATCGAAATTCTACTTTCCTCCAATCTCCAAGTTTTGGAATGGAGGTACTGATTTGGCAGAACGCTTAGAAAAATCTTAGAAAGTTTTAACAATAAGTATGAATAAATTCGTATTTTTGGATATAGACGGGGTCTTGAATAGTAACTTCTTTTTTATTGAGAGAATTAACTCAGATAATTACGAAGAATTACGCGAGATATATCCACAAGAAGTTGCTAGGGGAGTTTCCATAATAGACCAGAAGGCAGTAAAAAGACTTAATAAACTACTACGGGAAACTGATGCGAAGCTTATAGTATCTTCTTCATGGAGGTATGATCCGTATCTGGAAGACATCTTTAAAGCTTCAGGAATAGAAGCTCCTATATTTGACTTAACTCCTTCTTTAGAATCTAGAGTTAGAGGTGAGGAAATAAAAGCTTGGTTGGATAAACAAACAGAACCATATAAGTATGTTATATTGGATGATGATTGTGATATACTTCCAGAGCAGTTTCCATACTTCGTACAAACTGATTGTCTGAAGTGGGGGATTAGATGATAATAATGTAGAAATAGCAATTAAAAAATTGAACGTATGATAAATGTAAATGAACTAATTAAAAATGCAATGAAGTCTAAAAATCAAGTAGAACTTCGTGCTTACAAAAACTTAAAGTCTGAAATTCAGATAGTACAAACAGCTAAAAATGCTAAGCCTTATGACGAGGCGGCTGAGATTCAATTAATCTCAAAAATGTGTAAGAAATTGGAAGACAGTATTTCAAGCTTTTCTGAGGCTGGTAGAAAAGACTTAGCGGCTGAGTATAGGGATGAATTGGAAGTACTAAAAAAGTTGCTTCCAGAGCCTGTAAATGAATTACAGATATGTTCTGAACTTCGTATCTGGGCTGGAAATAATAAACTAGTTGAAATGCATCTTACTGAAAAAGGAGTTTATCAATTTGATGCTATTGAGACTAGTAGACCCTTTATTCCGAAGAACGAGATGGGAAGTGCAATCAAATACTTAAAATCTAAGTTCCCTCAAGTTGACGGCAAGATGATTTCGGAAATTGTTAAAAAATATGTAGTATAATTGATAATGATGGAAAATATATTAGAAAACGATTTACTACATTGGATGAAGCAAAATCCTGGCGTGATTCAAAAGCTATTGAATTTGGGTATTCTGAGAACCACGGACGAGAGTTGTCAAGACTACCATATAGGGAAAAGTAATTATTCAGAACATATAATTCAGCCGTGGCATTTATGGCAAGACTATGATTTAAATCCATGGGATGCAGATATAGTTAAAAGAATTTTAAGAACTAAAAAAGAACCAGGACTATCAGATGAAGAGTCAAGAGCGTTAGATTATCGAAAAATTATTCATATTTGTAGAGAACGATTAAGACAATTAGAAAATGATAAAGTATGCCAAGAGTGATATACAAGACGGTATGAACCTTATTAAGGCTGGACTATCAAACATTATTTCAGGGTTATTCAATGGAACTATAGATCATTATATCTTAGAGTTTCCATTTGAGAAAGATGTTTTGGTAGCTCTTATACATTATGCATGTCCTGATATTGCTATATTTACAGAATTTAGAAACAATAGAGAGAATTTAAGTCTACGTTTAAGTAGGCTTCATATAACAGTAACTTACAATGAGAACGGAAAATATGAATTCCGTCTAGAACAATAAATTAAGGCCAGTAGCTTAGGAGAAATCCTAGGTTACTGGCCTTTTTTTTTGCTTTAAATTGTTGTTGTTATTCGCTTAGTTTATCTTTCTTAAGTATTCCCTGATAAGTGTCCTAAACAGCTCTAAATAGAGGAACATTACCAGTCATTAACTCTCCGAATGTTTTATCGCCTAGCGCAAACTTCATTAAGTCACTAGGTATTTTAAGAGATAATTGATATGCGGGTGGGTTAGTATTTTCTCCAAGGAATTGGATGATAGATACTGGACCCATGAAACCATCATATGATCTAGAAGCACTCTTATACATTAACTCAGCTAAAGCGTTTTCCACAACACTATTATTAAAAGAATCCTTTTTGAATTCTGTATACATAGGAGTAATAGCAAACTTAAATAAAGCAGAGAATAGAAGTAAAGCTATAAGGTCGCTAAGAGCTTTTCTTAGATTTGCAGCCTATACTGGATTATTTAATATATCTTTTACAAATTGTTCAGTACCTCCTTTTCTAAGAGCTACTACACCATCCCATAAGGTATACATAATTCCCTGCACAACTAGAGGAACTTCTTTCATTATTGGTACCATTCCTTCTAAATCAGTGACAGGTTCTCCAGTTTCTTCGTATATGTAGGTTTTAGTATCATTATTACTTATTTCTACTACAGTAATTCCGTTCTTATCCATATATAATAAGTTACCTGAGCCGTCTCTGTCCTATTCTACAGTTGTGGCTCCTCCAGAATACTGTCCTGGTTTAGTAAGATAGTTAGAAACCATACCGTTCATCCAAGTACTAAACATAGCGAATGTAAGTCCTAGAGCAGTATTTTCATATTTGGCTCTCATACTTTTATCATACGCACCGTATATACTATTAGATAACTGACGCATTTGTTGTATCTAACTATTAGAATATGCTACAGGTAAATCATCATTAAATCCTATAGTATTTTCAGGATGTTCTTGATTATATTCTCTTATAGCATTGTAATAAGCAATTCTCTACTCTTCGTACTCTTTTGTACCTTTTTTACTTTTATCCGCATATATGCTATATCGTTTATCTTTTTTCCAATCATATACTAACCTACTGCCGTCCAAATCAAAAGCATCCCAACATCCGTCTTTCATACATTTAGCTACAAACAGTACCATTCTATTTAAGAAATCAGGAGCCCTTAGAGTGTAATACATCCATTTATCAGGATTTAACAAACCACTACTAGAGGTAGTCAAACCTTCAGAAATTCTAGCAACATCTAAGTTAGACAATCTATATGTTTTACACAATTCATCAATAATTGTTATTCCTCTAGGACTAGTAAATGAAGCTTTCGTAACCTCTTTATAAGCACTTGATAAACTTTTAGCATCAATATCGGTCTGATACTTTGTCAACATTCTAGCTGTATTCTACCACATACCTTCAAAAGTATCACGGAACATAGATACTATATTTCCTGCTATATAAGCTTTTGATACTAACTATCTAAAAGGATATAACCACGCCATTAGCTTTTGTGATTCAGGTTCCATAATAGATTGATTAAATATATTCTATTTAACGAAATCCTAAATCATTTTAGTAGTCTATACTAGTCCTGCCTTATTATCTTCTCCAGCAGACTCTCCAATCATTTCTAACTGCAATAAGATACCTTTAACAGCAATTAGAGTTTTATTGAACTCCTCTGTCTAGATTTGTTTTTCAAGATAGTGTGCTAGTAAGTTTTCTACGTTAGTTTCAAAAAATCCCTAAGGATTAGAATTAAGCATCTCGGCTCGGGAGTTTTCTCCTCCTTTATATCCATCTCCAACCATAAAAGAGTTAGTTAAATGCAAGGTATTAAAGGATCTCTCCATTAACTCTGCTTCTTGTTGAGTTCCAATTCCATTAATAAGATCATTGATAGTCTATTGAGGATTTCTAACTATATTTTTAGCCCTAAGAGCCCAATCATCTATCATATTACTGAAACCGTTAGAAGCTATAGTAGCTTGTGAAGCTTTTTCTAAAGGCGGATTAAAGTACCATCCTTTATTCTATTCTATAAAACGTAATAATTCAGGGTCATTATACCCACTAAATCTAAAATCAAAACCATATATCTAGCTTCTAATTTTAGCGAACTCAAAGAGGATTTGTTTAAGATATTTTTTCTCAGCTTCATTTAAAGGAGTCTACGAATCAGATGTATATGGATTTCTAAACTCCATTAATATTCTATCAGAATCATCTCTACGATACAAATTTTGAAAGGCTTTAGCTTGATCCCCAACTAAACCGCTTCTTAAATGACCGTAGCCCATAGAGTTGTAAAAAGCTTCAGTAAAATCACGTATATGATTATACTCTTTCTTGACTCTGGCAGCAATATCGTCCACAGTTTTAGTAAACATATTAGTAATACCTTGATAAGTTTTATTAGGTACTCTATTCTAAGGCACTCCGTATTCATATATTTTACTAATCTTATATTCATTTCTAGCAGAAATTCCACTATAATAACAAAAAGCGTTTTCACATAGTAGATATAATTTAGCTAATGCCCTTCTTTCAGGATTAGAATCAGATCTGGAACACTGTAATACTGCAGTAGGAGTCATAATCTCGATAGACGGGTCCATTTTATATATCTTCTATATTATAGCTCTAAGCTCTATTCTTTTTGCTTCCCTAGTTTTTAGATTCTCAAGATTACTAAATCCTAAATCTACAATTTCCTGTTTATCAGCAGCACTCATAGCAGAATTATAAACAATATCCTGATAATCTCTTAGTAAGATATATAATGGGTCTACATACTTAGCTTTAGTAAAGTTATTAATAAAACTAAAATCAGCATTATTCTTTTTAACCACTTTAGCAGATTCCTAAAATAAATCTCTATTTAGTGATTCCATATCATATTTTATTTCTTCTCCCGTGCCGAAAGTAGAGATAACTCTCAATTCACCAAGAAGTAGTTTAGACTGATTAATTTGTGGAAGTACCTCATTTAATATGGTCATTGCTCTCATAGCTTCTATATTAGCAAAATTCGCGGGGAAGTTTATCAATCCCTTTGTATCAGTAGAAGCGTCATTAATATAAGATCCCATTATGTTATTTTGACCATTAAACTATATCTTCTATTTAAGACCGTAACTGCTTAAACATATAACATCAATCTAGTCTGTAATGTTATTCCTGAATACTAATATATTAGCATTTAGTAGAGTATCATTTGATATTAAATCCCAGTCAAAAATCTTAGTCCCCTGTACTTCTTTATATGAAGTTATATACTTAGAAAGATTTCTGCTGATATATGATAGAGCTACTTGTAAGTTTCTATTATCTATTCTACCTCTTCCAAGCATTGATTTACCAGCTCTCCTACTAGCTCTAATATCTCTTACAATACTACTAATAAACTTCTAAGTATTTTCTTGTGATTCTTTAAAATGCTTTTCTACAGCCTTTCTAAGTTCATCATTCTTTAATGGTTCTTCATTACTGCTAATATAAACAGGTTCCGAAAAACTATCATCAAAATATACCTCATAAGCATGGTCGGCTGCGTCTACTTTCTTTATTCTGCCCTACCATTTAGTAGTAAATTCATGTTTAATCCATTCATCTACAGATTTTTGTATTCCTTCTAGTGTAATATTACGCTCAGGAAAAAAGCATTGTAGATTATTGTCTATTTTTTTAACGAGAGCACTTTTTATAGGCTCTAATTTTATATTAGACTTTATAAAATATTTAGCTGCTCTTTCATATTTTTCAAAAGACTATCCCTAAAATATTTTGATATGCTTATTCCATAAATATGGAACAACATCAGTAACTTTAGAAAAGTCTTCAGAATAATTTAATCTAATAGGGATTATATGTAATTCAGTATTAGTAACATTAAAACCATGATAAGCTAAAAGCTGTTTCAACAACGCCATCTAATACTTGTATTTCTCTATTTTTACAGCATTCCATTCAGATATAGGAGTACTAGTTACCTTATAATTATAGATATGTAATACCCCATCAGTGTCTACTACTAGATTATCTATATGCCCTACTATACTATCTCCAGTAGTAGTAAGACTAGCTAATAAATTTATATTCTACAATATTTTTACTGTAGTATCATTTGATAATTTATTAGTACTACGTAGCATAGTAGATAAACCATTCTATCCAACAAAAGAATCGTATATCGAGGATGCAAAGTTTTCAAACTTTGTTCCTTTTAACTTATTTATAAAATCATATCTATCTTCTTTAGAGAAATTAAAACTATTTAATATAGAGTGTAATTCTTTAGCATCTTCGTTAATAATTTCCCAATTCTGTTTAATATTTTCTGCTTTCTATCTGGCTTCAGCTTCTGATAAGCCTTCATCCTACATAAAAGATTTAGCAGCATTTTCGATATAACTATCATCATCCTACTCAGGTATTATTCTTTCTCCTCTAATTCGGAATAAACCACTATCGATTAGTGTCTGAGTAGTATATTTAGATGAATTATTATAATCAGGCTCTCCACTATTTCTATCCTGACTAACCTGAACTCTACATTCTTTATTTAATTCTAATACCTAGGAAATAACAGAGTCCTATACAGAATTTCTACTATAGACTATATCAGAAATATCTCTATAATTACCATCGTTATATAGTTTTACCAGCTCTTGATATGTATACTATTCCTACCTACCATTTTCTTTATCATATAATATATAAACGCAAGACATTATTCACATTGCTATAAAATTCCAATATTATCAGTATCTTTATATTTAGCTATTTGAGATTCAATCCAGTTACTAGCCTCTCTGTAAATCTATGTTTTAGGAAGTTCTAGCCCATTTTGCTATTTTATCATTTCTCCTAAATCGTGTCCAAACTATTGGAAAATATCTGGAAGCTTTCCGTTATAGAAATCCTCTGATAAACGTTCTTTTCCAAATATACTTCCCATCTTTTCATCTACAGCTTTCCTAGTATCCTCCATAATATTATTTAAAAAGTTTCCTAAATCTTTACCCATCATACTAGCAGCAAACAAGTCTGCAAAAACTTCCTCATTTATATCAACTTCGGCTCTATTAGGGTAAAGTTTCTATATCTGTTTCTTTTTATATTTAGAACTCTCATGATTACCAACAAGATTCACTAAATCATAATAATTATCAAAATTCTTAGCCTTTAATACTCCAAGCATTATATGAGTAAACTCATGCAATAAAGTATCTGTCGAAGCTACACTAGAATTTATATAAATTTCTCCATTCTTGATAAATCCATTTACCTGGCTCGGCATATCCTCTTTCCACTCTTTAAATAAATCTTCTAAAGTAGATTGTGTTTCAATATGTATAGTTATATCAAGTTTATCCTATATTTTCTATGCTAAATCTCTTAATAATCTCACAGTAGGAAGCAATCTACCTGAACTTGTATCTGATTGGACAATTTCGTCTATTATTTCAGTAGGCTAAACTTCCGTAACTAATGTTCTATTAGTTCCTTTCTCTACATTACCACTATCAGTAGTAGTATTATATTGCTTAAAACCTTTTTTAATACCTCCTTTATAAGGTCCTGTTACCTCTTCAACTACGTAATATTTATAAGTAGCTTCTTTAATAGTATTTATTATATCATTAAAATCCTATATAGATAGCATAGTTCTAGCAGTACCTTTCTGATTATTTAATTCGTAGATAAAGCAAGCAGCCTTTTCAGCAGTATCTATATGCTCTGTTAATAATTTCATAACAGATTCCTCATTAAAATTGACTATTCCTATAACATATTTATAGAAAGCCATTAAATTATTCCTATTTTTTATTCCTGTATCATATATAAGATTTTGTTCAGTTTCATTTAACTATTGATACGCGCTAAAATTCCAATTAGGATTATGTAAAACTTTAATAACCTACCCAGGAATAAATTTATTTGGAATGTATACAACATCATTTAATTTATATTTAAATTCAATTAAACTCTGTTGGTTTATAGGGTTATTATATATACTGGAGTCTATTTTATTCTTACATTCATCAATACTTTTATATGATCTTCCATAACTTTTAGTAGTAAGAATATGTCGACTAAAGTAGTATTTACCATCTGGATCTATATAGATAGTATAACCCTTATAAGTTTCAACAGGCTTCATTGCTTCTATTGTCTTATAAGTAAAATTATCATATCTATTCTCTAGAGTCATTGGAACGTTTTTTAAATAAATATATGTATCATCCATTTCCTATAGTCTATAGGAATATTCATCGTCAGTCTAATCTATCAATGTATTTATTATATTATTCCAATCTTTCCCAGATTTAGTAGGCTTATTTAAAAAACTGCTTATAATATTTTTTACAGCTGTCATCTGTTTTCTCTATTTGCCTTCTTCTCCGTAAGATTTAAGTGCGTTTATTTTACTCTCTAAATCACTCATCTTTACACTAAGAGCTTCTATAAAATCATGTTTAGTGATAGAACTTAAACCAGTTCTATCATTATAAGTAGCCCTTCCTGATACTTCATTAGCGAATACGTCATTGTATGTATATTCCCTAATAGTCTTTCCTAGAATATCCTTAATTACGTTATCTAGTGCTGTAGTTACTGATCTAGCAGAAGTTCCTACCTTATAAGTCAGACCAAAATATTTGTCGGAATTTTCTAGATAATCATATAATAAGTCAATTACACTATTTGGAGTATTTTTTACAAACTTCTAATAGTTACTCTACTATATTCTAAGCTATATTAATTTCTTTTCTGAATAACTAGATAATTTATCTTTCTACTAGAGTTTCTCAATTTCATTATTTACAGCACTCATTGCCTATACAATATCTGGGAGCTACTAAACTATAGCTTCTATATTATGTGCTTGTATAATACTTCTAGTAGTATCATTTAGCTGCCTAAGTTTGTTTTTAGTTTTTAGGTAATTATATAATGTGTCTACCTAACTAGAATCAGATGGGTCTACTATAATAATAGTTTCGTTATTCTATTTAATAAGTACGTTATTAAAACCATGTCCATAATATAAAAACCAATCTGTTGCTAATATTTTAGTAGACTAGTCTACGTCAGACCAATCATAGTTTGAATACATTTTAGCTATATCTGCAACAGTACAATTGTGTACTATCCCTCTCCTACTTACATCTTCTAAGGTAACCTATTTAGTTCTAGTTTCTAGTTTAAGAGCATTTTTTAGTTCTTCTCTTTTTCCGAACTCATTTCTAATAGCTTGTGCGATATTTCTATAAGATACGTCCTCGGATGAGAGGCTAGATCCCATCCGAAGAGCCTTATCATAATCTCCATTTATTACGAATACAATATCGCATCCTTTTCCTAATTTTCCCATATCAACAATTTTCTTTTAAGATTTCTAAGATGCCTTTTCTTGAATAAGTAATTAAAGTATCTGTCAGAATATTCAAATCTGATGACATTAACCCTTCTCGCAAAGATACATTAAAATCTTGATTTTTCATAGGCATCATCTAATATTGTTGGTAATTAGATTTCTAATCTTCACTAATCTAACTATCGTCTATAGCCCTAAGATCTTTATCAGGAAATATAGATATTATTCTATATGCGCCTGTAGAAGGGTTTTTCTTCTTATATACAAGCTCTCCACTAGTTAATGTAGTTCTTATATACGGCGCTTTAGCATAGCTTTCCTGTGATCTCTATACATATGGAGCAATTCTAATTAATAAATCTTCTAAATTATATCCTAATTCCTATAATACGTTATCATTAATTTGATTAAAATCTACACTGCCGACATACTTAAAATATGTCTCTAAAATAGATCCTTTATTTATGAGGGAATTTTTAAATACTGTAGTTAATCTATCTGATCCGTACTAGTTCTAATTAACATAAAGATTATATAATATAAACCAGTCTGCTAACGATAATTCTCCTATCTTTACTTCTTTTAAAGCACTAAGACCGTTTAGATATTCCTAGAATTTTCTCTAAGAGTTAGGAGTAGAATCCTTTCTAAGCATATCCAATTCAGTAGACAGTCTAGGCACTTCATACTTATCATATACTACTTTAAGACTTTGTAGGAAAGCGTTTTCTCCATGATTAGGAATAACTATATCTCCGTATCTTCCTGTTTCCTATAATTGAGGAATAATAGCCTCAAATACTTTCTTAAATGAAGCACGTCCAGGAGCATTATTTAAATCAATTTTCTGATTAAATCTCGCTACTTTTGTTTTATAGGAAGTGTCTAGATATTCCATATCAGTAAATACAGGGAAGCTAAAATTATTATCTCTAAAGAAAGAAGTTATAAGCAAATCATCTACATATTTAATGATGGCTTTATTCTAAGTTTCATCTATATAGCTAGTTGTTTCGTATACTTTATCATATATTTTATTTGTCAGATTTGATTTAGCAGAAGTATGCTTATCAAACACATAAACAGTTTTTAGCAAATTAAATATTTCCTTATACTAAGGAATTCTATTTACTATATCAAATATATTCCAAGTGCCTTTTATAAGATTATAATAATCCGATATTACTTCTCTATAAGATATTGTTTCTTTACCTCCCATGACTCTATTAATGTCAACATTATTACCTAAAAAGTCAGATTGAACTATATCATCTTTAGTTAGTTTCTTATCATATAGCCAAGATTCTATATCAAAATTATTTACTATTCCAAAAGCAGAAGATCTCATTATAATAGATACAGCATCTTTATAGTTAGGATTAGTCTCTTCAGGATTAATATCTAACTATATAAACGTATTATTCTGCTTTATACGTAATAACAACTACTGGAATCCGTTAAGTTTAATCTCTTTAGCTCTTTCTTTAATATTTTTATCACCGTTAAATGTGAAGTTCCAAGACTTAATATTAAACTACTCTTCTCTAGTAGTAACAGTTGCTTTTATCTTCCTTAGTTCACTCTAAAGATCTACCTTACTTCCTGGGAGACCCTAATTTAGTCCTAAGAATGCGCCACCTAACGTAGTAGTTTCATTAGCTAATTGATAGATTTCTTCGAATTCAGCTAAATCATCGTCAAAGTCTTCTTTACGCTTATATTCTTTCCTAGTTTTCTATAATGAATATATTATCTTTTCTATATAATCAGATAATCTAGTAATTCCTTTTTCTGTTTCATAATCAGAAGTACTTATATAATTACTAAACTCTTCTAATTCTACTTTATCTAGCCTAGCATTTATATATTGCTGTATTAAATCTTGAAGGTTATTAAATCCGATAAATTCAGGTCTTACAGTCCTAACTCTTTCTACTAATAAATCATAAAGTTTATTAGCTTTAGAGCCACTTTCTGTAAAGCTACTAAGAATACTAGCAGATCTAGTAATAGAGGTTCTTTCTCCATACTAGTTAACAGATGGAACTGTTCCAGGTAGGAACTTAGAAGGGTCTATAATTCCTTTTGCTATCTTAATAGCATCTTGAACCTTTAATTGAGAGATATAACTATCCATCATATTAGCTTCAGATAAGTTGTTTATCAAGTTAATACAAGGGCTAGTCATAAAAGTAACTACGTCCTTAATATCAAATCCAAGCATCAACAAGTATAAATGACATCCTGCTAGATTATCACCACCATTGATCTTATCTAGAATAAGCTCCTTAGCGTTATCGGTTGCAGCACTAAGAATCTGACTAATCATCAAGTCTACTGGTGCAGTATTAGTTATTCTTCTATGTAAATCAATGACTCCGTCTTGATTGCTTGAAGATAACTCCATGGTTAATCTCTATACTTCCTAGTTATATAGTTCCCAATTACCTGTATGATTCTCTATATCACTATCAGTTATATTGAATTTCTTTCTTACAGAGTCTACAATCTAGTTTATAGTAATAAAACGAGCTCTAACATACTCATGTCCTACAAAGTTAACATTCGCTAAGCTAGTTTTAATAGCAGTCTGTATATCAGAAAGTCCGTGTCCTAGTTTCACACTATTATATCTATTCTGTACTCTATTGAAAGTCCTACTAAACTACATATTACGTACCCAATCTTCATTACCACTTCTAACTCCTTCATTATAATAATAACTCAAGTTAAAGAAGATTTTTTCAGCAACGGCAGCAATACCAATAACTTTCTTACCAACCATATTCTGAACCTACATAATATATTTAGTAAGAGGATTCATCAACGACATCTCAGCAGTCATAGCTCCTTTTGGAGAGTCTGCAGCTAGATCCTGCAAGTCACTCATTGTAATCGGAGAATATGCTAAGTTCATGTTCTTTAAGTCTTGAACTATATTTCTAATATTAGCTGAAATAGAGTTTTTATAAGCAGCTTCTTCTAGATTAGGGGATATAACAGTTCTTTCATGCTTTATAATATCATCTATAACAGATTTAGCTACATCGGCATACTCAGAGTCATATACAAGATTTATACTTTCCTCTATACCTTCTCTGTCCATATAATCATAAATATCTATGATTAAGTTGGCAATCCTTCCTAGTCTAGCTGTCTTATCCTGCTCTGTGGCTAGATTAGCATAATATGAGAGATCTGAAAGCTATCTATTAATATTTAGCTATCTTACTGAGCTATCAGTACTATTGTTAAGAATTCTTACATTTCTAGGAGTTGGTAACCATAGTGATGCTTTTAAAGTTTGTTGAGAACTATAATCAAATAAATTACTCCATTTAATTAACCTACCATCATCCCCAAATTCCTGACCCATGATGTAAGCCTTATCAATATCCAGTTTATCTTGTATCTTTCAATACAAGCTCGACTATATCATCATCTTTTTAAGATGTCTCGCGCTTCGAAATAGCATTCTGCTGTGCAATAAATTCTTTTTTAGTAAAGCTAGTTCTTATTTTATAAAGCAAAGACGGAACTTGTTCAACGTAAGGCTTAATAATTTCAATAAATTTATCACTATCCTTATTAGTTTTAGTAGCTATCGAAAACAGTTTAGACTTTTCAAGAAATGGTCTAAATTCAATCCCCCATTTTTCCTTAAAATACTGTATAATCATAGTACATGTTTCTTCATCTACGCATGTAGATATTCTTATGTTTCTTTGAACTGATCCATGCCTTTGTTCTGATTCGTTTATATTTATAAACCCATCATCCATGAACCATATTGCCAAACCCTGCTCATCTAGCCAATTTAGCAAATTTCTAGTAAAAGATTTCTTTGGAGTATAGACTGAACGTCTTAAAGCTTTAATGGTAGAATGTAATGACATCTGCGAATATAAAACCTCTTTTCCTTTATTATATCCGCAAGAGGATATATACTCTTTAATACCATTATTTTTTATTCCATACTTATTAAGTAATTGAACTTTCCATTCTAAGTATTCTCTTTGTTCTACTGAATGAGAAAGTTTAAATACATAATTACTAGAAATAGTTCCATCTCCTATTAGGAGGGCTATTAATAATTTCTTCTGTTCTTTACTAAAAGATTTTTGAATTTTTCTTGCCATTTATCCAATATTTTAAGTTAAACATTAGATAAAAGTCCTACTCCCTTACGGGATAGTCTGTGAACTTTCATCCTTACAAATTTAGTAAATATTTTGTCTATCGACTAATCATTTTACATAAAATTTATCTAGGATGCTTAGCTGCGGATTGTCCAATCTTATATACTTTTTACTATACCAATAATAATTACTTATTGCCATTAGATATATTTCTACCCTAATTTAGTATATATAAGCTTTAGAAGTTCCCCGCAATTCACGAGATTTAGTGACTACAATAATTTTTATCTAGCTAAACTAGAAAGGTAATTTGTCACGTTACCTGGAAGTAACGTCAATAGTCAGAACCCTATAACCATGCTTGCCAGTGGCTTACATATACTATATTTCTAGAGTTTCCTGAATATGCTATAGCCTCCATCTACATAAAGGACTGTAAAGTCTATGCTGGGATACGTGCTGCTGTAAAATATAAAGACTCTTCCCAAGAACTATATCTTTCTATTGCTAACTTTTCATAATAGTTATTGTAACTATCAATAAGTTTACTTTCTATAGAAATAGTCTCTCCTTCCTACTTAAGAGCCTTCTTTAACTCTTGAACAACAGTGTTAAGAACATCCTACTTGAAATCCCAATCCACATTCTCCATTCTAGAAGTATACTTAACTATACTTGCAGCTGCATTTCTAGATAATGTAGAATTTACCTGAATACCTGAGAATTGTTTAGTTGAGTAAATATCATCTAAGATGTTAGCAATAAACGCATTTACTTTTTCCTTTTTATATGGATCTTCTTCAATATCCTAGAAGGCACGCTTCTCGATATTATGAGTATTAATATAATACTTCTCGTATTCGTTTATGTGGTATACATCATTACCATCATTAAATTTCTCAGTTACTTTATATTTAGATACGAATTCTATATATTCATATACAGTAGAATTATCAGCTTTTAGATTTTTAGCATCTTTAGCATTAACTTTCTTTCCTTTATCGTCATAGAAAGTTGGAAGTTCGTAGTTATAGTCGCTCTTTATAGCATTTTCAGCACTAGTAACACTTCCAGTACTATCATAGAATTGTCCTAGATTATGAGTATATCCAGCTTTTAGAGCTTCTTTTTCTGTAACTTCTTCGCCATCAGCATTAGTAAAGCGACTTCTATATACGTAACCTGTCTTTAATACATATCTACCTACTTTAAATTGTTTTCTATTATCATCAGAAATTAAATATACTTCTATATTTCCGTATTTATCTGTCTCTGTTACTAGTTTTGATTCATCATAAGCTTCATATGTATTCTCAGGACTCTTCTTAGGTGATTCAAATGAAATGTAAACATTATCACCATTATTTCTTGTGAAGATCATATCATAATACTTAGATTCTTTAGGAGATTCGTATTCAGTTCTAAACGCTTCTACTCCTAAATCTCTAATTTCAGCCACAGATAAATTAATTCCAAACTATGCTTTATACATGTTAGAAATAATTAACTCTGCAGCACTCTTATTAAGATTTTTTACTTTAACTTTGTTTCCATTCTCATCTATATAGAAACCTTCTGATAGATTCTCAAACTATTTACTAACAGCTTCTCTATTAAGAGAATTAGGATCTTCATATGCCTATCTAAACTATGGAAGGTCAAATACATTCATCTTTCTACCGTCTTCAGTCTCGAACGTAATCTTTACAGGAGCTAAGTTTCTAGCTTTTGTAATATTATATCTGAAACCTGTAACACGACTTCCATCTATTCCGAAATATTCCCAATCCTAATCTTTAAATTTGTAGTAATGTTTTAACTAATCTAAGTCTACAGTAGTTAATACTTCATCTCCAGACATAATATCTACTACTTCAGTAGGAACAAACTCATCTACACTATCTCTAATAAGATCAAGAGTTGGGTCTTGTTGTTTCTTATTTAGATAATTCTATACTAAAGTTCTTTCTAGAAAAGCTCTATCTTCTACCTAAGGTAAGGCTTCTCCAGTTTCCTGAAGTTCAGATATAGCCATTTTTACTAGATTATTAAAGGTATATCTCTTTCCGTTAATATTGAAGTACTAAATAGCATTATATCCAGGAATCATAACACATCCAGATCCAATATACTTACGCTTAATAGATTTCTTATTAATAATAGAAACTAGTGTAGGTAATATCTAACTATATATATTAGAATCTGAGAATGGAACTTTAAATATATCATTCTTGTGATTTAAGTTTCTATTAAACCTCTTTTCTATAGCTCTTAAGATAGTATCAGTTAAACTAGCTGAATCATCTCTACTTTTAATACCGTTTAGAAGGGTTCTACCTAAAACATCGTAAAGCTGATTCTTTACCCAGTCATAGTTTCTATCTTCACCAGACAAGAACTTAGTTACAGCGTCTATTTCCATTTTAGAAGCTACAGCAGCAACTCTACCCAAATCACTGTACACCTACTTAGCATATTTATGTAAGTGTCCCCCAGCTTCAAGTGCAGCAATAACCTGAGAGAACTCAGTCATAGTAGCAGCTTCTTCAACATCATGGTCAGCATCCATCTGAATACCTAAACCATCTGTATCCATTTCCATATAAGTGAGAGATTCTTCATCAAACCACCTATTAACACTATTTCGGTTAGCGGCTCCATTCTTCATACCTGAATTATTAGTCAGGTATCCTATCATCATATCTTTAAGAGGTTGATTATATGAATTCTATGATACATCAAATCTATCAGTTCCAGCTCCTGATTTAGCTTTAATAGTCTTATTCATAAATCCTACGACAGCATAGTGAGATGATTCTGAATCAATCATAGTTCCGTCTTTACCAAGTTCCTGTGAATATACACCTCCTAAAGACTACCATAATTCATATAAAGAGTTTATTGTATGATCTCCAGCCTGTTTAGTGTTATGATGATTACTCTAAGAATCAAACCAATGATATATCTACTCATTTTGAGGTCTAGTTACATCTATATCTCCATATTCGTCTACATAGGATTCGATAGTATAGTAACCATTAGTAGAGTCTCCACCAAATCCTATTATTTGTTTATATATAATAGAACCGTCAGCATTATAATCTCTATAATACAAAGGTCTTCCATCAAGAATATCATCCTAGAATTTTAAAGTCTTATAAGACCTATTTATACCACCGAATGTAATTCCTTTACCTAATTCAATAGGTTCCGAAGTATTCCATTTAACAGGAACCCCATTTGCATCTAAAGTAGACCATGGTAGATTAGTCATTTTCTTATACATTCTAATCAATGGAACAGTACTATTCATTGATAATAGCATACGTTCATTATTAATTTCGAATGACGCAAACTTCATAAGAGCTGCAGTTCCAGTAGCCTAATCATAATGATGCCAAATAGGTTTTTTATCGGCTCCTACTTCTTGAGATCCTAAAGATAGATTTTCTAGTATACTCTATTCTGCTGTAGTAAACGCGGAACCGTCCATAGAATCAATCTTATCACTATCTCCTTTAAAGTTAAATACGTAAGCAGGCATATCCTTTATAATAGCTACTTTTACTTTTTTAGCTACACCATTTAGCAAGTCATTGTGCATATAATGTAGAGTTGCGGGGATAATAACGTTACGTTTTAACTGAGTACCTTGAGACATATTTTCGACTATAGTAGACAGACTATCAGCCATTTTCTACATCTCTGGATTACTTGATAGACTCATAGAATATAAATCGAAAGAATCATTTAATGCCATAATATCTGACATGTATAGATTACCAACGTTTATAGTTTTATTAATTATAGTCTCATCAGAGTTTAGTATTCTATCTATACTCTACTTCCAATCCAATCCATGTGGTTTTCTCTACAAGAATGTATCCTCATCCATAGTAAGGAATAAGTCAAAATCTTGTCTAAATAAAATAGGCAGTATAGAAGGAGATGCGAACAGTTTCTTTCCTTGAGTTCTAGCTTTTTCTTTAGCAGCCTCCCAATTAGTTATAAGCATCTCTTTATACTATTCGTATGCTTTTGCTAGATTAGCATTATATGTGCCAGATCCAGTTATATAATTCTAAGCTTCTAGCAAGAACTACTACTTAGCTTCTTGGCTATCGTCTTTTAATGTATCTGCGATAAATTTATTTCGTATAGGATTAAACTCGTCATCCCACTCAATAATACTACCAGGATTAGCTAGTAGATATGTAGTTTTACCTAATGCTGGATGACCCCAGATTATCTAAGCTTTCTATAATCTTTCTATCTCTTTAGAAGACGCTAGGAATTTATTAGTGATATTCTTAGCTTTAGCTACATTATTCCACATCTTAACAAACTTAGATTTATCAGGATGGTTAGTCTCAAATCCTGTAAGAGATAATCTAAGGTTATTAGATACTAAAGAATCTATATAGAAGTATTTCTCTAATAAAGGATTTATCTCAGCTACACTATCAGTATTAGTATATTGTATAGCATTTCCGTCTTTATCATAAGCTAATATTAGCTTACCATTTCTAATCCACTTATCAGCATATTCATTTACATCTGCTTCTGTAGTATATAGAGAAGTTATAATGTTAGCAATCGGGTTTGCTGATTTTAACAACTGATCACGCATTGATAGCTTTTTGTAATCCTTATCAAACAAAGAAGTATCATGATAATCAATATAAAAGAAAATTCCAGAGTTTACAAGCTGATTAATGAATCTCACTTCTTCTTCCTAGAACTTATTTTTTAAATAATCCAAGTCAGCATATTTAGCTTCATGTGCTAGATTTTCACTAACCATTAAAGCTTCTTTTCCGTTTATATTTTTAACTCTATAGTGTAAGTCTACCTATACCTGTAATCCTTTAGACTAAGCCTCTCTTGCCAGCTTATCTTCAGTATAATTTTTCAGTCTTCTATTTATCTCAGCGAGAGTAAGTTTCTCTCCCCATAATTGCTGATATGTATGGATAACATTTTCTAAAGCTAATTTAGAAGCTTCTCCAATTGAGTCCCTATATAACTAGATAGTTTCCTCTTTAGTTAATTGTGACAAGCTCTTCTTGTTAAATCTTCTATAGTTTTTTCCATCCACCATATACTGAATGAGTTTTACTTTATCAGAATATGTTGTTGGCTATATACAGTATTCCCCAGTTTTAATAAAGCTTGACCAGAAGTTATGTATAATAGCATTATAAAACAATTCGGATGTTTTTAAGTCTCTTACACTTTTAACAACCTTGTCTCTATTCTTAACGTCAGAATTAATTACGCATTGTTTAATAGCTGCTGAATTGGCAGTAAATAACAATCTACTAGCCGCAGTTTGGGGAGGCATAGTAGAATTCTGCTATAACTCTAATATTAATTTATCTAGGTATTCGGCTTTTTCGCTTTCTGAAAGATTCTAAAACTTAGGATCATTTTCTGTAATTAATTGAGCTCGATTTTCTATATCTTTCTTAACTCTATTCTAAATTACCTATCTAGATTTAGCAGCCTGTCTAGCTTTATATAAAACATTAAATATCTGACCTCCTAAGAAAGATGTCACGTAGTTAGCATCATTATTATCGCTTTGGTTTTTACTAACACTAGCCATATTCTCACCATATAAAATAAGAGTAGCCTAGTCATAAATATCAACCCACTATGTAGAACTAGGAAGAGTTCTCAAATTTGTTATACCATTATTAGTGATATAATAAATCTTTTTCTAGTCATTACTTAAGTTAGCAAATGCTGGATACGCAGATCTTTCTACAAACGATAAGAACTGTTTTCTACTTTTAATCTTATCATTAGGGTCTAGTTTTCTATTATTGAAATCATAATAAATATCAGATACTACCTAAGACTTTACAGAATATATTAAAAGGTCGTCTAAATATTTAATATTTCCACCGTCAATCTACAATGTTTTATAGAAATGTAATTTTCTAAGCCCGTCATCATCGATTAAGAATCTAGTCAATAATCTACTATCGATAAACTTTAGAACCTATTTAAATAATTGTTCATCAGCAGTAAGGTCTATATCATCTGCTAAAAGTCGAGCTCTCTGTTCAAAGCAAGACAAATCAATAGGACTATCTTCCCCGAATAGAGTGTAGATTCTATCTATAAGTTGAGGATTCTAATTATTTTTAAAAACATTTACTTCTCCTTGTCCTAATATTCCTAAATCGCTAGAAGATTCTACGTCAAAACTTAATACGTTATTATCTCCAGCATTAATTGGGATAGTAACTCTTGCTCTCTATGTAGATGAAGAAGTTTCAAACTCTACAGTACAAGAAGATCTTAGCCGTTCTCTATGCTGTTGAGCGTATGATATATTAGCAGCATTAATAGTGTCTTTAAATTTTTCAGAACCACGTCTATCTTTATATTTTACTCTTCTCTAAATATTAAGACCTCCTTCTGAACCATATTCACTATAAATATAACTAGCATCCATAATATCGTCTATAGTACTTACTATATCACTTAATATTGAATATTTTCCTATATTATAGGAAGTTTTTAACTAGTTGTATTCCATAGATCTTATAGACTTATTCTTATAATTATCATAACTCTTTAAGTTCATGTCAGAGTCATAAGAGAATACGTACTTATACAAAGACTAAATAACTCCTAAGTCAGTATCAGTAAACTGTATAGATAATTCCTTATCAGGAGATTTTAATTTTCTTAAAGCGTCCTATACAATAATACTAGAGTTTATAAGATTTATAATCTTATAAGAATATAGAGTAGGAGAACCGTGAAAGGCGTATATATATTGAACTAACTCCTATACAGAGTTATCATCATTTTCTGCTAATATAGATACATTAGAAAATAGCTTAGTCATAGTCATACATAACTATGATAAACCTATATTTTTTCCAGTATCTTTACCATTTATTACTAATGGAATTGATTCTAAGATAAATTTTGAAAATCTAGATGAATTCTATACAGCTGTTTTAATCTCAGCGTCATTCCAAGACTTTCTCTAATGTTCAGAGTCTCTTGAAAATTGATATTTTCTTACATCTAGTGTAACTTCCTAGTTATTATAAAGTTTATTATACTTAATAGTTCTTCCGAGGGTTTCTTGAAGAAGAGTATCAAAGTACTTTAAAATAGTATAAGCATGAATTGCATCCAATACTCTACTATTGTTGCCAAATAAATTCTTATTGTATTCTTCATTTATTGTAATATTCTTATCTATGCCTTCTAAATATTCTCGCATATCTGACAATACTTTATAATATCCTAGATGTACATTCCCACTCTCAGTATAAATACTAGTAGGATAATCTGTTCCAGGATTAACAGTTTTTAATAGAGTAAGTACTCTCTATAATAGCTGATTTTTATATAGAGCAATATTATCATTAAGTTGAGTATTATTAGACACAAGAGTACCTCTATCAAAATTACATAAAGTATTTGTGAATATTTCTCTAGAGAATATATGTCTCATTTGATTTACAGCTCCTATACATCCACCATAAGTTTGGTCTATATAATCCCTAAACTTTAATTCTTTAATAGGATTATCCCGATCATGAGCACCTTCAGTCTCTATATTAAAAGACTCATTATCTTCATCTTCAACTATTTTTAACTTATTAGCTCCTAGATCATTCTATAAGTTATTATCTAGTAATGCTCTAAGTTCAGATATTTTAACATCTTCCTTAAACTCATCAGGCATTAAATCTATTATTGAATCTTTAATTTGAACAAACGCTTTCTTAAACGCATTCTTCTAAGCCTGAGTTAAATTAGAGGAATACTCCATCATAAATGGAGTATCCTCAGATTTTAACTTTGAGACTAAAGTATTATAGAAGTCCTGAGTACTGAATTTTTTCTTATCACTTTTAGCTATATCATAAGTGTCCCAATAAGAGTCACTAATCAAAAATGCTAAATCATCAGAATCGGTGCTTCTATTAAAAAAACTTTTACTATTACAAAATCCCATAATTATATACAGTTAGGTTCATTAATCTTATTAATTGTATCACGAAGTAAATTATAAGCTTCTCTCTTAGTTCCGTAAGTACGTGTTAAACCTTTAAGAGTTTTTATTATAGTCTACTTCTACTATTGCTTTAAGTCATCTGAAACAGACTAATAGTCAGTAATATTTTTCTTTATATGCTATTTATCTGCTTCTTTAAGTACTGCATTAAGGTCATTAAGTAAGTTTTTTACTTCAGAAACTACGACAGAGTCTTGTATAACAGGACTACCTATCTTAGCTATACTTATATTTCCGTCTAATTGTCTTGATACATATAAAGAAACTTCACCAGCATCAATTACTAACTTATTTCCATCTCTACTCATGTTAGTTATAGCAGGTAATTCTTCATTATATTTATCCGTATAATGCTATCCAATTACTTCTTGTAAAGTAGCTGCCTAAGTATTAGACACTTTCTTCACTAGCATATCTGGAGTAATTGTAGCTATATTATATGCTTTATCAAATAACGCATTAAAATTACTTGAAACTTCACCTTCTATAATTTCTCCTACTAAATTCTAAACAATTTCAACTCTTTTTGAGGCTTCTATAGTATTTATTCCATCTAGACGCTCTCTAAAACTTTCAGCTAACTTAGGATATCTTGTTGAAACTTCTTCTATAATAGAAGTACACTACTAAATAGTCTCATCAACGTCAACAGCTTCAGGTTTCTTTTCAGCAGTGTCGACAGCCTCCTTAAGTTTTCCTAATGTTATGAAGAAAGTAGGGTCTCCAACAGTAACGTCAGCTCCGAAGAATACCTACTACTAAACAGCTTTAGTAAACATTTTATTTTTACCGTCATAAACGGTATCAGTTGTAGATAGAGGATCTGCAAAGAATCCTTTAGGAGCAAAAGCATCTGTAGCTCTCTAAACCTGTGTATCCTATACATCTTCTAATGTTCCATGAAACGCAAATGCAAAGAAGTTTGAGAAATTATTATCCCATGTATAGTTCTTAAGTGCATTTAAGTCATATTCATCTTGCGCATTAGCCATGCTAACATACTTCCATATATTCCAATATGGAATTGGTTTATCGATTTTGACTTCTTTTCCTTCCTGCTCTATAGTACCCTATATTCTAATACTATATTTATTTTCAGTATCAAAATTATTTCCAGATAAATGTGTCTAACGTATACTAGTAAATTTAAATACTTTAGACAATACAGCAGGAATATGAGAGAAGGAATTCATTACACTATTAGACCCATAAGCAGACCCAAAGTGTATTTTATCTTTTACTACTACTTTTCCATTTTCGTCATAATCTTTTATCTCCAAAACACCATTAGTATTAGCGAATGTTTTAGTATGTCCTGCGAAAGAGTTTCTAACTCCTTCTTTAGCACTAAGTAATCTGTTCTACTGACCTTCCTAATAATCACAAGTAATAATCTAGTCAAGCACATTAGTAAATATGCTCTAAGCTAAATTTAAGTAATTATTTAATGTAGCTGAATTGATATAAATTCCGCTAACTTTTTCAGTAGTGTTGTACAACGCACTAACATCTCCTGTTAAGTATCTAACATAAGCGCCATTAGTTAAATCACTACCTAATCTAAACTATTTTACCTAATTACTAAGAGAATCATTGAAATCATCAACTAATTTAGATACCTCATCAAACTTATCTAAGTTTTGATGTTTATTTAAGAAATCTATCTCAGTACTGCTTAATACTCTTCCATTATCTCGTCTCCATTGTAAATCCTTCACTGCTAAATAGTCATCCAGCTGAGATTGATTTATTGGAAGTGTACTTACAAAGTTATCAAATTTCTCTTTAAAGTTCAATAAATTAGCCCTAAAATTCCATAATCCCACGTACATTCTCACGCCCATGTAATTGGTTTTAAATGGGTATATCTATCTACGAGAAACTCTCTGTCCGTCCTCTGTTTCATAAGAAATTTCCCCAGACATGGCCTCAGCAAGATATGGATTAGACATATCCTAGAAAGAAACTCCTAAATTATTTAACACAATCATTCTGACAGTAGGTACAATATTAGAAGATTTCAAATCTACAACCCCATTCATTTGTCTTTCTGCTTCGATAGCTTTCTTTTGTGCTATATATTTATCAACTAATGTATTAGGATCTGCTCCTTCTTCATTAGTTACAAAAACAACATTACATTTACCGACAACTGAATCGTCTATATCAGCAGTGCCTCTTATAGCACTAGAAGGAGTATAAATGTACATAGGAGAAACAACGGTATAAGGATTTAGAGATCTAAAGCTTACATCCTTCATTCTTTTAAATCCTTCAAGTTTTTTCCTTGTCTATTCTATTTCTTCCTCTATTCTACTTCTAATAATAGAGCTTCCTTTTACCTTTTCTAAATTATTAGTAAGTAATTTAAGTCTATTTTCAGCACTTCTAATTAATGCTCTACTTATTCTAGCGAGTCGTACAGGTTTCTACTATCTGTGCAAATCAGTTAATCCTGGTCTAATTAACTCAGTAATCGGAACTCTTACAGGGTTTTCACCGTCATACATGTTGGCTAATTTCTCAATATAATTATTGTACTATATTGGTTCAGATTCAGGATTATTAATATCCAAATTAGCTAGCTAAGCTCTGTATCTATTAATTCTTTTCTAGATATTAGCTTTCTATTTTTCTAGAAGTACTGCTTTTCCGTTCAATCTACTTTCTAGTTTTTCAATCTTTCTCTTAATTCGGTCTGTTACCCCTCCTTCTTTCTTTATTTGATTAATCCAGTTTCTAGGGTCACCGAGAAGACCAAGAGTTATTTCTGCTTTAGAACCATCAGATAGCTATATCTCTCCTACTACAGAGAACATTAATCCTTTAGAGCTTATTTCTAGTCCTTCTTCTTTGAATCTAATATTTCTTATAAAATTATCCTGATCTCCAGGTTTTCTAACTTCAATGTGCCATTTAATATTATCAAACTATTCTTTACTTATTAGCTTAGTAATATAGTCCGGCAGAGAGTTATAATCTCTCCTGTAAAGAATAGCATTTTTAAGAGCTCTTATCTTACGACTTAAATCTATTTGCTCTTGAGTATCAGCTATTTCTTCTTTATCAGTAAATATTTGTATATCTCTTTTAGGTACTTTAAATGGAAGAGATTTTACAAGAACTTCAAAATCAGTGAATGATCCATCTTTTAATTCAGCGTTAAAAATTTCTACAGCAATATCCCCATTAGCTCTTATAACAACCCTTTCTATCTTGAATTCCTAGTCACTAGAGTTATCAAGTAACCACTATCCATTATCATTTGCTACTATATCATCCCTGTTTATATATATCTAGCTATAGCTAGAAACCTCTCCAGAGGGCTACAAAGTTCCAAGACGTATATCAATCACTCTGTCCCTAACCTCATATGATTTAATTGCAGGAGGACGTTTAGTCCTTAATCTAGATTCTCCTATAACTTGTCCGACCTAGAGGTGTAACGTGTTTATCCAAACTTGTTTATTACCTCTTTTCTCTACCTACATTCCTGTAAATGTAGCCTAACCAAAACAAAGTATAGGATTATCTGTAGCACCTAAAGAAACATCTTCAGAAGTTGCAGGCAGATCATCAGTATCAATGTCCTATTCTTTTATATCCAATTCGGCAGGAGTTGGAGGTTGCATAGCTTCATTAGGGTCTGTTCTTATATCATCTCTAGTTTCTATAGGTGTAGAATGAATTATGCTGTTTATGTATTTAGTAGGTATAATATCTTCTACGTTATCAATTTGCTCTATTTTAGAAATAACTAAATCAAGACCGTTAATATTATCTCTAAAGTCTTCTTTAGGAAACTACATTAACACAATAGCATCAGCTCCATTATAACCGTTTCCTTCTTTCTAAGCATTAATAACCTAGTTAATTAAATCTTTATTAGTAGTTATTATTACCTAGTCTTTAAGCTTCCTAGCATCTATAATACCTACCTGCTAAATATTGCCGGACTAATTAAATGGTATCTACCATATACCATAATAATTATTATCAAAATCCAGACTATCAACATTAAAATCTTTATCAAGTACTATCTCAGGAACAATTTGAGATTGTTCAGAACTTCCTTCTTGAGTAGAACCTGATTGTCCTACATTTTCCTAAGAAGTACTTTCCTGTGTAGTACTTTCCTAACTTGTTTCCCGTCTTCCTCTTAATACTTTATCAAGTACATCTAGTTTTTCTTGTCTAAATTTATCAGTATATTCGGCGATTCTAGGAGCAATTGCTTTTACAAATTCTACTCTATTCTATCCTATAGCTGCCTCTAGTTTTCCTGTCGGGTCTATAATAATAGAACCTTTACGTCCTCTAGAGATCATAGTATAAAGATCTCTTAAAAAGTCTAATACTCCGAAGTCAGAAGTTTCTTTATTAGGTATATTGAAATCCTTATCAATTACTACATAAGAAAATTCCTATCCCTATATATCAACTTCAGGTAGTATTGTAACATCAAGACCAGCATTCTTCAAAAGGTCTAGTGTGGCAGAAGGCTGTCTTCCGACGTATCCAACAGTTCCATGAAGTTTACTAACATGCTACTATGTTAAAGATGTAAGTATCTATTCTCCATTTATTTCATCTTGGTTATATACTTTAAGCTGAATATTATGAATAAGAGCTCTAATAGTGTTAACCTACTATTTATAACCTAGATCATCTTCATCTAGATTAGACAGCTAATTAATAAGATCTTCTAAAGTACGTAAGTTAAATTGGTGCTATACATTATCATCTCTTAACGAAATACCTAAATTAGGAGCACGGACAGTTAAACACTGTTCACGGTCTATATTCTTACCTAATCCATTCCATCCTTTCTATTTATTATCCCCAAGAAGTACCAATCTAGAATCATTAAGTTTTGCGAACTAACTTAATATCTATAATTCTAGATTACTTAAGTGAGTAGCTTCATCTATAATTATCATGTCTGGGGCATTTGAGATTTTCTTAATTCCGAATTTATCAGGATTAATCTCAATTACAAACGCTTCGTTAGTCTCTTTTATAGTAAAGTTAGCAGACTCAGGGAATTCTCCTTCAGCTATTTTAGATAGAACATTCTAATCAGTGATAATATCCATTGTTTCTTTGTAGACCTTCATATCTATTCCTAGCTATTCTAACAAGCCTGGATATTCACTATCAGCAGAATCTACTCTATTTAACATTTTAATACCTTTAGATACAGATTCAAATAATGTTATTATCTGAGATTCTTTAGGTGCTGACAACCAGATATTATTAGTCTTTTTATACTTTGCGATATTTCTAGCTATAACTCTACTCTTTCCCGCTCCAGCATTACCTGGAATATAAATAGTATTTGGTAATATAGGAATAGGACATCCTGTTTTTTCTTTAACATACTCTAAAGTCTAGTTAAATATCTCAGGGTTTTCTATCTCAGCAATACCTACTCTAGAAACCCATTCCTGGATTGTTAAAGGTACTATACCATCTTCTTCCTATATTCTATCTTTAAGATATGAGTAGAACTTAGTAGAGTCTAAAGCTGCTACAGTAGCAAGGAGAATAGCTTTATCATAATGAGTCATGTTACCCTCAGTAACATTCTAATCAAGAGATACAGTCTTCTACTGGGATACCATATTAAGTTTTAGCATTTTATCTAAAACTCCAGAACGTTCCCATATCTATTTATAGGTCCAACCCTATTTAGCAAGTTTATCTATATTATTGTGAAATATAGTAAATAACTGATTAAGATATACTAACGAATCTGCGGTATTTGTATCTACCTCTGGAACTGATTCTACTCCTTCTAATAGGTCGTAAGAAGTTCCATTATATTCAAATTTAAATGCTTCTCTATGATTTATAAAAGTATCATAGCTAGCTTTATTCCAAGCTCTTTCCGCTCTTATAAATTGAGATGCCTTATTAATCTCGTTAGAATTAGATAAATACATCCAACTTCCAACATTGTATTCTTTTGTTTTAGGATCCTGAACTCCCATCTATAATAGATAACTAGAAAGCTCGTAATCATAAGCATTGAATACCTCTGGAGATAATACAGGTAAAGCTTGAAAATCTTTATAAATATCTCTATGATTTTCCGCAAATGCATTTAAGGTCTGGTTATGACCAATAGGACTTAATATATTAGGAGTGTTAGATGCCGCATACAAATAAGACTAAACTAGTTTTATTATTTGAGCAGCTTCTGCAAAGCTTTCCTTTTCTTTAGTAGTTAAAGTTAAATCATGAATATCCTCAGCCTATTCATACCTCTTATCTATATTACTAAGTATCTTTTCTAGATTATCCATATTAGTATTTAAGTGGAGGCCAATACTCTTAATTAAATCAATAACAGGATTAATATCTGATACTCTCTTATCAAGTTCTATATTAAGATTCATTAGAGGATCTTCTTTAATACTTCTAAGATACTACTGATATATTCCATTATAATAAGATAATTCTCTCTGTACATTCTGATCGTCCTATAAGGATTCTTCGAGATCTTTTACAAGATAGTCCTTAGATTCAGAAAGAGCTCCTGCGATAGGATTTTCACTTCTAGTTTCAGCTTCATACTTACTTCTTATATCTTGGATAAATGCAGTAAGCTGAGCTATACTAAATCCTTCATACATTTCAGTATTATCTGGATATAGCTAAGTATTGTTTAGATCAAATATCTCATCTAAAGTCAATCCCTAATCTCTCTAATACTAAATCATATCATATAAGGCTCTTCCTGTTAACTCTATCTCATTAGGGTCATAGTTAATACCGATACCGTCAACAGCATCGTTTATATAATTTCGTATATTTCCGTATAACTCATTACGTTTTCTAATAGGTTCTGAGAAACTAGATTCAATTAAGGCTTTAATCTAATCCCATACTTTATTAGTTTCATCTAGATTACTTAAATCTATACTACTAAAGAGCTATAAAATACTCTTATCTAGTTCTGATAAAGTACCTTTCTCAACAATTCTACCTTCTTCATCTAATACAGAATTATTTAGCATTAATTGATTCTTAAGCTCTCCCTATAGATTTCTCAATAAATCTTTATTACGAGTCTATAATAGAAGTTTAAGTTTTCTTCTAGATAACGGATCTATAAATCCACCAGCCTTGTCAATTATTTCCAAGATCTGCTATCTTAGCTAGTCAGCATACGCTTTATTAGCTTGTTTAACCTGCTCCTATCTAGCTAATCTCTCCTCTGGATTATTTCTATTTTTATAAGAATCACTTTCTTCAGTTTCTCCATAAATATCCAATACACTATCAAAGGTGTATGGAGCTGTTTCAAATATTTTAGATTCTTGTAGAACGGACATTTCCCTGTTAAACTGTAGGAATTTATCCTAATTTTGAGATATGTTTAATAGAATAGGATCTACCTGAGCTTTAATAGCCTTATACAGTTCGAACTATCTAGTCAAATCTTTCTTCTATTCGCTAGCTTTGTAAGTTAAATACTCCTCTTTGTATTTTATAGCTTCGTCTGGAGATAACTCTTCTGGAGTTTTACCATCATGTACCTTCTTTAACCACTAGTCATAAGTCATTGTAAGGAATTCTTTGTTTAAATCCTCGTCCAATGCGAATAACATTTTTTCAGTATACTAAATTGAATATTCTCCAGACAAGAATCTATTTAATTCCTCTTTTGCTTCTTTTAGAGCATCTTCTATCTTTTTAAGATTATTATTTCTCGCTCTTTGTTCCTACTCGGTCATATTTCTCAAATACTCGTCATTAGCGAGATTTTGATTATATTCTTCTTCAGACCTGTATGGTAATCCCGTTTTAGTTCTCTAAGCTCTCTTAATAGCCATTTCTAAATTAATGACATTATTAAGAGTATTCTAATAATCTTGCTGATAACTTGTAGTGTAAGATTGTCCTTGTAAATACTTCTGAAGTTCTCTAAATCTAGCTTCAGATAGTATCATTTTATCATATAGCTAATCATCGTTAAGATTAGCGTCATTCTCGTTAATAATGTTTTCTAACTGAAGAACAGTTTCTTTTATTCGTCTATATATAAACTCATTCTGAGAGTCTTCTTTATTAGATGCAGTTAAGAATACATTATTTCCATTAGAGTCTTTAGTAGTATTTACAGATAATGAAGTACTACCAAATTTTCCCTACTTTCTCCATTTATCTAATGTTTCAAGAACTTCCTAAGTCTTTCCATTACGGACAAGGTATATAAGCTCATCCTAAGTTTGATCGACGTGGAATTTACCATTCTAGTAGATATTAACTCCATAGAATAAACCGCCACCAAGAGTACCTCCTAAAAACGACATTCCATATCTCTCTTTCCAGTTCTTAAAAGCACCTACATCTTCTACTGTAGTGTTAAAGCCTAAGTCAGAAGCAAGTTCATATAATCCTTTAGAAATATCGGCTACGAATTCTTCTCCTACTTCTTCTAAACCTTCTCCAACAGCTTTACCAGTAAAGCCAGTGCTATGATATTTAAGGTCTTCTACAAACTGATTAGTTTTATTCTTTCCCCAATTTACACCTTTTTGGAATAAACCTCTAAACTTGTCTAGCTTAGATTTTTCTACATCCTGTACATTTTGTTTAATAACATTGTCATACCAACTCTTAGACTCTTTTACAAGGGTACTTCTTAATTGTCTCTAATAATCAGCAGTCAAGTCATCAAAAAATAATTCTCCTAATCCCAAAAATCTATCAACAGAGAACATACCGATAGTACTTCCTAAAGCTACTGCTGCTGCTTCTTTCCTAGAAGCTCCAGCTTCTAGCATAGATTGATATACGTCAGTATTTGATACTAGAGCCATATAAACAAGAGAAGCATCAGCACCTAACCTTCTAGTATTACTTAGGATAGGCTGAATTTCTTTCATATACTTTTCTATAGCACTCTTTCCAATAATACTTTCTTGCCATTTAGTAGGATCTCCTACATATCTTTCTAGTGCTTCCCTAGTTATGATACCTTTATTTACCTGATTTTCTAAAACAGCTCTAGAAGTAGCATATTCAATACCAGCCTTACTAATGGCTTCATTAGCTAAATCTTTTCCTCCCCTTAATTTACTTATACTAGTAGCAATAACTTTTTGCTGTCCCCATTGTAATGCTACATCTGTTAGCATGTTACTAAGCACTTCTACATTAAGCATAGAGGATCTACCAGCATCAGACGTACCAGTAGTAAGGGATTGTCCGATTCCTGCTAATTTATTTAATACTGAATTTTCTTCTGGAGTATTAAACCATGCGGTAATAAGACCATACAACATAGGAAAAGCTTTCATAAGTTCTCTTCCTACTAACAATCCTGAATATACAGGAACGACATATGGACCCATAAATAGAGGAGCTACAGCTGTAACAGATTTCATTAAAGTACCTGCTACGCTTTTATCTAGACCGTCAGAATCAAAGAAATCATATTTATTAACCCCTTTTCCGTCTACGGTAAGAATATCAAATCCTGATACAACTTCCTTATTTAATAAAGATCTACCATTTAGAGTCTCTGTATAAGGTAATCCGTATTTATTTAGTTTATACTGTCCTTTTTTATGCTAAACCATCTATCCTGTAAAGGTATCATAATGCTCTCCATCAGAATCATAAGTAGCATATACAAGAGGTTCACTTAAAGCTGTATTAACCCACTTTAAAGGATTACTAAATAAAGCTCTGTCGTTTACAGTATCTTTACTCCATTCTCCTTTTTCTGAATCCCAAATTTTACTCTATTGGGCAAGTTCTCTCTGTGAAAAGCCTTTATTATGAGTATCACCTAATATATTTACTTCTCTATTAGAATTAGCAACTATATCAATAGAATACTTTGGAGATTCTACAGTAGAATCAGGTTTAGCTTTAGTATCAAAGGGGCTATATACAAACGTATCATTAATATTCATTGATTGTAATCTTCCGAACTCTTCAGCTCTTTTCTTATAAAAATCTTCAAATGCTTGTTCATTAAATATTCCATTTTCTGTAAATTTCTCTTTAACAAACGGACTTTTTTTATACTATTCCTGTGTTAATAGCTGTGTGTTATCTGAAGTTAATCCAGAGATTAAAAAATCACTTGTATTAAACTCCGGATTAAGAATTCCTGCAACTAGCCAATCATTTTCTTTCATTCGTATAAATATTTAGATGAAGGTGTGTTCATTTTATTTGGATTTCCGTATCTCTGATATTCTCCTTCTATTTCTCTAGCAACAGAATCTTTAATTTCCTGTCCAGAGAATATTATAGCGGCCAATCTATTATTTGTTTGGATAGGAATGAATACTTTACTCTTGTAAAGATTATCATATAAACCAAAAATATCTCCAACGATATTATCATAAGGATCAAACTCATCATCCTTTGAAACTTCTTTAAAGTATCTTAGATCATCTTTATCTTCAGTTGCTCGGATTAATGGGTTAGAACCATTAGATATAGTAGTTCCATCACTATTTTTAAAAGTGAAGTTATTTTCAGACGCTAGACCGTCTACTATAAAGAAAGGTTGAACCTTTCCTGTGTCTAGATTTCCAGACATATTAAGAAGATCTTGTAACTCTGGTTTGCTAGCTAATTTGCTTTCTAATAATTTCTGCTTTTGCTCTGGAGTTGCATTATCACCTGTTTCGTTAATTACTTCCTATACAACTTCATTAAATTTAGAAATTAATTCAAAGTCAGGAGTTACTTTATTACCATATCGCTTACATGGAAGTACTGCCCAAAATCCTCCATTATTTTCTACTACAACTCTAGATAAAGCATTCGGATTTAGAATATTATCACCAAATGTAATAGATTCAGGATTTGAGATCATAGCTATTCCAGTCTTAGATAATAAGTCTGATAGATTAGAGTTAGATAAGGTTTTCTTATCCTAATCAAGGAAAGCTCCATAAGCAGTACCAGTAACATTAAAGTTAGTATTATTACCAAAGTTAAGTACACGTGTCTCTTTTCCTCCTCCGTACCCATTTTGTAGAGCAGTAAGATATGTCATTTTAGTGTCATCACTACTAGATTTTTTAGTAGTATCTTTAGGGTCTTTAGAGTCTTTATCTCCTTTATAATCAATATCAAATGAATGAGAGCTACTAGATTGCCCAAGTAAATATGTAAATATTAAGTCTTTAGTAGCTTTATTTTTGTTTGGCTATCCAGTTTTAATAGCAGCCCAGGTTTTAGCTCTGTCTGGTAAAGTAGCAGTAATATAAGAAGTTAGTGCATTTATCTATTTAAGCTAATCTTTATCAATGATTTTATACTCATAGAGTCCTTCAGCTGTAACAGATCCATAAGCTCTAACCCTATCATCTTCTCTAAGAGTCTATAATAAAGCAAGCCCTTTAGATGCATTACCTTCTGCCGAAAACATTCCATTTTTAATGATTTCAGAGGTTCCTAAAGATTGAGTAGCTTTACTCAATAATTCCTAAAAAGCTTCATAACCCATACTATTATCAATAACTTCAAAGATAGACTAGTTATTAGCTAATCTAGGGTCATACTTTCTCATATTAGCAAGATTAGACACTGTAAGAATTCGTCCAGAATACTCATCTTTATTAGCATTATAAGTACTAAGACTTACTGTTCCAATACTTCCGTCTGTATTCTATACAATAAGCTTACCGTCCATTGATATAGCTGGTTCTGCTAGTGATCCTCTTTTACTAGCATTAAGCATTACATCATCATATCTTTTCTTGTTTTGGGCAGCTATTTTAATCTGATATAGATTTTGTAAATATGTTGTGGCTAAGTTTCCTGGATCTACTCCAGTAAGATTACTTAGCCGAAATGTATTCATTAAATTAGTGACGATATTATTCATCTCATTTGGAAGTCCGTCAATATCCTTCATCATATCAAAGAAGTCCTTTTCAGTTAACTTCCCTTTTTCAGAATCAGACGAAGAGGCTCCAGAAGACCTCCTCTAGGAGGTCTATCTTGGAACTTCAGTCTTTACTGGTGTATATGTTGTGAAAAAAGCATCAAAGCTTCCTCCCTTCTAATATTTAGGTGTTATTTTCATTTTTAATAACTTTATTTATTAAATACATAGTACTAGGTTTAAGAGAACCTCCTCTCTTATATCCATACAATCTAGCTATAGATTCAGGAGTTTCTTTTAACCATTCATTGTCGTAATTATATCCGTATATATCGGCGTGTGATTGATACTGCTTAGCTTGTTTCCATCTCTACATATCCTGTATAAACTTAACATAATTAGAGTAATTAGGCATACTAGATATAGGAATTCCAGGGTTACTTGCCTTCCATGCTTCAATCTCATCAGAAGCCCCTTGAATAGTCTTCTAATAATTAGAATCAATATCGGCAATAGATGTTTGAAGTCTGAAGTTGTTTCTACGCTCACGATCTTCCTCCATTTTTGTTCTCAGTCTTCCTACAACTCCCTATGCAAAATTATCAACTGATTCCCAATTCTTTCTAAGGTTAGTAGCCTATAATTGAGCTTTTTCTCTATCAGTCTGATTTATTGAGGCTCTATTAAAGTTGGCAACCTCCGATCTTCTAGCCATATTATCCTCTTGTCTAGCTAAAGCAGCTTCTCTAGTTCTTTGAATTTCTTTACTATCAGCAAGGAATCCTTGATACTCTAAATCTCTTGCCTATCTGTTAGCATCTAGCTATCCAGCTAACTATAGCGATGCATCTGAAGTACGAGGTCTTGAAGCGAGACTTCTTAAATCCGCAGCCTGTCCTCCTCTATATTGCATTTCTCCAAAAGCCCCTGTTATTGGAGAATACCTTTCATATGTATCTTTTAAAACAGGTTTTAAGGATTCCATTAAAGTATTAGTAACTCTATTGTTAGTTACTAAAGACGATACCATACGTCCAGCGTCTATTAAATCTGGTAATATGTTTAAAGGGATATTTTTACTTGTTTTAGCAGATTTCCATACAGGAACAACATAAGTATTATCAGTCTACTAGTCGCCAGTATTCTCTTGAGACTTCTAAGCTGTGTTTGCTGTTGAAGTTGTTACTGCTGGTTCTACTGGTGGTTCTACTGGTTTTGCTATAGGGGATAATTTATAGTATCCGTTAGAACCTAAAGTAAAATCATATCCAGTATCTTTAAACTTCTAAACAACCTAAGCTAACTAATCGTCAGTGTAATCCCCTTCTCTACCAAGAAGCCTGCGGTAGTCAGTAATAGAACTATATAAATTATCAGTTTTCCACTATCCAGGTCTATCCCCAGATATACCATTCTAATTTATATTAAACATTCCTTTAAGTTGAGCATTTAAAATACCTAGTGAATTATATCCATAAGAATCATTCCATTCATTATTATATCCAGATTTATATAAGTCCTAGTATTCTCCTACTAAATTGTTCCTATAGGCCTTATTAGCAAAATCAGATCCTGCAGCATTATAAATAGTACTGTGTTTATCCTGCATAGCGTTTAGCCATTTATAATAGTTAGCATCCTTCTTTAAGCTAGAAAGAATGTAACCAATTTGAGGAGTAAATACTCCACTATACCAATTAGCATTACTGTTAAGTTGGACTCCTTTTTCTGCTTTAATTATACCTCCCTATTCTAAGTAAGGAGTTGCCCAATTAAAGGAATCTCCATTTAATCCTTTATACTCCTAAAGCATTTTAACTCTATAATAAGGAATATCTCTTATGTCCATCTATTGTAGAGTATTATTTTTACTGTCCCATACCCATCCTGTATTATCCTTACCTCTTGTATTTGGGATATAATACAAATGAGTATTACTACCTCCAAAAGAATTTAATAAGTTTTTACCTTTTAAAGTGTTTAATATACTGAGAAGTCCATACTGATTAGCGAATCCAGTTTGATTACCTTGAAAAGCATTAGAGATAAACTATTCATTATTAAATACATATTTAGGGTCAGCGATAAGAGATCGTATCATTCTATATAAATCATTATTCTGTAACGAAGATAATGCAGTTGATAAAGTATTTCTTTCCTAGACACTATATGTTTTCCCTATATTAAGATTTCTACTTCTTAAAGTTCCTGTATATTTTGGATATTTCTCTTCTACCCATGCAGCAAATTTCTAAGTATGAGTTAACTCTGGGGTTGGCTATTCTTGAGTCTCTGCAACTTCAGGTTCAGTCTATAAGGACTGTTGAGTATTAAACATGTTCCTCCAATTTATTCCTCCAAATGCTCTACTTAAAGGTAAGTAATCCTAAGAGTCTATAGAACCATCGTCTAATGATGTTATAGCACTTTTAAGATATTCCTTAGCTTGCTGAGAGTCGACATCACTATAACCAGTAAATAGAGAGTCAAAGTTATCATAAAGATATTGAGTAACATCTCTTACTTGTTTAACTCTATTATCAGTTTTTCTAGATTTCGTTCCTTCATCATATGGATCTAAATCAATAAAATCCATAATATTTCCACTGTCTGCATTAAACATTCTACGATTAAAAGCTAATCCAAGACTGTTATTTCCAGACCATTTTATTTTACTAGTATCTTCAGGTTTCTAATATTCTTGTGATCTACCTAACTTCCCTGCAATATAATTAGCTACTAGTCCATAGTAATCTTTGCTTTTTCGTTTAGATGTTTGCTTTTCACCGTTACTGTCATAATAAACTCCATTAGAGTAACGTCCTAAAGAATCATTAAAACGTCCATTGTCAAATGTTATCGAGCCGTCACCTATTCCAGACATTATATTAGAATAAGCATTCCATAACTCTTCAGAATCTTTTTCACCTCTTCGTAAGGTTTTTATGTAATCTGCAAATCCTGTGTCTGTAGCTTTTCTCAAATCATTAAAATCATACTATTTTCCATAGTATGTATATAATGTAGGAGATTTATTTTCTTTGTTATTTTCCTATGATTTTGACATACTATATTAAACTAAAAAATGGGAACATATATAAATATATGCCCCCATCTAGATTAGAGATAAAATTATTTCTTAATTCTGCGAACTAGTGTCCCACCTTTACGGAATACTGGTTCTCCCTATGGCTCTTCAGGGGCACCACCTTGCATTTGTTGCACAATCTCTAGGAATGCCTAGCATACCTGCATTGCCATCTGACAGTCTTGAGCTTGCAATGCCTAAGCAGACATTTCAGCTAGCATCATAATAGGATCTTGCTCTCCTTCTTGTTCAGGAGCTGGTTGATCTACTGGAGCTGCGCCCCCTGCAGCAGGTGCCTCAGCAGGAGCTCCTGCTGGCATTGATCCACCTACTTGAAATTTCGATACTTGATTTTTTGGTGTAATTTTCATAGCTATTTACTGTTTAAATTTAAACTAATTATGATAACAAATTTATCAAAATAAATTGTTTATTCAAAATGAAAGTACAATACTTTAAAATTAAATAATTATACGTACTTTAATCTTCTTCGGACTTATCAGGTTTCTCTGGAGCTTCTACATATTCTGGGGGTCTTTCATCCTAACCTTTTATACATTTGAACATATATCTGCCGAGAGCTTCAAAATCTTTCTCATCTTTAGTTAATTCTGCTTTCTTAGCTTTTCTAATCAGAACTACTGTATTTTTTCTACTAAAGATTCTCTCACCTCCCCATAAATCCATCTATGATGTTCCATCTAATGCTAACACTTTCATTACTGGAGCTTTATCATCTTCTTCCTAATCCTCTATATCTAGCTCATCACCTTCTTCTATACCAGACACCTAATTAACTTCTAGCACATAAGCTACATTAGGTTCAGTTATTAACTCTTCGTTATTAGGCTCTCCAGAATGAACTGAGATAACCTCATCATCAGAGTTAATAAATATTATATCTAAAGGTATTAAGGTATCTTTCATCCACATAGAAACCTCCTGAGGAGGATCAAAGTAGAAGAGCATACCTTCGTCTTCGGGCAGCTCCTTTACATTTTGTAATCCTTTTTCTTTTTCCTCCTCAGTACGAGCTTCATTTACCTTATACGTTTTATCGCCTATTTCAATAGTTATCATTATTGTATCTAATCATGCCATAAATTATTTAATGAATCTAACTCGTGCTATGTAGAAGTAGTAACTGGAGCGGCTATAGCTCTAGCACGTGCAGCTGTATCCTATACTGTAGGTTGAGTACTTCCAGTCATCAACTGTTGTCTTAGTCTATCAATTTCGGCCTAGTTTTGTTTAGCCTGATTAAGCCTACCTAATTCAATAAGCTGTTTAGACTACTAATCTAGCAGTGAGTCTGCTGCAGTAGGAGCAGGTTTTAGAGCTGACTATATACCCCAAACACCTAAAGATAGAGGTCCTCCCATGCCTATCACGTAGGCAGATCCCTAAAGACCTTTACCATACCATCTACCTATATTCTAAACAGTCTCTTTAGCTCCTTTCTTGAATCCAGATTCTTTCTTATTATTATTGTTATTATTTTGAGGATTTGTAGGAGGAGGTGTAGGCCCAGCTGTTCCAGTAGTATCTGCAGGAGCAGTTGCAGTAGTATCTGCTGCAGCTGTTTCAGCTCTATCCATTAATCTAGCTCTAGAGATTGTAGGGGCTGCCGTCTGTCCAGATCTTCCACCTAGCCAACTAGATAGAAAAGCTAACCCTGGCAGAAACTATCCAACCCTTCTAGCTGCTCCAGCTGCTCCAGCTACTGCTCCTACCGCAGGAGCTGTTCCAGTAATTAAATAAGGATCTTCTTTTTCTCCAAATAATATTGGTTCTGATGTAGCCCAATAATATATTCCTTTAGCCAGATTAGGGATAGAAAATGGCTTATCAAAGTATTCTTCCGATTTAGCTCTACGTCTAGCATTTTCTTTCTTAGCTTCTTCAGAGTTATCAATTCGTGTTAACACTCTTCCTTTCTAAGCCTTAATTGGGAAAGGTCTCTAATATTTTATATTATTTGTCATACTTTATCAATTAAATTAACGTTATCCATAGTATTGTAGAGTATCTCCTAAACAAGAAGTTTTCCTGCTTCTAAAGCTAACTCGTCTTTCTCTTTTTTAGAGGTTTCAGAGTCATAATATTTTTTCTATAATTCTTCTAGCTTTTTGGTCACTTCTAATCTGAATATTATCTCTTCTCTTTCTATTTCAGCCTATTGTTCTACCTATCCACCTTCTGTATCAGATACAACTGGAATACCTTTCTTAGTAATTCCTTCCATATCCATATTGTGCTTTCTAGCATGAAGAGCTCCGTCTGGTATTACATTTATAGAACCTCCTTTTTCAAATCTTTCTAGATTTTTAGGAATGTATTTATAATATTCTCCAGATGTATCTAAATTATAATTCTTTTTAAACTGCTCCCATTCTTTTTTATTGGCAGGAATTATAATATCTTTTCCGTCTTTATTAATTACTTGATTTCCGTTATTATAGTATTCTAATTCCATCCATAATGTAGGATGATTCTTAGATTTCATAAATTCTCCTATACCATCTTGATTATAATAGAAAGTTCTTAAGTGGCTATCAGGATTATTAACAAACTCTAACAACTCTTCTTTAGGAGCTAACTCAAAAGCTCTTCTCAAATTATAATTAGTAGTATCTCTTTTATCCTCTGGTATCATATTATACCAAGAATCAAACGTAATATCATCTGAAGTTTCCAGCTTCTAAGGTATATAACCTCCTTCTCTAAATTCAGGAATTTCATTAGGGTCAACTAGAAATATTTCAGTAGGTGTGGGAGCCTATTCTACTATAGGTCCTCCCTCCTTATGTTTTGGTATAGATATAATATTTTTAACTCTTTCTGTCATCTAAAGACTCATACCTTTACGTCCATATTTAATAGTGCCCTATTGCCAACCTCCCTGCATATTAAACTGATTTCTAAGACCTATTAAAGGATTATTTGCTCCAGCCTAAGCTAATTCATTCTCGGCTACAATATTCTATACCTTAGTATCAGACAATATAGCGTTAGCTATCATATTATTTGCTTTATTTTTACCAAATAATATTTTAGCTCCAGCGTTTTGTGCTGCTGTATTAGCTTTATCTAAAGTCCCACTATAGGAATCTCCGCTTCTTTTCAAAGTACCTGAAACATCATAGTCTATAGTCTTTTTAGTAAACCAACCAGCTCCAGGTAAAGCTAAAGATGCTATCGTATTTAAAGTATCATTAGTTCCACCTAATCCTTTAGAAGCATCTGTAAATCCTCCAGTTTTATCTATTATCATATTTGTAGCTCCTGCTAACATACCCCAAGGACCTGCAGCTCCACTCAATAGAGATTTATTTGCAGTACTTCTAACATCAGAAGATAACTAATCATTAGTATTATGTACTTTATCTAATGAAGGTATAGCATCAGAAAACGAACCTAGTAACTGACCAGCTATACCTAGCCCAGCCTATAATCCAGAACTCATCCCGCCTTTACTGTCTTCTACTGGGTTAATTGAGGAAGAAGAGGATGTATCATAATTATGAGTATAAGTAGGAACTTGTAAGCCTTCTCCTAAATTCTAGTTAGTCACTAATGATAGAGCGGTCATATCACCTAATCTTGCCTATAAATTTAAATTTGGCTATACAGCATTAGCAAAGGAGTTACTAAGACTAGGAGCCTATAAACCCCACTATCCTTTTCTTATTTTACGAGTAACTAATTGCATATAAAGTTTTTATTGCAGATATAATAGCAAGTTTATTTCCACTATATCTAATTCTAATTTTAACATACTTATCTTTTAGTTTACTTTCTTTAATCTATAATTCAGACCAATCCCATAAAGTGTAACCTCGTCCATCGTCCTCTTTAAAACTATCTGGAATTATTAGCTCTGTTTTAGGATTTCCTTCATCATCTACAAGAACTTCATCTGGAATAGGACTCTATCTTAATTCTACAGGAATTTTAGAGGTACTTCTATTACTTAGATTCTACCACTAAGGTTCATTTTTCTAAACCATATTTATAGGATTTATTTGAACATCCCATCTATCTTCCTTATACTACATATTTCCTCTAAGTCTTCCGTTCTTATTTATGCTAACAGCTTTACAATGAGACCATATTCTATATTCATCTAAATCTTTATAGTATACAATCTCACTACCAGAAAGTGCTGAGAAGTTTTTAGTAGAGATATTATCTTTTAGATGATAATAGTCTTCTATCTCATTGATAGTATCCTATCTAGAATAATACAAAGGAAATAGAGTAGATTTATCAAACTTTCCTTCTAAAGATTCTATAGGTCTATGCTCTTCCTCTAAATTAACGTAATCACTATCAAATACTATATCACATCCGTTATTCTAATATAGTTCTTTAGTGGCCTCCTATCTTATATACATATTTTTCTTATCTATAGCAAAATCGTAACTATCTCCAACTATTTCATAATGAAACGATTCTGGTTCAGCACTATTACTAATTATTTGTAAATTATTAAAAATTTTATGAGACTGAGGATTATCCGCTACAACAAACTCAAATTCAAACGGATGTTGTTTACCGTACCAATTTGCAGGTTTAATATCTACTTTCATTAACCCGGCTCTACCATGTTTCCAGAACGCTGTAGTTAATTCCTCTATATTTGAGTTATAATAGATTGTACCGTATAGAGTTCTTTCAACGTTTATTGTATTACCTTCCACAGTTTCTGTTCCCTAATTAGTTAAAATAGCCTCAACAGGTACTGTATGTTTAATATCGTTAATCTTTGAACCTTTTACGTATAATTTATTACCTATAATCTCGTAGTTACTCTTAAACCTAGTTTCGGCAATATTAAAGGTAACATTAACATTTGAAACATCTAGATTTATCTAAAGACTACCTAGCAGTTTCTTATTCTCTACTATCTCTCCTGTTTTATCAGATAGACTTATTAGAGGATATTCGGAAGTTAACTTAGTGATTTCTTTAGAAGTATTCCTATCAAATGAAAAATATATATTATCTATATTCTCTGAATATGACGGAACCCAAGAATAGAAGGTAATAAATCTCTACTGTAATTCATTATAACATAAATTCCAGACCTTTTCTTCTAAAGTATTTAAATCATCATAAAAAGTAAACATAACATCCTTTTTAAAGGCATTATAATGTGATTTAACATTTCTTATTCCTATTATAGGAGTTTTTTCAGCCTCAGTTAATGTTATATTATCATTTAAAAACTTCTGTACTCTAAAATCAGAAATAGTATCGAAAGTTTGTCCATTAGTTCTCCAAATTTTCTTTCCAACAGTATCGACTCCATAAACGTACTACGGGGTTTTTACGACACTTTCTACCCACTAAGTACCAAATGTATCGGATAGAACTTTTGGGTTCTGTGGGAGTACGTTAGGGGTGTTAATAAAGACATTTCCACCCGCACCTTCTCCAGCAACAGCTCTTTCATTGATTGGAATTAAAGTTACTCCATGTTCAAAAACTGCAATTATGTTTCCATACCATTCTACCATTCTAATAAGATTACCATAGGTAGACGGATAATCTCTATAATGAGTTGCTTTGTATGTTCTAAAACCGTTCTTGAAAGCATCACTAATGTTTATATCAGAATACATTACCCTAGTATTAAATATATTCTTTATTGCTGGAACCTTAGGTTGTTCAAAGTTATACTTATCTGATGTTGTACTACTTATACCGCCATTAACTACGAATGATTCAGGTATTTTAGATTCTCCAGACACGCTCATTGACTGTAGAGGGTAGAATCCTCTAGACTTACCAGTTAGACCTTCTTCTGAAGGATAAGATGAATCTATAGAACGTATTGAGAGATTTATGTTACTACATACTTTTACGGTAACCCAATGTCCAAGCTTAATAGCATTTACATCTCCTCTATTTACTTTTGCTTGTTTTTCCTCATTAGTTATGTCATAGTTATCTTTCCATGTACCTTCGTCCACAATATCGTCGTTTATTGGAGCAGACGGGTCTTGGAAATTTCTCACCATTCTGTGAGTATAATTACCTATAAAACAATCTCCTCTAAAAATATTCTCAACTGTTTTATTTACTCTATCCCAAGACAATCTATCACTAATAGCATAAAAAGATGATGAATCCTCGCACCTAACTGAAAAGTAGCTATCCATCAAAAACTCATCATAATTAGGAATATGGATATTTATTATGCACATGTCCATATTATCTAATCCCTCAATTCCTAAATAAGGTCCATAACTACCTCTAAGAATATTATTAGCTCTAGTAGCTTTATTAATTCTCTCATAATAAGAGACTCTCCAAGCTTCTTCAGCTTCTCCAGCTCTAGCAGAGAATAATATATTCTTACCTTTTACTATTTTAACATTATCACCAACAGCAGTAATTATTGCTGAGTTATATAGATTATTGTTATCTTTATCACTATTTAAATTATAAAAGTGGGTATTATTCTAATTAAAATATATGTTTGAGTACCTCTAGGCAATACTTACGGGAAATTCAGAACCTGTAAACAACTAATTAAAATATGGCTATTTTAATTCGAATTCAGGACATATAGCTGATTGTCCTATAGCTATATTATCTTTGTCGATTTTAACGGAACGTCTTCCAAAATCATGCGTTAATAGTCTGTCATTATCTGTAAATCTCTCCATAATGTAATCACCTCCTACTACAGGAATAGTAGGTAAATGACTAACAGAATCAGATCCTATAAGAACTGCTTGGCATAAAGTGGTAGGAATTCGTTTCTATCGTACTAGAAAAAATCCTTTAGTATATTTCTATAGTTCGGCTCTTACATTATTATTTTCATCGTCAGGTATTTCTAAGTTTAGACCTAGAGGTATTATACCAGATGATGCTAATTGATTTCCGTCATATTTTATTCTAAATACACCTTTAGCATTTTCATTTAGATTATCTAATCCAAAGGTTTCTTTATTATAGTTTATATAGTTTCTACTTCCATCTTCCAAATACATATCATACTCATCGTAAACTGTAGAAACTGTTAATTCGTTAACTCCCCGTAAATTAAAGACAGGAGATAAAGTATAATCATTTAAGATGTACACTATTCCGAATCTATATATTTCATTATTCCAGTATCCTAGTTTATAATATATATTATTTGCATTATAATATTCGTATTGCCCTGTAGAATCCTAATATTTTTCATCTACAAATCCAATATTATTAGAATCGTTTAATTGTAATTTTAGACGTAATGATAAGTCAGACAATTCTAAATAAGGAATTTCTGGTTTATGTACATTACCTAAAAACAGCATGTTCTGACAGCTAGCCTAAGTTAACGCACTATCAACTACATTATACTATACATTAATGTCGTTAATACTTACCTCTTCTAAAGTTTCAAATCCGTTTATAACAACCGTAGATATTCCATTATAAATGTTATATTTCTTATCAATTTTAAATGAAGTAGTTATTTCATTTCCGTCTATATCAGAAGTACTTCTAGTATAATATACTATAACATGATTGTAAGATGAATCTATATCAGATAAAATAAAGCTCACAGATTTATAACTGTTTTCATCTCGAACTCCCCCCTATATTGATTTAGGGTCATTTAGATTCCCTATATAGCAAGTAACTATACCAGATTCAGCTACGAAGTCTGTCTCGTTACCATCGGAATCACATAGTCTAAAATAGAATACATAATTCCCTACTTTTAAATTTCCATCTGTGCCTAGTCCAACGAAATTTAGACTAACAATATTATTTATTTTCTTATACAACGATATGTCAGATTCAAATGTTTCATCGTCATATATATTTGTATCATTATCTCCCTCTCTATCTACTATCTAGTATGTATCCATGCCTGTAGGAGAAAATCTACTATTAATTAATTTCGGATAATTCTTCCCATCGTTAATTATAAGATTTACTGAACCATCATAAGATGCCTAAGGCACTATGTCTACAGGATGATTTAAATCAAAATCAAGTAAATCAGTATCTAAATTTATAATACTTCCCTTAGGATATAACTAGCCGTTTATAGTAGCGTCTTCATTAATTCTAAACACTCTAAGAGGGTTATATTCGTATACTAAAGAACCTTTCTACTATAGCTAGTTAAGTCCTAAAGAAGTGTTTATAAATTTATCTTTTATGTTTTTAAATATCATATTTAATAGTCAAATAATTTAGTATTACCAAAGTAGATGTCTGGAACAATATTAGGAGCGTGTGAGTCTTTATTCTAATACCATATACCATTATATTCGTTTCCTTTTCTAACTAGAATTTCCTTATTATCGGTAAGAACAAACATACTATTAATATCCTTAGATAGAGTAGCTGATCTGTTATACCAATCTTTTATAGAGGTAAACGAGCTAGACGGCACATATAATCCATCAGAATCTTTCTCAAGAGGCATTATTCCATCTGAATTAGCCACACCAGTAGTTTTACCTATATAAATCTTAGTTTCGTCGTAGTTAGTACTTAGTAGCTAATTTTGTGAATAAGCATTTAAGAAACAGTTCATTACATTAGTATCAGACACAAAGTTAATTTCATCTCCAAATTCTAGTTCTTCAGAAACATTTTCAGAAGTATTAATCACAAAAGTAGGTAAATAATCATTTAATCCTTCAATCTTGTCAGACCATTCCCGCATTCTCTACTTAATAGATTTTGTATCACCTAGTAAGTAGAAATCTACTTCCTAAGACTACTCCTATATATTAAACTACATGTTTACTTTAGAATTAAAACTATTATGGAATACATAATTAGATGAATTAGCTCCAACAGTATATCCAGTATATTTAATATCTTTTACAATTAACATCTAACTTAAATAACATTTAAGCATTAAATCAACTCTAATAATGGAAGATCTTCCAATAGTTCTTGTCTCTGTTCTTCTAGAGCCGAGATTTATGAATTTAACATCCTCAGCATCTGTTCTCCATGTAGCTAATATGAAGTTATCTGACCTATCGACTTCATTAATATCTTCTGCATAGGCCCAGCCATTTAACTATTGAGGACTTCTTCTTCTAAAATTAGCTCCTTCAAAACCTAAGCTGGCATCCTAACCTTTACGTCCTGCCATTATATTTACACACGGGTTTCCCATGTTTATATTTCCAGTAGAAAGAGCTGGATCATCACCACTTTCAACACCAGTTCCTGTTATAGTTTCTCCATTATCTTTTAATGTACCATTATAGTCGATTTTATCTTCAGTTCCTAATAAACAACGAACTCCCCCATCAACACTAGTAAATCCTATTAATTTATTTCTATCAGCTAAGGACATTTCCGCACTATATAATGGACTGAGTCCTCTAAACTCATAAGAATCCTCTCTAATAGGTCCAGCATTAGATAATATATTTCTATCTATAGTTACTTCAGCAGTAAACTGTCCAATATTACCGCTTGTCTATTCAAAAGTAACATCGCTTTTATTAGTAGATAAAGCTAGCTCATTTACTAATTGTGACTGCTATGTACTATAAGAAACATTAGAATTATCTACATCACTTAAAGATGCTGATATATTATTTCTAATATAATTCTACAACTCATCTTCTTTAGGATACCCAGCATAAGCATCTGAATAATTAAACTCAGCATCTACAACAGACACAATCTTATAAGTACCTCTTTTCTTTACCCCATATCTATAACTAGATACATCCACGTTTGAGGAACTTAGCTATGTTTTGAAATTTGATGAGTTAAGATAAGATACATCCAGATAACTAGTACTTGTACCAATTCTTTGGCTGTATTGGTAATCATTTGGTTTTTGTATTGTGGTATTAATATTTAAATTGAACGGAATTACTTCCTATTTGCTAGCTAGATTATTAAAATTAAATTCAGTAGAATAATAATCATTAAATATAGTACCTGTGTATAGTAGTCTATAAAAAGGGTCTGGAAGCTTAGTTTCGACTCCCTGACTATTAACTACATACCTGTCAATTCTAACTATATATATGTAATTCTACATTATACCAGAACTTCCAAATGAAAATACCTCTTCAAAATTACCATTATAGTAATCTTTAATAAGGTCTACAGAATACCCAGTTAAGCTATCTAAGGCTTGATCCGATTTTCTAAAATCTATAAATGTAAATTGTATTTTACTTAATTGTTTATCAATATCTACATTATAGTAATCATAACTCCACCCTATTTTAATATATGAGTCTGTAATAAAATATCTCCATTCTGTACTATATTCTGCATTAGGTTTTATCAGACTAAAGTCAATAGTTCCTATCTTCTTTAATCTCTCTAATACTCCATATATAGATACTGGAGATATAGAATAAGATTGTTTATCATTAGTACCTTGGAGTGTTATCTCATCCTATACAGTATATGAATTATCCTCTATCAGTCCTATATTAGAATTAGAATTAGTATATCCGCTTATATCTTCAGTATAGCTATCTATTTTTCCAAATAATTTTACTGTTTTTAAATTATTGTCAAAGCTATATTGTCGTATTAAGTTAAAAGCCTGTATAGTTTTATATTCTACAACTAAAACTAATTCTCCAGAAGTTTTTGCATTATATATTTGCACTAGATTAGGATCTTTTAAAATCTCCTCTATAATCTAATCTCGCTAATAACAAAAAATCCAAAAACCTTTATCTTCTGAGTATATTCTTAACTTACTGTCATCTATATAATCTAAATTACCGCTAGAAGTAACAACTCCTAATTTAAAGCTCACTATACCCGCATTAACTGCATCTATAATTTCCTAGTCAATAAATTCTGTAGTAATTATAAATTTATCGCCAGGATAAAATTTTCTAGCTACGCCAGTATTTGTGTCTACAAATAATTTCTCTTTGTAATATTCTGCTTTTATGTAAGGTATGCTTCCTCTATTTTCTATAAAATTATTGAAATTTATATTTATTGGTTTGACATTCAAGTCATCACCATTGAATAACTACTAAGGCGATGGGAAACTTCCTATCTAACTTTTTTTAGTAATCGGATTATGGGATGCTACATAAATAATACCTCCATGTTCTTTCATTCCCACTGGAACATAACCTGTTGGTAAGAATGCTGTATCTACTTTAGAATTTCCCATATCATTCTATAATACATTTTCATTACCATTCATAGTAATTAATGTAGCATTTAGAGCGTTAGTTAAAATGTTATTAGGAGTTACTAAGGGATTTATATCACTTACCATACCTTCAGTAAAAGTATTTGTGGTTTCACCTCTTCTCATAAAAACTCGTATTCATTATCATTAATTAATATATCTTTAAATTTAAGTGGGTCTCTAGTTATTAATAATTCAGCCTTATCAGATACTAAATCTTTAGTAAACTATTTAATTTTTAGTTTAGATATGTATGGTATTCTAAATATATATCTTCTATAATGTTCATTTATTTTACATTCATCTAGAATCTAATATAGATATACAGTTCCAAAATTAAAATATTTCTTTGGACGTCCTCTTTTATTTTTCTGACTTAAGTATGACTAATACTAAGCATCAGACAAAGCAAAATAATAATACCCATCCCATGTTATTTTCTTCCTTCTATATAATACTCTAAGCTTTGTAGTAAGTTTCCTTATATAGTAATAGAAATGGTCTAAAGAATCTTTTTTAAGATTTCCTATATAACACCATATATCTTTGTCAGCTATAAGTGTATCTCCTCCATAACTATTATGTAAATATAGAGATTTCCAGGAGAAGTTCAAAATCTTGTTTATATCCTACTTAGGAACTAGAGGAAATTTATCATATATCTACTAATAGTAATCCTTTATAGTTTTATCGTGCTTACTATCACCGTAAGACATCCCTGAGTTTATTTTACTTGTTATAATCTCCTATAAATCTCTATTTAGATAAATAGATTTTACTCTAGGAGTTCTGTTTCCAAGCATAAATAAGCTTAGCTAATATCCAGAGAACATAGATTTTATTATATCCACATCCTCCCATTTACCTCCTCTTCTAAGATTTTTAAACTATTCTCCAGAAAATCTTTTCATATGTATATTGCACTTCTTACTCCCTGTTAATGGGAGCCAGAATGTAATATTATTTTGAATTATATCTAGAATTATAATTTTTAAGCTTTCTTTAAATATTTTTCCAACGAGTATATTTCTATGATTGTCTCCTGTTATTTTTTTACAAAGCTCACAATTAACCTATAATTCTTTATATGGGAAATTAGTTAGAATATCTTTAGTAGTGAAAGCACATCCTAAAGCATACTTTTTCATTATTTATATAACTTTAAAGATTTACCATAACTTTTACGATTCCAGCTAGTTTTTGCATCTAATATCTAATCCCACTCATTTTGAGATAAATAATAATCATTTCTAGCCTAATCAGCCCGAGTAAGCCATTGTCTATTTAGTTCTTGTGCGAACTTTATCATATTAGAATTATTAGTTCTAATTCCTTCTTTAAATTTTAGTACGTATGCACAATAAGTAGCTATGGCTAATGCTTCCTTGTCAGTAATTTCAGGAAGTCCTTCCTCGTCTGCTACTATTCCTCTATATAGAATATTTACATGTCCATATGGTTTGTCAAAATACAACATATTTCCAACACGTTCATATTTAATAAACTTACCGCTAGCATATAAAGGGTCTTTGAAATTCTTTCTATGCTCAATATAAGATTCGACGAAAGATGAGTATAGATTACCATTAGGAGTGTCATTAGTAGAGTAGTCCCAATCTTCCCAATCTGTAGTAACTGCTTCAATCTAATCTACATTACACGGCAGTTCTATACCGTACTCACAATTGTCTACACTAGTCTCATATCTATATATTTTCAGTCGTTTATTACCTATAAAATTCCAACCTATTATAGCAACTTCCTCAAAAGAATCTTCAGGCATAGTTAACCCAAACATGGTATTAAGCAAACTTAATGCATAGTAAAATGGATTTAATTCTTTCATAATTATCCTGGTTGATATGATTGATCATTAGGTAAGTTAGCTGGAGCTAAACTTCTATAAAATCTAATTTTCTTTTCTGTAACTCTTCTTTTAATTTCATTATTTATAAAGGACATATTATCATCCTATAATTCTGAACAACATTCATACTGTTCTAGCTATCTCAAATCTTTAAAGATAGCAGTAATTGAGACATATTTAAGAAGAGGAGCATTAAACACAAAACAGTCAAACATTCCATTTTCGTTAGGAGTAGTATCTATCCAGACATATGGCCTGTTCTTTCCTCTTTTTCTATATTTATGCTGTCTAAAAACTGTAGGAGACGTATAATATATAAAAGGCGTCTACTTATCTACAGACCCTATATACTCTATAGATAAGTCCCCATAATCACTTACTATCTGAGGGATCTCAAAATGGATTGTAGGAGTTCCAATAGAAGTAGAGCCGCATCTACACCTTTCTATATTTTTACAATCAGTATTTACGCAATTTATTGATATATATAAGTCCTTTACAGGTAATATTCCTTTTAATGAGTATTCTTTTAGTATTTGTAACCTCTCGTCTACTATATCCTAGCACAACTGCTCGATAGACATACTCAGGTTCTAGTGGTATCCTCTTAATCCTGCTACCACATCATTCTATATAGCCGATGCTAATTTCTCTATTTGATTATACATAGTAGTAATAAAAAAGGCGAAGGCGAAAAAATCACGCCCTCGCCTATTAAATGATTTAATAGAAATATCTTATCAACCTTCAAGTGTTTTAACTCTACTATCAAGATCAGCTATCTTACTTTCTAGTGTTGCTGGATCTGCTACGTTAGCCGTTACAGTTGTAACTGTTCCGATTTTACCCAAAGCTTCTTCGAAAGTAGATGCTAGAGTCTGATTAACATAGAATACGTGAGTAGTTCTTGATCTAACTTCATCACCTACAGCGTTGCTTCCTAGAATACCTCTATTAGCACAATAGTGAATAGTATACTGATTGTACTTAGCTCCGATAATAGGAGTTTCATCCTGATTAAGAGCGAGGAAACGAGTACGATCGTGAGTAGGAATACGCAAGTTGTGAAGCAAGAATGAGTAAGTTCCAAAACCTTCTTTTCCTGAGAAGAATCCTTCTGCGGCGTTAGTAACAGCAGCATTAGTACCTTTAGATGCAAGATTTTCAAGAGTTCTTACTACAGTATATTCACCCATTCCAAAGTGAGCTTCAGCATTGAACTTTTCAATGTTAATAAATCTGAATCTCTGATATTCATCAGTAGCTTCAATTGTGAGGAATGTACTGTTATTAGATACGTTTAGTAGTTTTCTTCCGTACACCATTAGCTCATACTTATTGATAATCTTTACAAGATTAGCTACAGTATTAGCAGCATTGTCAGCCCATACAAAATCAACGCTAAGAGGTTTACCCTTAAACTGCATGTCATTTGCATATGTAGATTCCTGAGAAGCCTGAGTCAGACCAACATAAATGTGCAATCTGAAAACATCTCCCTGAGCTCCACTTACCTGAGAAAAATCTATAGTTGCTTTAGCAAATTCAGCATCCTTAGCTTCTGCCTTGTAAATAGCAGTAACGTTAGGTGCGATAAAGTTAGCTACTCTTTTGATACTAAGTTTTGCAGGTTTATCTCCTGAAGCATCTTCTGCTTTCCATAGATCTTTACCAGTTGTAAGATCTTTGTTTGAATTAATTACGTTAGTAGTTGTAAATTGATACATAATTTAAAATGATTTATACCTTAAAAGGTTATTATTTTGTCTATTGTTGAGCTGGTTTTGCAATAGACTGTGTAACTATAGGATTAGTTTGTAATCTTGGATCAGTAGTATTTTCCATCACCAACATTGTCAGCTCATTTATTATCTCTTGACATACGTAATCTGGAAATTCCATAATCTGTGATGTGTCTTCTATAAGGTTAACCTACTCTTGAGTAAGAGTGATAGTTTGTGGGGATTTTAAATAGCCTACAAACACTTTTGATAATCCGAATACACTATTATCCGAACCACATAGTATTTCCATGCGAGCTTTAGGAATTAAACTCTACGCTACTTCTAAATCTCGAGTGATGGGATTTAAAGAGTTTAATTGAATACTGTTAGGAGTATTATTATTTAACTAACTCTATACCGTTACAGTACTTTCTGAAGAGTCAGACGGATTATCACTATTGTTAATATAAAAATAAGGTCTCTAAGGAATAGGCCTATTATAATAATTACTCATTATCATAGGCTAACTATCTGCCGTTAGCTTTTTTGCTGCAAATTTTACGTAATCTCCAGCTTTATAACATTTAAAGTTTTTCTTTACTGTAAATATACATATGCAATTAAGTAGATGCAAATAATCGTCAGGCAGTGTAGTCTCATAAATAGTATCAAATTCCCCATCTATCTTAGTTATGTCTAAATAAACTGTCTACTTTAATACTCTTAAATCGTCAGTTGTCTATTGATTAACATCATAGACATTATACCGCTTATTGACATATTGTTTTATTGCTTTATTTAGGAAATAGTTAAAATCCTACAGCAACATACTTGGAGCATTTACCTTATTTAATTCTGTTAATAAACCTTCAAATACTTGTCTTGCAGTCACAGTTATTATAAGTATTATTCTGTACGATAATATTCTGGATATGTATCTCTCTTAATAAGTTCTACAATCTTCTGATTTTTAGGATCTTGCATCCATCCAATTACAGAGTCGTCTGTAGCTCCTAGAGCAATATTATCTCCATAAAGATACAACTTATTTTTAATATATATAACTTTTTTCTCTTTTGCATCTATAAACAGGAGTCTCAATGAAATATCATCACCATTGTAAAGACTGATTATCTTATTAGGGTCTTTTTCAGCAACTCTAATCAAGAAATCAATAACATCTGCAATAGGCTGGTTTCTCATATCCTTTCCAAGGATTCTAGCCATGTTCAACTGTCCATCAGCACCTCTAGGATCATCATAAATGAATGATTCTGCTTTATGAATAAGTTGTTTATGTGATACACGTCTTTGAGTGTCTAGACCAGGTCTGTCGATATACAATTCAGCAACACCGTTACGTGCTGGTTTGTTAGGAGTAGACTTAGGTCCGTCAATAATAAAGTTACCATTACTATCTCTAGCATCTCTACTTTTTGCAATAAAAGGGCAATTTTCAATTGCTTCCCATTCTGCTTTATCATGTATATCTGTTAGATTATAGGTTTTACCACTGTATATTGTAAACGTGTGATTCTCTGGGAAGAAAACCGCTGTTCCTTCAGAGAACGCATCTTTTTCTTTCTCACTCATAATCATATCACCCTATGAGTTTACCTTCTTAACACAACTAGGATACTGTCCGTATTTATTCTTACAAGGCTGAATTATGTATTTTATATTAGCCTTGTCATATACGCTTCTTAATGTAATAGTTTTATCGTCAAAAACAAGGTCAGTCTTTGTTACTGTCTTTTTATTGTTCATATTAGTTCATATTATCATTAAATAAAATAAATAGGAGGAGGGTTTTACGGCTCCTCCTATTAAATCTAGATTCTTTTTTATTATTGTATAAATTAAGCTTCTCTCAAGATAACTGATCTGTGAGGAGTAAATGCTGCGATACCTGCGTATCCCATCATAACAAGCTTGCTTCCAGCTACGTTGCTAGCAACTTCCCCAGAGCTCTTACCGTCATATCCACCAACACCAAGAACTTTATTAGTGATAAAGTCTTTTCCTGTTAGCGTAAACTTAGCAACAGCAGGAGTTCCAGTTGTCTTATCAGCAGTCAAGTCGATGCAAACACCATAACCCTTATCAGGATATTCACGAGTCAACGCTCTATCAACTACGAATGATACCTGGTTTCCGGCATATTCATAAGTGTCAAATGTAGCACCTACTTTAACATAACCACCCTGACCTTTATTAGCAGATTTAGAGTACATATATGTACCGTCTGTTCTATAATTTGCAAGGTATTCACCAAGAATCATATTAATATCCTGCCATAGTTTACGGTTAACAACAAATACCCACTTGTTACCTGTATCACTCTGAGCCTTATCAGCCATGTCATTCATAATCAAGTTGAACAACTGTAGATTAGGCTTATTACTATAGCAATACTTATTAGCAGCAGCTTCTACCTGAGGAATAAATCCTTCACCGATATAAATAGGTCTACCAGTTTCTGGTTCACTGATAGTAGCTTTACCATTAACATCGATATTACCTTTATTAAGTAACAAACCTGTGTTCATTGCATACATAAATGTATCAAGAAGTTCTTTTTCTTTCTTGAGCATTTTATATACACCTTCAGATTTTGTAGCATCTTTATCATCAGCAATACTCATGAATACATTTTCCTGAATAGCATACAAACTAGACCAGCTAGCATCTGCACGGAATGTAGTCATAAAGTTGCGGTGACGTTCCATCTGTGATTGGAACTTTGAGTACAATTTTGTTAATCAATATGTTTCCATATTGTTCAGACTATATCTTAATCTAAATATTTAAATACAAAGCCTTTGCAAAAATTTCTCTTGCCTAAGGCAACTAGTTTTGCGTTTTTATATCCAGCCTTAACGCAATCAGTCATTGTTTCAAACACTTCAAGTAAATTTCCTTCTGAATCATATCTGCCAACTCTTCCACCTGAATAAGGTTTCTCTACATGGAGTCTATTTTTCATTGCTTTTATAGAACCTATATTATCAACTTTCTCATACGAGAACTGATGCCCTAGAAATTGATGCTTATTCTTTATAGCTCTAGGAAGATGACCTCCTCCTTTAGCGTCTGGATTTAGATATTTAGCCGCTGCTATAAGACTTTCGAATTCCATTTCAAAATTACCTTCAAGATCGTACATATATACTTTAACCATAAACTATGAAGTATCTCTGCCGCCCAGAACTAAGTTATATGTATCATCTCTTTTTATAAAGTCCTCATTTACTATTTCGGCTTCCAATTTATAGGCATCTTCCTAATTATCAAATACTTTAATAGTAGTTCTCATAAAATTTTTTATTCCATATTTTTTTACTGCAGCCTAAAAATGTGTTTTTGGATGCATATAACTTGATGGCCTATAGACATAAACACCGTTTCCAAGATAACCGTCAAATTTCTAAGGATCTTCTGTTTTATGAACTCCTATATATATTTTATTATTTACTTTACTTATTGTTTGATATACTATATATTTCATTGTATTTAAATTTTAGATTTATTCCATTTCGAGGTTTATTTCCCCTACGTCCGTCCGGACTAGTCGTTGAACGTTCCTCAGTACTTCTCTTCGAGCTTGTATTCTCTGAGGCTTCGCTGCTGATTGGCATACCTTTCGGGTTAGCTTTCCAGCAATTAAGAATATTTATTTAATTTTTCATTAAGCGGCTAACTTAACGGAAGAGAGCAACTCAAAAAAGAAACTAATGAGATGTTTACCCTCTTCTGACAATTCTGGAACAGCTACAGACTGGAATGTTGTAGTATCACCAATCTAGCAACCATCAGTATCAAGAATTGTATCATAATCGTTATCGATTAGTCTTACTTGAACTTCCCAATATGCGTCATGTTTACGAATTGGACGGCTAACTACCTGACATTGCTGTTTAGTTTTATCGATTCTAAAGATGTCGTACTTCTGGTAGTAATTTTCTTTAAATGCCATAGTAATTTCACTACCATTTTCTCCAGTTTCAGTTGGTACTTCAGCAAATTCAACTTTCTTAATGTTATTTGTTTCAGCTTCCCATTCAAACAACAGTGAAGAAGACAGTTGATAAGTACTTGCTTTTTCGTCTTTATAGAAGACATTTCTCAACCCGTCTGTAATAAAGTTAAGAGTATTATCTGTATACATACGGGCTACAACTCCTAGTCTATGTGGTTTTACTCCAAGATATTTAGACCAGTCTTCATAAGTTTTTGTATCTCCCATGTTGGGAATTCTACTAGTAAAATTTGCAACTAACATATTCTCAAAAATGATTAAATTAAATTAATTAAAAATCGTCTAAGTCATTAAAGACTTCAGTATGTATTCCAGTCTATTTATCTGTGAATACTACTGGGTTTTTCTTCATCTTATTTTTAGCATCAGCTAATCCCTTTTCATAACTTTCTCTTCTGACCTCTTTTATTTCATTCTGGAAGTAGCTAGTAATATCATCCATCATTTGTTTTCCATTAAGAGCAAACCAAGCAGTTTGTACCAATATTTTTGGATCAGATAAAGCTTTTGCAAAATGATTATTACCAGCGCCGTCAAATCCAGTAATAAATTCATATAAAGTATCTCTATCCTCATCGTCGAGGTTAAGATCATATCCAGAAAATTCAGTAAGATCGCCTATATGCTCTGCAATCTGGTCAGCGAACTGAGTATACTGTTCTCTAGCCTGCTCTTCTTGTTCTATTTGGGACTATCTAAGATTTTCCTCTTCTATAGCTTTATATTCGTTTCTGATTGCAGTAATTTGTTTTGCAAATAAAGATTCATTTGCTTTAGCTCTCTCTAGAGCTTCTCTCGCTTCTTCATCAGTAACATTACCCATTCGACTTATAAAGTCAAAGACAAACAATTCATCGTCGCTGTATTGATCTACCTAATACTGAAACTCTTGATTTTGATTATTTTGGATGTAGCTATTCACTCCTTCAGATTGGAGGAATTCAAGATATTCAGCAGGAGTCATACCACTCTCTCTGATTGTATTTATAAGCTAGGCTTCGTCATCATCTAGGTCAGTCTCTGGGTCAGATATAGAAGAGTTGAGGATATTAAGTTTTTCTTCTGTACTTAGATTATTCCAATCTAATTCTTCTACTGAACCCTATTCATCTTCGAATTTTATTCTAGACATATCATCTATTCCTCTAGATTTTAGCAAGGATACTATAAAATCATCTTTAATATCCTTACCACTATTACCATTATGTGGTTCTTCTGGTTCTGTTACTGGATCATGGTTGTTATCCACAAGATCGTTCCCAGATTCCTGTACTTCAAAATCATCTACTTCATCAAAGTAGTCAAATCCATCATTTCCTATTGCCATAATTACTAATTTTAAATTTACTTGTAAATATATAATTTATTTTAAAAAATTCAAAAATAATTACTCTAATTTAAAAAATTGCAATCAGCAAGACTTAGAGTACCTTAAATATAGCCTTTTAACAAACGCTTTATTAATTAATTGATTTTTTACTTCATTTGCAATTTCTCTACAATATTTGTATTCTCTAAGTCTTCCATCTAGGCTTCTTTTTCCTGGAGTTGATTCTCCGTGACCTGCGTCTAATAAAATTATCATTATTTATTTAATGTATCTTCAAATGCCTTCTGTACAAAAGCTTTGAAACCTTTTTTTAAGAATAATCTAATCTTTTCAATGTTTTCTTCTGTCATTTCAATATCTTCTCCTTTATATATATTCTATGCTAGAATCAAATCCCCTAAGTCTTGAGTTTCCCCATAAATATAGTTACCCACTTCTTTAGCACAATTTAATTGTACTTCATTTCCTTCTAAATTAATTAATTTTAATTCTGTAAATTTCATAATTATCCAAAATAGTTAAAAATCCACACTCCCTATTTATTATCAATTTTTAATACTCCACTATATACAAAGAATCCTGCAACTCGTCCATCCCACTAAACCTAGGAAGAAAAGTTATTAGCACTTGCTCCTTCGTTCACACATATTGTCGTATTACCCTTTGCTCTTGCATATATTACCCCGTTATAGTTACCTTTTCTAATAATATACATCTATCCCTCCTAAGGGTTTGACGGCAGATTAACACCATTAATTCCAGGTGAAACATATACAAATGTGTCTGAATTTTTCATGTTGTAGAAATTTTCGCTATCTATCTCAGAGGGAAGAATGTCTCCAGTTGTTTTAACATTTAATCTTAAACCTCTAATAAATCCAGATTCAATATTAATCGCTATGTTTCCACTATAACTAACAGCATTATGTTTATTTCCTCCCGTACAAGATATATATAAACCAACATTCTCATTCTCACCGTTTGGTGAGCTAACTACATTTCTATATATACCTACTGGCATTGATAGACCTGATACTCCTGGAAGTACTCCAGAACCAGAAGCTCCAAAAGTTGCTATACTAGTACGATTATCTTCTATAGAGCTAAAATAGATATGGGTAGCCTCTAAACTAATATAATTACCAAAAGTCGGAGAACCTGCAGATAAATAACTTGAATTTATAGTAAATCCTCCTATATTACCTTTAGGAGCTAATAATTCTCCCGAAAATCTACCTTCATTTGCATAAATAGTTCCAGTTAGAGTTACATTTCCTTCAGTATCCCATCTGAAGTTATTTCTACCTAACTGTCCACTACCATCAGCTTTTAATTCATAATATACAATGCCATTTTGTTCGTTTTTGATTGTTTTTACTTTAATTAAATCAGCATTAAAATAAACATTATTACCATCATTAACAAATGCCCCAATCTAGGTCCCATCATTAGCTTGGATTTTAAACTTATCGGCAGTTACAGTAATAGTCTTATCCTAAATATTAATACCTGTAGAAAGTAAATTATCATTTACACTTTTAATTTGTAGGTCAATATAATCTTTACTAAAGTCAACTACAGATTGCCCATTATTAAGATAAAATTCTCCAGTTAAAAATACATTTTCGCCATATAAACCGAATCCATAAGGCTGTTTAGTTTTAAATACTGGATTATAAATTCCATCAAGATTTCCTAATCTAACTTTAGTAATCTTAGTTCCAGTTACTGAATTTTCTTCTTTAATAGAATACTATGTAGGATAGTTAGTTATAAAATATCCTTGTAAAGTATTTTCAGGAATATTATTAGTTTCTCCATCATTTATATATGTACCTGTAGTATTTAATTTTTCATCTACTGTAATATATACTAATGGATATTTCTTAGTATTTCCAGAAATATAAGTTGGTTTTTGATTAAAGTTAACAGCCTGAGGATTTTCTTTTTGGTAATAATAATCATAAGGTTCTCCCTATACAAAAATACCTCCTTTCTATTTTACAAATACTTTAATCTTTTTATAAACTGGCTAATCATAAATTACAGAATAATCAGGTCTATTTAATCCCGACATAATATCTATATAAGGGCCCTAATCATCTGTAGATGTAATATAAATAGCATTTTGTCTTTGAGTATTGTAGATATTACCCATTTGTACTATATCATCCCCAGACGAAACATCCGCAACCTTTTCAGTAGTACTATAATTATCATCATAAGTACCCGTATTAGGATTATAGGTTTTATCTGTTTGATCATATAGTATACTATTATCAGTTTCTGTATAAGAGTTTACTTCCCCATCATCATCATAGGATATTTCTGTATAAATATCAAATACAGATACTGCCTTCTGTAAAAAGTAACCCTTACTTTTAAAATGAGATGTTACAATAGCATCATAATATTTAATATTATTATCCTCAAATTTCTAACACCTTATAATATCTCCAGATTTTAAAGTAGGATTCATATCAGGATCCGACTCTATAATATAAATAGTAGGTACTGGGACTTTCTTAACTCCTGATACATGCTAATTAATAGCGGCTAACATACTCTCTTTTGAGAGAGCGAAATATTTATAGTAAGGTTTTAATCCTACTATTTCAGAACTATTTCTAGGCTTAATAAATAATTCTGTAGCTTTATTAAATGTACTTAAATAATTTGATACTTTAGGAGTGTTATCTTCGTTCCATTCAGATACATATATTTCTTTACTTAGATAATACGCTTTTAGATTTTCATTTGTATTAGTATTAAATAGGTAATTTTCATCATAAAATGCACTGACTCCTGGAAAGGATGCATCGTCAATGACATTATTTAAATCTCCAATCCATATGATATACTTAAGATTAACAAATTCTTTAGAAGTATTATTTATATAATTAGCACTAGATAAACTTTTACTTTCGGTAACATTACCTATATTCTATTCAGTACTAACTCCTAAATTATTAGTATCTTGATTTATGGTTAATCCAAGGTCAGTAATTAAAAAATAACTATTATCCCAAAATATACTATTTAATTTAGCATTTATTTCATCTTTAGTTCCTGTATTTATAGTATCCAGTTCTTCTTTAGTTATTATATAAGGTCTATAAGCCGTGTCTACTTTAACAGCATTACTAACCCATAATGAACCATTAGTTGCTGAAATTTGGTTAATAACTAACTCATAAACCTACATAGCTTTTCTGACAACTAAATAGTCTACTGTAAGCGTGTTAGTGTTAGAATCTAATCTCCATCCATACCCTCCGAAACCGCTGGCAAATTCTGGAGATGAAAGACTACCACTAGTTATAATATCTTTATAAAATCTGGTATTTTCTTTAAAAATCCAATTGTTATTAGACTATCCTACACCGTCAAACTACCAGTTACCATATATAACTTCATCTACTTTTTTCTTTGCGAAATCATCAGAAGAATATCTATTTAAATATTCTACATTTAAATTTTTTACTAACTATGACGAATGTACTATTAGAGGGGCATTTACAGTAGATATTTCTAATTGTCCAGTCATTGTATCTCCCCGTTTATTTACGTACTAAGGAGAACCGTCAGGATTAACCTATACAATTAAAACATACCTACTATCTAATGCAATATACAGCGAATTATTCAATTTATTAAATACAAAAGTACCATCACCTGGATACTTCATTTCATTCATTTCTAATTCGCTATTCACAAAGATAGTTTTAGGATTATCAGCATTTTGAATTAGAGTTTTAATTAACTAATCCAATACTTGCGCCTGATTTCCGGTTTTTACATATACTTTACCTAAAGTTTCTAATACTAAATCAGAGTATTTATCTCCAACGACTATCTTTTTATTCCCTAGTACATTATCTGTCCTTATAAAATCCATTACTAAATAGTTATAAACAATTCATCAAACTTCTAAAGTTCCTTCATTAGTATATGAAAAGTGTTTTGAGAATTAGTTACTTGTCCTTTTATAGTATTGTTTCCAACCAAGATACATCCTAACGTATCTTTATCAGTATTTCCAGGATGAATTAAAACACCTTCAAATCCAGGAACATTTTCTAATCTAGGAACACATCCATTATAAGATAAAGCCCAAGATCTATCTTTAAATTTAGGACTAACAGTGTTCATATTTACTTTATAAGTTCCTAAAGGTATTGCGGTCTTTCCGTATACTTTGATTTCTTTAATGATATCTATTGGAGTATCTGTAGTTATATGCCTATCTGTATCCTCTAACGTGTCACATATATACTAATCGTTTATATATAATTTCCCGATAGTATAAGTGCTTTCCTTAGCAACACGTTTTACTAAAATGTTAGCCTGTTTGCTCATAATAATAAATTTTTATAGTTACAACTAAATATAAACAAAAAATGCTTAATATCCAAATTAATGAATATTAAGCATTTAATTAAATCATTTCTTTCCACTCTACAGGAATTCCTTTTTTAGCTGTATCTGCATACCATCTATTAAATATAAGATCACCTTCTTTCTCGAAAATATCCTTAATAAATAATACAAAGTGTTTTTCATCTGTTATACTAGAACCATAAAACACTGACTTACACCAGTTAGCTACATATACGCAATCGTACATCTTGGCGTTACTTATTTCTATACTATGCTGTTGTAATAATGTCTATATTTTTTCTTTAGTATAATCCCTACTTGATAAATCTCTACACGCAAAATCACATAATTTCTTATTGAAATGAGGTCCGTAATAGCGCAGATAATTTAAAAAACTTTCAGGTTTAATATCGTATTCTGTAAAATCCTCTTTCATAATGTAAAATAAATATAGGCAGCAACATTGATTATGCTACCGCCTACTAATTAATTAATATCCATATCTTCCTCTACTTCTATATACTTCGCGGCCTCTGGATTCTGGTACTGTACTCTCATAGTCTTCTTGTTCGTCGTATACTTCAGAATGTTCTGACAGCATTTTTATCAACTTACAAGTAAGCATTTTAATTCTCTAAAGATGTTCTATAGTATCTTCATATGAGTCCTCTTTTATTTCAATAAATCCCTTCATAGTAAGTATTATTTAGTTCCGTCTTTCGACAGAATAGTTAATATTTTATCCATCTTATCCTCAAGCCCTCCGATTTTATTCTTTAGCTTGTTAATATCATCATCTCTTTCTTTCTCCTTAGCAAGTCTTGGGTTGAGTACTCTTAAAATCTAGTTACAATTTTCTACTACTTTTTTATGGTAGTCAACTCTCTCTAATATACTTTGAGAAGACTACAACATAGACTCGACCTCATTATTCATTACTTCTTTGTTGTCAGAAACAATCACTCCATCTTTACCAGAATCAGCTATAGACGCAGAGGCGGGGAGCTTTTTAAACTCCATCGTCTCATTGTCTACTTTTACAGTTATATCAACAAAAGTTTCCTAAAACTGATTATATTGCTGATTAAACATTGGCTGAGGATTACTTACTGAAACAACCTATCCCACTCTTAGCTTAGGTTCATTCTCTTTTTCTAGAATGTAAAATAGATTATTTTGACGTACTCCTGAAAACATATTAAGGTATTAGTTGTAAAAGGTTATTAGATTTATCGAACCAGAATTCATAGACTCCGGTTCCTGGTATATCTGATACTTTTAATGTAGTGTTACCAACCTTCATTACAGGTTGTGTTACGCCATTAGTTTCAAATACTATAGGTAATGTAGCAGTAGTTCCAGTTGGAATAGCTTGCGCTAAATTAATGAAAACACTACCTCTATACCAAGCATTTAGAAAAGCGTGATTCTGGAATGTAAAAGTTACATTAGAAGTTCCTACTGTAACACCTGTAGTAGTTAAAGCAGCGGAACCTCTACGGTTAACAAATTGAAAAGGTGCAGCCATAGTTACCTCCTTTCTTTTATTAACCCCAGAATCCAGTTGCGTATGGATTAAATCCACATCCGTATTGTGCAGCAACACATTGAGGAACTCCGACCACTGGACTATATTGAATAGTTGTAGTATCAGGTAATTTACATTTAATACCGTTAATATCACCCTGAAGTGTACCTACAGCACTTACTATTGGAGCTGTAGCAGACTGAATCATCTAACTAAACATAGCAGTCTACTGACTGTTATTGATAACAACATCCTTATGAGAATTAGCTTCTCTTAAAGCGTCAATCTTGTTCTACATTTCTCTCAATTCAGCTTCTTTCTGTCCTGCCAAAATTGCTTCAGTAGCACTCTTAATGCTGTTCTGAATTTCACAAGTTTGTTTTTGAGTTTCGAAAGCTAAATTAGAAAAACCTCTTTCTTGACCTATAGATACTCCATTAATAGAGTTCTGTAGTGTATTAGTCTGCTGACTAATAGCGAGTCTGTTTTCACAGCAACAATCTGCAAGTTTGCTAGCAATTGAACAGTTACCTGCCTGAATTGCATTAATGATTTGCTGTGCTGACATACCTACTGAGTTACCTACTCCCTGAACTTGTGATATAATTCCGTTAAGTGCGGTCTAAATATCGCCAACAGAGCAACTAAGGGTTGAAGCAAGCTGATTAATAGCGGCACCATTTCCTTGAATAGCTGACATTAATAGTTCACGTCCTTGGTCATTATTGATAAGATTACCAAGATAAGCATCTCCAGCTACGGCATCACGGTTTCTTCCGAAACCATTTCCCCAACCTCCGAACATAAACAAGAATAGAATCCAGATAAACCAGCTTCCATCATTTCCAAAAGGACCGTTGTTTCTGTTCATAGTAAGCAAAAGGTTTGGATCTAAACCTCTCTGTGAAAGTAGTGGACCGATAATAGACATCAATTCACCATTACTTGACCCTGATTCAGGGAACATAAAAACTTTACTTTCTGACATAAAAAATACATTTAGAATTGTTAATACTTAAGAATCTATAATTTCTAATTTTTATCTTAGAATGTTATTTAAGAGCTCTGTAACATTATAGATACATTTTTGTAACATTCAAAATTAATGTTAAAAACTAACTATCCAAACTAAATATTGTTAACAAATGTTAAATTATAGACAAAAAAAAATCTGGACATTTCTGCCCAGATTTTTATTAATCTATAACAATCCAACCTGCCTAAGTATAAAATGGTTTACTAGTAGTGCTTTCTAAAATCTAACTACTTTTAAGTTCTCTATAGAAACTACCTATAGGAGCTAATCTCGTTACAATTCTAGTAGCTTTTGGCATAATTGCATTTCTAGAAATACCTGAATGTTGTGCCTAAGTAAGATTTATAACATAATTTGATTCAGATACATTCAAATAACCTGCGTCAAAATCAGTATGAAATAAATTACCTTTTACTACTGTCATATAAGGTGAGTAGTACATACTATCTAAATACAAATTATCGAAATATCTAGTATCAAATCCGAATACTACTTCATCACCATTTAATTTACCCATAAAATTAAACTCATAGTTTTTAGTACTAATTTCAGCTCCTTGATAATGTGCTACAAATTTACTATCAAAAGTACTATTTAAATAATTCACACTTTTAGGAATTGAATCTTGTAATAATACTAAAGAATAATTTACTTCTAAGTTAGTATTACCTAATACTATATATTTAGCAGTAAAACAATTAGATAAATTAGTTCTAGTAGTAAATTGAGATGGAAAATGTACATATAAATTATGTTTTTTACCATCTTTATCCCAACTTTTTACTAACTGAGGAATTATAACCTAATTTTTAAATAATTCAGTAAATTCTACTTGTGGTGAATTTTTTAAAAGATGTTTAGGAACAATTCCATTTAAAGGAGTTTTACAACATAAAGCTTGATTAATACTACCTACATTCTATAAATTAAATTTTAATCCATAAAATAAATCAGGTGGAACTATTAATTTATTAACATCTCCAACAATTTGAGGGTTAGATATACTACTATTTCCATTTGCTATAGAAGCAACATGTTTACCCTGTAAATTCTAAGCATCTGTTATTTCAGTATTTTCAGGTAACTAGTATTCATGGTAAATATAACTTCCATCAGGATTCATTGTTCTTCTATAATACTATTGATAAGTATTTCCTTCTTGGTCTACAATCTAATTAGCTAGAATATTATACAACTCTGGAGTATATTGTAAAGCTGTTGAATCCCATTCACAATTATAAAACAATCTTGTAGTATCTGATAACTACTAATTATATTTATAAATAGTTAATACTCCTTCTACATATTCTTCTTGCTTTTTAACCCAAACATTTTCAGTTTCTTTATATCTTTTACTAAAGAAATCGAATGGTATAGGATTTCCTATTTTACAATTTACAAAAGTTTCAATGGCATAAGAAATATTAGGTAAACATTTAAAGAAATTCTTACTTAACTATAAGAAATTAATAGTAGTAGAATCCTATTGTGTAATATTTTTAAAATTATAAAACGCCTAAGTTACACTAGTAATATTAATATTAGTAACTGTATCACTAAGTTTCCATTCTCCTAAAGAGCCAATAACTGTTGTAAACTTAAATACATTATTTAAAGATGTTAAAGTTTTAGATTTTAATAATTTATCGCATAACAATACATAGTTATCAGCAGATATATGTTTTTGTATTCTATTACATCTTCTATCATCTAAGTTTCTATTCTACGAATCAAAGATTACTGATAATTTAACTTGCTAATCCCAATTAAACATAGTATAATAATCTACACTATAATCCTCTACTTCTGAAGTATTCCAACAATCATAAAACTAAATTGGTTTAGGTAAAGTTGTAAATAATCCATCTAATCCTTTATATTTACAAGGGTAAGCACAAACCATGGTCATTTTATTCAAAGCTTTCCACTAGGCATTAAATACTCCTGTCCAATCCCAAGTATAAGTATTGTAAGGATTAAAATAATCTAAAGTTATTGCTTTAGATGGAGATACTCCACCAGGATTAAATATTTCAGATAATTTTATAGGAGTATCTTCTGGTAATGGATTACCTTGAATATCTGTAAATACAATTTGTTTAGTAGTATTTAAATCTCCTCCAAATGGAAATGTTATTATTTTTTGAATTGTTCCTTCAAATATATCTTTAGGCATAAAGAATTTCTATTTATTAGAAGCAAATACTAAATTTGCATAACTACATCCATTAGGAGACCCCATTTGCATTATCCTTTTATTAAGAGCACTAATACCCTGTCGGCCCCAGCCAGTAGAAAACATGTATTCTGCATTAGTAACTTTATTTAATTTTTCAAACTTAGGATAATTATTCTAAGCAATACTTACTTTTAAATCATTTTCATCAAATGTTAAATCACATTCTGCAAACAGTCTATTAACATTAGTAATACTATTATCATCAGGAATATATACGTCTATTATCTATTTAACATCTGCCCAACTAATTCCTGTGAAGTTAAAAGCATTTGATAAATTAGTAGTTGTACTAGCTACTTTTAAAGATGCATATCTTCCATTTTTATCTCGAATATTAAATGCTTTACATCCATTAAAAGTATTGTAGCCGAATTGTATATTATTACCAGTTAAAGATTTTAATTTAGAACATCCAGCAAAGCCATCTGATAACAATACAGTATTATCAGGTAATTCTACATCTGTTATATAACCATTATTCTATAATCTAAATTGTTTTATTTTAGAAGTTGCTAAAGTTACTTTATTAGTTTCACTTACAGAAGAAGTTACTGATAATCCAACCGCACCGCAGTTTATAATATCTAAAACCTCTACATCCTAAACAATTTTCTTGTTAATAATTATCTTCTTTAAATTAGGACAATTATAAACTTTAACAGTTTTAAAATCTCCAATAGTTAAAGAAGTTATACTTCTATCACCATTTAAAGTAAAATTACCTCCAGGTTCTGCACATCGTACAGTTAAATTATTAATCGAAGTACCATTTAAATTTAAATTTATTAAATTACCTTTTAATCCTTCTAAATTTAACGACCTTAAAGTAATTCTACCTATTTGTAAAGTAACTAATTCAGAGCAGTTTGTAATACTTACTTCTGCATTAGGAGCATTTATATTATTTAAATATATGCTTTTTACTCTTAAATTATTTGCAGTTAAACTAATATTACTGTTAGAAATATCAATTTCTGTTAAGTTTGGGTAATTTTGAAATCCATTTAAATTTAAAATTCCTGAATAATTAGGAGAAGTTAATGAAATTGTTCTTACATTAGGAGTATGTAATTGTAATGAAGTAAATTTACCAACACTTCCTGTAATATTCTCTAATTTATTAGATGATATATATAATCCACTTGTAGTTATCCAATTTATATTCTATAAATAAGTCCAAGCCTAAGAACCTCCTAATTTAATAGCTTGTACACCAGTAGGAGTAAATTCTATCTACTGATTTTTATCCCCTCCTAAAATAAAATTCTAATGTACAGAACCAATTTGATTATATATCTATAAAGGAGAAAATTCTGGACATCTAATCTAAAAACTAGTAAATCCTGATAACTATACTCCTTGACCACCATTAGCTGAGAATATATCTTTTAAAATAATAACATCTTCATTATTTTCTAAATCATAATTTGTAGTGTACATAGTATCTACTACTGGAGCAGTACCATTCATTAAAGTTTCCCATTTACCACTTTCATTTCTAAAGGTAATAGTCTAAGGCATTGACCTATTTAGATTGAAATATACATCCAGAATATGCAAACGTCCAGCTAACCAATCATGCACTTGATTTACACGAGTACCATTAAACTTATTAAAGTCTGTAGCAACCCATACTGTATCTTGTTCTGTAGCTAATTTTAAATATTTAGAACGATAATTTAAAGATACTAATGCAGGACAAATAGCTGCTAAGTTATTTGCAAAGAAGTTTTTCATAAACTCATCAGCATTCTTTAAAACACCTTCATGCGTATTTTTATTAATAACATTACTTCTCCATTTTGCATATAATTCTTGTGGATACTGTGATAGATAAATAGCTTGTTCAGAAGTATTATCCGTAAATATTAATTTAGCATATTTAGCTACTGTAAATAAATAATTAGTAGGAACGTCATATCCATTCTCACCTAATGAATGTGGAGAGAAATCCCTATAAATCTAAACAGCCGAAGGATATTCTACATCGTTTAAAGTTTTCTTTATCTAAGAATTCCAATAATCAGAAAAAGCAAAATATGTAATAGGATTACCTTGATTATTAATTCCTAAACAAGTATCCATATCATAAAATGCTGGATACCAAGTACCTGTTCCATCAGATTTAACATTCCAAGATTTTATATTTAAGTTCTTCATTACACTATCTACAAGTCCTAAAACCATACAAATAGTATAATATTCAGAAACTGCCTAAAAATTTAAAGATGCTTGTTTTCCTGAATCTACATCAGGTATAATTAAATTCTGTAAATCAAGTTTTTGTCCTACTATTGGTTCTTGTTCTTTTGCTTTAAATACCCATTGTCCAGAAGGGTCTAACTATTTAGTATATTGTACACTATAATCAGGAACTTGATTTTTAGATTCTCCAGTAGGTTGTCCATTTAAATAAACTTCTGCATTATATCCAGAACCTTCTGTAACATCATCAGTTTCATATTTACCTTTTTTCTTTTTAAGAAAATCGAATAAATAACCGCCAGATTTAGCTACTTTTTCTACAAATTTACTAATAGCACTTTTTAATTGTTGTTCAGTACCATTACTTCCATAAACTAAATCTCCAAACATATAACGAGGGTCTGTTTCTATTTGTTGGAAAAGTATAGTTGGGTCCCATTGTGAGAAATCAAAATGAGGGTCACCACCTTGAATTTCAGCAACTCCTAAACCCTATTTTAATGTATTTTGACTAGCTGGAATTTTAAAAAATGTAAATTGATTACCCGCATCAGATAATAATTTATCAGTAGCATTACCAAAAATAGATAAATCTTTATATCCTAAGTTAAAGTATGAACTACGTCCTAAGTTAAAGTTATAAATTCCTAAATAGTAATAGTTATAGGTTACTTGTCCTGTTAGTTTATCTTCTAATACATGACATATAAATACTATAGTAGGAAATCCATTCAAACAGTTTTTTATATAATTTCTATAGTAACCATCTTCCTAAATATCTTCCGAAAATTTTCTACATACAGTATTAATAAATCTACCACAAGATGTATTATTACTATGTGAACTATCAACTACATCAGCTTTTAAAGTAAATTTAGTTTCAGGTAAAAATGTAGAACTATCAGAATTTTTAAAGTTAGGAGAATATAAGAATACATCATCTTCTTCTGTACCTGTAATGTTCTCAATAGCTAAATCAAAATTCTTTACTCTATACATTTTAGTAGAAGAACCTTGTAAAGAAGCTCTAAACCTAGCATTTTCAAAACCTTGAGGTAATTGAATATCTTCTACTCCATTTCTTCCAGGACTCCAAGCAACCGATACTCTAAAATTCATATCAGCTCCAGCAGCAGTACCATCTTCCCCATAACCTGCTTCTAAAGCATTCATAAAACCACCAAGACTATCGAACTATCCATCATCTTGGTAAGTCATTATTAATACAGGAGTATCAATGTTTTTAGCAATATTATTAATATCAGCTTGATTAATAGAAATTCTTCCATTTAAGCCAACATTAAAGTTTTTAATGTAATCTAGTAATAATACTTCCTAAGTTACATCTTTTCTTAATATTGCATTCTAATATTTTAAATAGAACTTATAAACATCGTAATCACAAATAGTTCTGGTATCTTCTAATACTTCATTATAATCTACTTCTAATAAGTTTATAAAGCAGTTAGTAGGTAATATTTGTAAAGAATCTAATAATAACGGAACACTAGTTATTTGTCCAAATACACTCTCTAATATTCCATCTATATAAACAGATATTTGATAATAGTAATCATTACCAATTCTTTTTACAAACTAAGAATAGGCTTGTATTAAATGATATTTAGAAGTATCTTCTTTATCATAGTTATCCTATCTTGCTATATATATTTTAGAAGTTTGCCCTAATCTATCTAAACTTTGCTAACTTATACTGAAAACAGGAGAATTACCTGCTGAAGAGTTATAAAAATTAAATATAATAGGATTTTCACTATTAATAGAACTGTATTGTAAACCTATTGCAATATGTGTATTAACTAAAGCATTTGCAGATACATTAGGAGGAGTTATTCCAGATATTTTAATAGTAGGAGATGTAACAGTCTATTCTATATATAATTTATTTTTATACTATTCAAAATTAGATGTAGTTTCATTAATTCTATAATAATAAGAAATCCAATCCTCTGGATTATCGAACCAGTCAAAATTTAAAGTAGATTCCTGTACATATAAATAATATACTTTAGTATATGTAGAAGTTCTACTTACATTTACTTCTAATCTATTTAATCCTGGAGTTATAGTAAATAATTTAAATGTATTCTACTATCTTTCTGTTACAGATTCTTTTATTACATTACTTCCATTTAAATTTATACTAACATTATAAGTTCTATTCTAAGATATACCTTCATAAATACGATAATCAAAGGTAATATAACCTGGAACATATTCATAATGGTCTACAGTTTCTTTATCGTATATAATTCCGACTTGAGGCTATATTAATAAATATAAGTTATTAGGAATTAAAGAAAATGATATATTCTTATTTACAGTAGTTAAACTCTATCCTTCTGGAATAATACTTAAGTCAACATTAGCTGTATAAAATCCTGCATTCTCTGGTTTAAATAAATCTTTTTTAATAGGAAATAATATTTCATTAGCTTTATCAGTTATTTCTCCTTCAATAGATTCTTTTAAAAAGGAATATTTATATTTAATATTAGCATTAATACTAACCACATATTTTAATCTAACATTTACTCCTTTAGCAGCAGCTGCTTCAATAAAATGTTCAATAGGTACAGATTCTCCTTCATTATCTATTAAATCCAAACTAAATTCATAAGGATAAACTATATAAGTACATTTAGCCTGTTTAGTTTCATTACCATCTGATACCGTGATTTGTAAATCAGAGTTAACATTTAAATTTAATAATACTTCTACACTATAATTATTTTCAATAGATAGAATTACTGTCTATTCTTGTTTAATTAAATTACCTGAATTAGATTTTATAGTGTATCCATATTTAACATTAAAAGAACCATTATTAGGATTATTAATAGTAATATTCAACTTATAAAATCCAGGCCCATTTAATACTATAGACTGTCCTTTTAATTGTATTTGATTTAAAGTAGCAAATATACTGTAAGTTGAAGAAGAACCTCCTCCACCGCCAGAACCTCCTACTCCACCGTATTTATAAATCCATTTTACGTTACTAGCTAACTAAGAAATCTATTTCTACTAAGATGATAAAACATCAGACAGGCTTTTAGACCCGTCTGACATTATAATATCATCATCTGTAATTATTCTATCGTTATTATTAAGTCTCATACCGTTATCATTGTTTTTTCAGTGTCACTCCATTTTCCGTAATCGTTTCCTGCTACAGTTTCAAAATATTGTAGTTTCATATCATCTGTAGAATAAACATTCTGTGCAAATTTAAATCCGCTATCAAATATATTTGCAACTCTTACAAGCTAAACATCATAAGTAGATGGATTTAATTTTACAATTCCAAACATAGGATATTTCTAATTATTATTAGCTTTATCACTTCCTCCACTATTACTAGTCTAAGGAACTGCCATAGAGAATTTCTAATTTGCAGAAGGTAACTCTTTATTAGAAGTCAGCTTATATCCAGTTGCTTGACACATAAAATATACTACTCCTCCAGCTAAATTTGGCACAGGTGTATAAGGATAAAATCCTGTAGAAGCCTATCCTGCATCAGGTCTCCTAGTCAAAGGAAATTTAGTTAAATCTTTATCAGCATGCTCCCAGATAACTGCATCATTTTGTAAAGTTTCTTCCATCGTATATTCATCGAAGTTATCTTTACTATTTTTATTATCTCCAAAATAGAAATATTCTCTTAATGGATAAGTGCAAGCATAAGTATGTTTATGTCCACCTAATACCAATTTTACCTTTTTAAATTCTAATAATCTACTAAACCAATAAGTACCTTTTCCAATATCAGCATTACTAATTTGATTCATATGACTTCCTACTAAAGCATTTGCTTTACTTAAAGACCTACTAAATTTCTCCTATCCATTACTGATAGATTCATTAGTAATTACTGTAAAAGGCATTTCATGGCAAGAAACAATACACTTTTTAGAAGTTGTAAGAATATTAAATAGCATTGTGTAAATAGAAGTAAAAGTTCCTATATATTTCTTTTCAGAACCTACTGTAAATCCTGTATAAATATTTACTACATCTTGCCCTTCTATTAAATTAAACCACTATGCACAATTAACTACAGTTATTTCACTATTAACATTTACAAATCTAAAATCCTAAGAATCAAAGAAATATAAACTTGGAATATATTTACCATTAACTATAGGTTTAAATACTGATTCATCTATATCGTAACAATAGAATACGTGGAAATAAAAAGAATTCGATTTACCCTAATCATCTCCAGTTCCTAAATCATTTACATTAGTATTACATAAATCATTATTTCCAACTACAGCCATATGCTCAAATTCTTTTAATAGCTTTTCTCCTCCAGTGTAGTAGTCAAACCATTCACTAATTCTAGTACCATTCTAAGTCATATCTCCTGTATTTATTAGAATTGGAATAATCTATTCCTATTTCTAATCAGCTTTAATTTTTTCATATAATTTATTAGCAGCAGCTGCCCATACTTGATATTCTACCCAATGGAATCCTTGCTAATCTGTAGTTTGATATATTCTAGGAGTATAAGTTTTAGGATATAAAGTAAATGTCTAAATATTAGAAGTATGTTCTAAATCTGGACCTCCACTTAAAGAACGTCTACCTACAACATATTCCCAAGTTTCTGGTTGAGCTGGTGAATCAGCTGCTAATTTAATAACGCATTTATGAGCTGTATACTAAGTATTATCAGCAGGGAATCTATTAATGATTCTAGCATAAGCTGCATTATTTAATTCTTTACTATAAACTTTTCTTGCAGGATAACTTACAAATAATCTTTGAGGTGATTCTTCTTCCTGTAATCTATAAGATTCAAATGCATAATCCCAAGTTTCAGTTCCTTTTTTACGTAACCATATATACTCATCATATACTCCAGCTGAAATCCAATTAAAGCATCTATCAGTATAAATATTAGTTCCGAAAGAACAATTAACCATATTAGGTTTTTCTAAATTTAATTTAGATTTATCGGTTTGAACATTCTTACTTTCTTTAGATGATTTTGGAGTAAATTTACTAATAGGATAAGTTTTATCAGAATGCGGAAATGCAATTTCTGGTTTACTTAAATCTAATATCCAAGTATCATCAGCACTCTTCCATCTATTTCTAGAACTATCAGAAGTATTACAAGATTGAAATGCTTGTTTAGCAGGGTCTAATTCAAACATATTCTTATACATTGTATTACTTTTAATAGGTAAATTCATAGCTGCCCAATAACCTTTCTAAGATGCATCTTTTACATCTTTATAAAAATAGATTGCATCTATAAAAGAAGAATTGTAAATATAAGGGAATTTAGACCCGCTAGTAATTCCTAAATTAGATAAGCTACTAGAATCAGAAGCTCTGTATAAATAATCATTTGCTCCTAAATTCTCATTACCATAAGTTAAAGCAAGTCCATAACCTTTATCGGAATTTGTATTAATGGTAAAATCAATTAATTTTCCTTTATTAAACCATTCCTAATCATAAGAAGTTATTTTTATCTATGTAGAACTATCTTCAATATTAGAGTATTTTTTACCTACTATTAAATAAGTACTTCCAGCTTTTATAGTTCCAGTTAATGGTAAATGATATACTACCTATTCATTTAAATTATTAGGACAAGTAAAATGTAAATAACATCCTTGTAAATTAAAATCACAATCAGCCGTATTTTCTAATTCTACAAAAGCTCTAGAACAACCAAATACTGTATCTGTATCTAAAGGTGCATAAAAAGCTCCAATCTTTACTCTGTCTGCATATATTCTTGCATCCTAAGTAATTGCTATATCTACATTATTTGAATCTTTATTATTTTCTGCAATTCTTAACTGTCCTATAAAACCTCTTACATTTTCATTAAGAACAACTTCACTATTTTTAATACGTTCAGTTAATAATTCTTTCTATTTAGGTAATTTTGTACTTTGTAAATTACCTTCACTATCTACACTAAATTTAAATCTATTTCCAGTTTCTTGATGAATGAATGTTAAATCAGATAAATCATTAATTTGTAAATTTTGTCCATCTTCTTTAACTATTCCCATTTCCTTTAATAAATTGATAACTTCTGTCTAAGTCATACCTCCTCCAGTTTCTCCACCGCTTCCAGTGCTACTTCCAATAGTAATTAATTTATCTTTATTTTTAATCCAAAGTTTATTATTACTTTCTACAAATATAAGTTCATTATTAGGTAAAAAATCCTTAATACCTTTTAATACTTCTTCATTTTTAACAGACCTGATAGTAATATGTGCTACTTCATATTTATAAAATTCATCAGAAGGAGCACTAGGTATTACCTGCTATGAGAAGTCCTAATATCTACTATATATGTTATATTTAGATAGATGTAAAGTATCGAATTCTGCCTATTTAATATAATAAGAATTAGCTAAATTTGTCTTATTTTCTAAAATAGCAGTTAAAGATTCATTTAAAAATCCTTCTTTTAAAGTCTAACTTCTATCTGCGTTTCCTACACTAATATAAATATAATTTTCTCCATATAACTAAGTACCTTCAACATAAGTAGATTTTCTACTAATTATTAACATTATATTATATACATCAGCTGTAGGAATATTTAATTTGGATAAATCTATTGTAGCATCTTTAGTACCTCCTAAGTGTATTTTAATTGTCAATTTATTAGAAGTAATAAAACAAAATAGTTTAGGGTCAGTTATTTCACTTAATGGATTAGTTGTATCTGACCATGTTCCTACTCCATTTATTTTAAGTATTCCACTAACACTAGAATCTACTACACTTTCAGGTTCTATTCCACTTCCTAATCCAATAACTAAAGACTATAATAAAGATAAATCTTCTTCTTCGATAGCCCATAAAGGTTCATCATCTGGGTCAGAAATACCTTTTATAACCCTTGACATAGCTGTATTTTCTCCATTATAAGAATACATTCCAAACTAAAAAGCATTTCGCATTCTTGCTACTTCACTTTGTAATTTTCTTATAGCTGAGAATAAAATATCTACATAATTTCCATTTGTTGGAACTTCTCTAGACGCTTGATTAGTTAAATCTGTAGATAATTCTGGAACAAATATATATTTATCAGGAGGGTCTCCCATACTATCTATCATAGCTTGTGTATAAACAGGAAGTCCATTATACACATTATTATCTATTCTTTTTAAGGTTTTATCTGGCTATATTATATAAACCTTAGCAAATCCATTTTCTACTACTACTAATTCTTGTCCAATATAATAAACACTATCAGCACTACCAACATTAGCTGCACTTTTAGCTGCATTTACAGCTTCATTGTAATTATCAAAATAACTTCTTGCATCTAACGGAAATGCTGAAGTAGGATTAAAAGAAGTAGAAAAATTTAGCTTACCGAAATTACTCATGTCTATTCATTTTCTAAAATATCACCATTGCCATTAACTATAAATCTTTTTACTCTCCATATAGCAGTAATATCATTAAGATTGCAAATCATTGTTACTCTACCGTAAGTATAGTTTTCTATACTAATATACGGTACAACAAAAACCACACAATCAGACCCTATTGCATAAGTACAAGTAAACTTTTTATTAGCATTTCCAGAAAATACTACTCTAATATTATCTGATTTAGAAGCAACTATCTTTTGTAGTACTGCTAAATTTTCAGAAGTTACTCCCTCTAAATTATGTATTTTTGTAGGGTCTAAATTTAAAGTATATACTTCTTCTTTCTAAGGTAATGGTGCAAATGTACCATCATCTCTAAAAAAATACCCTCTAGGTGTAGTTTGAACCCAAGGTAAAGGAGATAACTAAACTACTAACTTTTTAGTAGGAATATCAACTGCAATACTAAACACACAATAAGAAAACCCTAATATATACATTAAATTATTAGTATTAGTAATAGTTATTTGAATAGTATCATCCTTAGTAGAACTTGTACCTATACTTAAAATTGTAGGAACATATACATAAGAATCTTCTTCAAATTTTAAATACCCTGTAGATATATGTTGATTTTTATAAGATATTAACTCATTAATTAATTCATCAGTAACATCAAATTGCTATGTAATACCATATTCTTTTTTCATATTCCCAATAATCCTAAATATATTTTCGAGAGGTAAAGATTTGGATTCTTGTATAGGAACAAAATTACCAAAATCATTAAACAAATA
>NFZD01001048.1_pt1 | contig 80566 bp, 93 predicted proteins | sample 1095381 | NCBI WGS metagenome assembly NFZD01 (sample SAMN03609891, study PRJNA323583) | gut metagenome | isolation source: feces | host: Rattus norvegicus | place: Denmark: Riget | collected 2013 | reverse complement strand
GGGGGATAATGTTGTCAAGGAGATTCGTCCTGTAGATGTTTGTGATCGGGATGAGAGTAGAATGTTTGAGTTAGCAAAGATCTATTGTAGAGATCTCTCTGAAGATCCTTTAGTGGATCTGGATGTAGTTCCTTTTGTGAATCACTCTAGGGCATGGTTCTTTTTAGCAGGGGTTCTGGATAGTGTAGGGAAGTTTGCGGATGGTAAGGTGCCGGAGATACTTATCCCAAGACTGTCTAAGGATTTTACTATAAGAGTTTGTGATTTGTTGGACTATCTTTCAATTTTTCCAATTATTCGGGGGGATTCTATTGTAGTCTCAGGGTTTGCGTTAGCTCAGTTGGCTGGGTTGTGGAACAGAACTGTACGAGGTACTCTAAGTGGTAAATTTAAGAAGTTGAGAGAATTGGGAGCAAGGTCCGATTGGTCTAATATCTTATTGAGTCACGAGGAGATTGTGGATATCTATGAGACAGTCGAAACAGTTTATGACCTTACTGTTCCGGATGGTCATTTGTTCTATTCTATGGGTGTGGTGAATCACAATACGACAACTGCTCGTATCTTTGGCAAGGCTTTGAATTGTGAGCACTTTAAAGAGAATGACGATGTTTGTAATGAGTGTCCAAAATGTTTGGATGCTTCTACAAAAACTTCTCAACTCTATATGGAGTTGGACGCCACTTCTGTTGGTAATGTTGATGCTATTCGTAATTTGTCTGATAGGTTGTCGATTGCTCCTAATGGTAGAAGGTTGGTGGTTATTGACGAGATCCATGCTGCATCTACACAAGCGTTGAATGCTTTGTTGAAGATTCTGGAGGATGGAGTTCCTAATACAATATTCTTATTTGCAACTACTGAGAATATTTTACCGACAATTCAATCCCGTTCTTTGTGTATTGATATTGGTACAGTCCCTTTGGATATTCTTTCAAAAAGAGTTCGTGAAATAGCTGATAGCCGTGGGATTAAGATTTCTGATCAATCTCTTTCTATTTTAGCTATGAAGTCTCAGGGTCATATGCGTGATGCCTTGCAATTACTTCAATTGTATGACCTTTCAGGCGATAAAGGGTTGGAATCCTCATATTTCAAGTTTAGGAATTTTGTGATTAATGTACTTTCCAAGAATCCTAAAGAAGATCCGGCTTCGATTTTGTCTGATATACTTCGTTACCCGACTTCCGATATTAAAATGTCTATAGGTACTTTTATTCGTAATATTTTTACGTCTAGTCCGGGGACTGTTGAAAATAAATTATACCAAGTTGGGGCTGGTAAGTCTTTGTTTGGATTTTTCTTTTCACCTACAGCTCAACAGGCTTTGAAGTCTGAGATAGGTACAGAAATATTGCTTAGGACATTTTTGGAGAAGTCTTCTAAAAAGTAGAAAAGATGGAATCTAAGGAAGTTGAGTATAGAATTAAAGTGAATAAGGAGTATATTGACTCTTTCTTTGCTAAACCTGCTAGTGAGGCTACTAACAAGGAGATCGCTGAGGTTAATAAGGTTATTACTATAGTAATGAATCGTTACTATGGTAAATACTATAGGATGTTCAAGGAGTTACGTTCTTGGGCGATGCTTGCTATAATTGAAAGGCATAAGAACTACGATCCTCAATGGAGTGCTTATAATTATGTTTATAGGATATCTAGGAATGAGATAGGCAATAAAATATCTAAGTTTGTAAAGGAGGAGTATTTGGATGTTTTACCTGAATATGGTAGTTACTCATTGTCAGGGCATGAACTTGATTCTATCGAGCAACTTATCCCATATCTTTCTGGGGAGAAAAGTTTTGGGGTTTTGGATGTACCTAAGGATATGATTTTCCCTTTACTTGTGTTTGTTGAAGAGAGTTTACATAGGTCCACTAAGGACTTAACATATTTGTCTGTGGCTAATATTTTAATTCAAGTTAATTATGAATAATGAGAAGACTGTAGAGGAGCTTTCTGCATTAGTTATGTCAGGACAGTCCTCAGAACAAGAAAGAGGTATGTTTTTGCGAGCTATTCAAGTTGGTATGTCTAGCAATTTAGTTAGTCAGTTGAACGCTTTGCATGGGATTATGTCAAAAGCGATGTCTTTGTACGCTGCTTTGGATGAACAGTTTTTGAATATGCTTCAGGAGGAGTTGAACGAAGGGGTTCTTACTAAGGACGAGATTCGTCTGGAGAGGAATGCTTTGGAGAATAGGATAAAATCGGTTCTTACTTTGGAGAGACAGGTTTTGCAAGGTAAATCCTTGTTTCCGGAGGATGCTTTATCGGAGGATGATAAGAAGGTTCTTAGGATTCTTGGTACTATCAAAACAAAGGAGGAGCGGGATCGGTTTTTCAAAGCTATCGATATGTATTTTAAAGGGGATAATTCCTTTGAAACTGAGGATTAATACATATCGTAAACTTTGTTATCATGTCTAAGGTTATTTCTTCTTTGTCAAGGGTTGTGGATTCTGTTGAGGGTACCTTCCCTGTAGGATATGATTTGGATGGGTTGAAGGCTCTATTGTATAGAGCTGCGGCAGAGGAAGTTCAGGCTTATTACCAATATATCCTTCCGGCAAAATTCTTGGTTGGACCACTTCGTCCGGATATTGAGAAGGAGTTTGTGGAGAATGCCAAGGATGAACTTGACGATCACTTTGATAAGCTATTGACTAGGCTTAATCAGATTGGTGCTGATGTTACTCCTATTGATTCTTTGGATAAGTTAGGTAGTGTGGCTGTCGGTAAATATGTGGCCCCTGAACCTCCTTATGGTGTCTCCAGATTGCTATTGGATAATATCAATGCAGAGAAGGAAGCTATTCAAACTTATAGGTTGCTTTGTGATTATTCAAAAGAGTTTGACCCGGTGACTCATAAAATGGCTAAGGAGATTTTAGCAGATGAGGAGGAACATTTGTCTGGCCTCCAAGATCTGTTTGCTGATATTTCTTCATTGCAGTAGTGTTTTTGTGTCGTTGAGGCCGATCTAGCTATTTAAGCGGATCGGCCTTTCTTTTGGTTGTTCTATTTTGTTATCTTTGCTGTATGGCTCGAAAATCGGATATCCTTAAAGTTCTATCGGATTCACTTTCGGTAAAGAAAGTGGTTGATTTTACAACGTTTGTAACTGACCCTGAGTACCTTGGATTGTCTGGAGTTTATCCGTGGTGGTTTGATAATATAACGTCTAGGTTAAACTATAAAACATCTAGGGCGGTGTTTAGAGGTTCTACAGGTGCTGGTAAGAGTACTCTTATGAATCTTGTTCTGCTTTATAAGATTTATCTACTTTTTAGTAAAGGATCTGATGTTACAAAGACTTTGGGACTTATGCGCAATACTCCGGTTTACTGTCTGTATTTTTCGGTGTCAATGACTCAGGCAAAGAGGTCGGGGTTTCAGCAGATGCGAGGTTTCATAGATGGATCTAAATGGTTTTCCGAGAATTTTCCTAGGGATAAGTCTATCGACTCGTCTATTAGATTTCCGAATGATTTCTATATTGAATATGCGTCAGGGGAGCAACATCAGATTTCTTTGAATGTCTGGGGATTTATATTGGACGAGGCGAATTTTAGGAAAACGGGTGCTTCTGGAGAAGGTTCGACTGCTGATTTTGATGAGGTGTACCATTTGGCATCCCAGCTGGAGAATAGGTTAGCTCAGCGGTTTTTGAGGAATGGAGTAGAGAATTTCTTTGCAGGTTATATTTCCTCTGCGTCTTATGAAACTTCTTTTATACAGGATAAAGGGGATGATTATAAAGATTCTCCTACTGCTATTGTATTGGATCCGGTATTGTATAAGGTCGACCCTAAGAGGTATACTTCTAATAGATTTGAGGTGTTCTTTGGGTTTGGTGAGGTGTCCCCCTGTGTTGTAAAGGATGAAGCACATAAGCAGTCTATAATAAAGTCCTTATCGTCTTTTGAACTGACAAAGGATAAGATCGACACTCTGTTCGAGGAGGTTCCTTTGGAGTTGAAGAAACAGTTTGATGAGAATATCTATTTGGCTATTCAGAATATCTGTGGTAGACCTACAGCACTTAGGGGTTCTTTTATTACTAATTATGATCTTATTAAAGAGTCTTATGTGTCTAGGGCTCCAACTCCTTTTTCCCAAGATTCTGTGACAGTGTCTAATAAAGTGGACTTGTCGATTCAAGATTTAATATCGGTTGACACTTATGGGTTTGAGGAGTCTTGGAAGCCTCATTCTATCTTTATGGATATCTCTTTGAATGGGGACTACGGGTCATTGTCTTGCGTTAGGTTTGATGGGCTGTATGGAGGTGTTAAGTATCATTCTCATGTATTTACCTTGGAGATTATTCCTCCTGCGTTCCCAGCGGCTACTGATCTTTCCAAGGTTCAGAATTTCATAATATGGTTGGCTCAGTATATTAATCTGGTCTCTTTTGGTAGTGACCAATTCCAATCTTCGGGTATTCGTCAAGAGATTACTAAGGCATTGGATTTGCCTGATGTTAGGATTTCTTTGGATTCTACAGATGTGCCGCATCTTTCGTGGTTGTCTGCGTGTGCATCCCATAGATTTAGGATGAAGTTCTACGAGAGGCTTGATAAGGAGATACGCGAGGCAGTCCATGATTTGAAGAGGCGGCGGGTTGTGAAGAGGAAAGGATCCTCAGACGACCAATTTCAATCTGTTGTAGGTGCGTTTTATTTGTCTGATACTTTGGGATCTACCTCAGCTACAGTTCCTGAGAGGATTAATGTAGTAGGGGCTTCTAAAGCACAACAGTTGATGAGGTCTGTAGGGTTCTCTAGTTCTGTTGTTGTAGATAGTAGGGTTTTGGAGTCAAGGATGAAGTCTGAGTCTCGTCAGATAGAGAGAACTAGGGATAAATTCTCTAAATTTTTGGATGAATTGAATACTTAATTTATATATTACAAAAAGTTCTTGTTATGAAAAAAGAAGATTTGTTGATTACGGATGATGCGAAAAGTTCGATGGTTCCGGAAAGTGCGGATATGTCTACTGTAGAGACTATGGAGGAAAGTCAGGAGGTATCTGGGAAAGATCCGGAAGAGGTAGTTAAAGATGGGGATTCCGATGGATCTATGCCTACCCCTATCGATAAAGATATTAAAGCTGTATCCCCTTTGGAGTTGTTGAAGGCCCGTAAGGCTAAAATAGGCAACTCTGTTTTGGATGTTCTTAAGTCTAGGAAGTCGGGGAAAGATTCTATTCTTTCAGTTAAAGATGTGTTGAAGTCGAGGAGGTCTGGATCTACTTCCAATATGACTGTGAAGGAGTTGTTAGCTCAGCGCAAGTTTTCAAAGAATCGGGGCGTTAAAGTTCTGTAATTATGATTGGTAGCTACTACGGTCTGTCTATGATGCTTATGAACTTTTTGAGGATTCCTCCGGGAATCCAAGTTCATAAGTCTTATGGTATTGGTAAAGACGCATCCTCTCAATGGTACGAGAGGACTTTGGCATCTCATGACTTTATTAATACAGTGGTGGATATTACTGCGGATGATGTATGTATAGGCAATTCTCCACTGTACTTGGAGTCTGATGGATCCGAGGTGCTGTCGCCATTGCTACAAGATCGTTATAAAAAATTAGTTAAGGCTCTGAATAGAATTATTCGGTGGGCTGCTGTGGATCTTTTGAAAAGGGGATTTTCTGTTTATACGTTGAAGCAAGCTACTTTAGAGGTTGTGGATTATGTAGACGGAAAGAAGGTTAAGAGGAAAATAACTATCCCTAATTTGGTTCCTGTGCTCGGTGATGTTGAGTTCTATATGGATGAAGTTGGGTTAGTTCATACCTTAATAGAAGGATCTGAGAGGGATGATGTTCTGGTGTTTTTAAATTATTCTAAGGAGACTTTGAACGATATTCCAACTTCTAATTTAGAAAGATCCAAACTTAAGAAGTTTAAATACCAGATCACCCCAGAGCCGGTTCAATTAAAACATGTAGAATCCGTAGCTAAGGATCTCTATATGGTTGAGCGTGCTATAGTTAGGTATCGGGTTCAGTTGTCTAGGATTGTCAGGTTTGCTGAGGTAGAAGTTGGGGTGTCTATGGGTGGTGAGAATAACGATATGACAGTAGATAATGCGTCGGCGGCAGTTAACGCTAACTCTATGTCTTTAGGTATGACAGCTCAGGATCCTATGGCAGATTTTGATGATAATCTTCCGATTAATCCGGTTAGGAAAGGTGTAGGTCATATTGAAGTTCAGTCCGATATACCTGATTTTGATAAGATTAAGGATCTTCCTGATTTGGATTATATTCTCAATAGGTTGTTCCTAGCTATGCGATTTCCAAAGTCTTATGCGGATTTCGGTCAGAATTTGAATGACTCTGCGGTTTCATTGATTCGTGGGGATATCCGTTACTCTAGAATGGTGGATAACTGTAGATCTATTATTCAGGATACTGTTAACGCTTGGGTTTTTGGGGTTGAGTTTGATTATTCGGAGACTTCTCAATCTATAAAGTTGGCTACATTACCTAACTCTGAGGATGATGATGTAGTCGAGGCTTTGTCTAAATATTCAGAATTCGTTAATGAGTCCTTTACGTTTATAGATGAAGCTGAATCTAAGTTGGATGCTGAGGCTAGATTAAATAGCTTAGTTATTTTGCTTGGAGATACTGCAAATATTCAAGCTATTCAGAAGTGGGTAACTCATATGAGAAACTATATCGATGAAAAGTTTGAATCTGAAGAGTCCGAGGATAGTGATGTTTTCGACATTCCAGAGTCTGAGGAATCTGAAGAAGCTATACCGTCTGAAGAGGATTCTGTAGATGATACTTCTGGTGAGGGTACTGCTCCAGAGTCTCCTGAAGATTTTGGGTTGCCTCCTATGAACGCTTAGTATGTTACCTAAGAAACGATATCAAAGGATTGGGTCTGCTCGTCATTCTTCTGCAAATTATAAGAAACTCCTTTCAGAAAAGGAGTTTTTACAAGTTCAGAAGAGAGCAAGAGGTATTGGGGTTGAACTTGTTTCTATAGATTTTGAAGGGTTTGAACTTAGGTTTAGGACTAAATCTCAATCTAGGAAAGGGGTTTATTACACTGAGATTATACAGTTGTCCGAGCTTAGTCCGGATGATGTGGTTTCTGGGAAAAATTTAGGAGATCTTCTTAGGTCGGCTAAACTGAAAGTGTACTGTACGTCTCCTGCTTATATTTTCTGGGGATATGCTTATAAGAATTGGCGGTATGGTTGTGGGCTCTACCCCGAGCGTAGGTATCCAAAGGTACGGAATCCTAGGCTTAGGGGTTGGGTAGATAAACATTTGTATGCTGTTCTTATGACGTTCCCTTTCTTGGTGTCTAGTATAGGTAAACAGCTTAAGAATTATTGGACAGAAAAGCAGGAAGAGGATTTCAAGAAGTCTTTGGAGAAGATTTCTAAGGAAGTGTCTTTGGATGATCTTTTGGATTCTTAGTTGAATTGATTCGGTTTTATGATTAACTATATATTGGGGTAGATAAGAGATTAAGTATTATGTCAGGTCTTTGTAAAATACAGTCTACTCTGATTTCTCATTTTCGGGTAACTGATTCTATAGAGATGCCCACCGGGGAAAAGATGGTTTGTATCACTGGTAAGGCGTCTCATTGTGAAGTTATTTCACAAAAAGGATATAGATACCGTAAAGGATTTTGGGATAAAGTTATCAATGATCCCGAGTTACAGAGCCGGATAGAGTCTAGGGATGTTTTAGGTATGATTGAACATCCATTAGATGATATGGATTTTTTGCATACGCCTTATGATAAGGCGGCTGTAGTTTGTCTGAAGGCTTGGTGCGAGGGATGTGATCCCTATATAACATTAGGGATTTTGAACAATGTTCAAGGAAATGCTGTTAAGGCTTTGGTGGAGGTTGGGCATAAGCCCGGGGTTTCTACTAGGGGTATCGGCGATTATGGACAAGACTCAATATCTTCTTATATTGAAGAAGATGGGTTTAAGTGTATAGGATGGGACATTGTTCGTGCTCCAAATTTCGAGGATATTAGAATGGATAAGGTATCGGACTCATTGGAAACTCTGCCGGAGTTCCGTGAGTTGATGCAGATGACGCAATTGCGGGACTCTGTAGACGAGGATTACAACCAAAGCCATTTGAAGTCTGATATCGAGAAGGTCGTAACTCTTCTCAAAAGAATTTCTAATAATCTTAAATAGTTTGTGTTTATGAAAAAGCAAGATTTCTTAGCTGAAAGGATGAGTCGGATTACAGACTCAATCGAAGTAGCTAGTTCTAATAGCAGGTTCGCTTCTATGTTGTCTGCTATAGAGAGTGCCGGAGGATTTAACAGTTTGGCTGAAAAGGGTATTGAAGCTCAAATCCTTTTGAACTTCAAAAATACTGTAATGGATAAGATTACAGACTCAGCCGATACTGCAACTCGTGGACAGCAAGTGAATATGATGTCGGATTTCGGGCCTTATGTTCCTGAAGTGTTGCCGGTCATTGCTGCATGGTACCCAGAGTTCCCGTTGAAGGATTTGATCTCAGTACAGGATATGACTCAGGATCTGGCTTATCTCCTGTTCTCAAAACTTATCACCGGAACGAATAAGGCTCCTACTCTGGTAGGTCAGGTTGTAGAAACCCCTCTGGGACAGCGTCAGATTAACGGTTACTATCCGACCGGTGTTGTTATCGGCGAACAAATTCCGGGGGCTCAGATGGCCGTAGATGATGGAAAGCTGGTAGGTGCTGTAACTTACTTTGCTCTGAAAACGTCAGGGGACTATTTGAAGAAATTCAAATTGGTAGTAGACGAGAACGGAACGAAAACAACCTATCGTGCTTTTGCAGTTGTAGGGAAAGAGATCCAGCTGTGTGATGCGTCCGCTCCTGAAGTAGCTGTAGAAGGTGCTGTTTGGGATATTGAGTCTGGTGGATTCTTCATTCCTACAGATGAAGGTGACACTACCAATATTTCAGCAGTAGCCAACTACGTTTGGGATCTGGATTACGCTGTGGACGAGAACATCCCGAAAGTAAAAGAACAGGTTGAAAAAGTTGAGATGCGTGCTGAGCCTCGGGTACTGGCTATGCAATGGACGATCTTTGCTGAGGCTTTGAAGAAAGCTCAATTTGGCAAGGATATCCGTACTGAAACGACTACCCGGGTTCTGGATGTACTCTATCAATACCAAGTACGCTATATTCTGGACGAGATGTATGAAGACGCTGAAGGAGCTTTGGCGACTATCACGATCCCGAAAACTGGAATCTACAGCGTAGATGTAGCTTACAACAATGTTATGAATCAGTTGAAGGGTATCGCAACCGATATCGAATACGCTTCTGGTAGAATGGAAGGTAATAGGATCGTTTGTGGCCGGGATTTCAAGAACTGGTGTGAATCGTTGCCTAACACTATGTTCCAGAAAGTAGATCAGCCGGCAGGATTCTCATCGCCTCGTAAGATTGGAACATTGGGAACCTTCGAAGTTTACTTCGATCAGAGACGTGGAAACGATGAAGCGTTTATGACTTATCGTGGTTCTGAATGGTATGATGCAGCCTATTATATGGGTATGTTCTTGCCGATTGTTCCGACGGATGCTATTGCGATCAATGTGACTATTCGTCAGGCGTTTGCTTCTATGGAGGCCTACAAATTCCATAAACCATCTTGCGTGTTCCCTATCAAGGTTACTTTCGCAGCCTAATTTTAGGCATCATCGGTTCGTTGAAGAAGAGGTCCCACACGTTTGGGACCTCTTTGATTTTTGTTTGATCGTATTACTTTAAAAAACTTTAAACTCTTTTAAAGATTTTAAAAGATTAGAGTGGGAGTTTGATGTATGTCTTTTGCTAATGTTATAATAAATAACGTATTGCATATTTGCAATACGTAAGTATAAAGTTATATATTTGCAATATATCTATGCTGAGAGCCTACAAATATAGAATCTATCCGACAGAAGAACAGAAGGCCTTATTTGCCAAGACCTTCGGCTGCTGCCGCTTTGTCTATAACTGGGCTCTCAATCTCAGGATAGAAGCCTACAAGCAGGATAAGAAGTCTGCAACTCACAAGGAAGTTCAAGATCGGATGGTTAATGAACTGAAGAAGGAAAATCAATGGCTGACAGAGGTAAATTCGCAAGCTCTCCTGAATTCCCTCCGCAATCTTGATACCGCCTACAAAAACTTCTTCCGTAACACTCATGCGGTCGGTTTTCCAAAATTCAAGAGCCGGAAGAGTAAGCAGAGTTTTCAGTGTCCGCAGCATTGCAACGTGGACTTTGTGAAAGGAACAATCACAATCCCCAAGGTGAAAGGCATTCCAGCCGTACTGCACCGCAGGTTCAAAGGCGCCGTGAAGACTGTCACTATCAGCAAGACACTATCTGGCAAATACTTTGCTTCCGTATTGGTAGATACGGTTATACAAGAACTTCCGGTAACACCCATACAGAATGATACGGTTTTAGGTATTGATCTAGGTATCAAGTCACTTGTTGTATGTTCGGACGGACGCACGTTTGACAATCCTAAGAACTTGCAGAGGAGCTTAGATCGCTTGAAGTTGCTACAAAAGCGGTTGAGTCGCAAACAGAAAGGTTCTGCCAACCGCAACAAAGCTCGCATCCGTGTAGCCCGGTTGCATGAGCATATATCCAACTGCCGCAAGGATACCCTTCACAAAATCATCCATGCACTTACGCACGATAGCCAAGTGCGCACTATCTGCATGGAAGATTTGAACGTGAAAGGTATGACCCGTAATCATCATCTTGCTCAAGCCCTCACGGATGCTTCTTTCGGAATGCTCCGCACAATGCTCGAATACAAGTGTCGATGGTACGGCCTCAATCTCCTCTTCATAGACAGATTTGCTCCAAGTTCTAAAACGTGCAGCAAATGCGGTCGTGTGTACAAAGGATTGAAACTTAGCGAGCGTAGTTGGGCGTGCCCGGAATGTGGTACATATCATGACCGGGACTTCAATGCTGCTTGCAACATAAAGGAATTTGGTTTGAAAGCCCTACCCATGGAGCGTGGGAAAGTCAAGCCTGTGGACTGTCCTCTTGTGGATGACCGACCTCGAGTCCTAAAAGCAATGGCAGGGAGAAGCAGGAAAAGCGAGGAGGTACTGGTGCCTCCGAAGCTAATGCCTTTAGGCGTGAGTAGCTCACAAGATCTTAAAGGGTTTTAAAGATAGATATACTCATGCCGGGTATATTATATATTTAAGCGTAAATCTTTAACTTTAAACTAATAGGATATGGCAAAGATCTTAGCTCCTTATGATAGGACAAAGAATGTCAAGGGTTCGATATTCCTTGAAGAGATTGCAGAGAACGCTGTTGCGGCTGGAGAATCTGCTGGTCTCGAAGTGAAATGCGAGGTTAAGGTAGTACCTACGGATATTTTTGGCAATATTCTGTCTGAGGCTACGGTAACTTTGAATGAAGAGTCTGGAACAGTAGCAGATTGCAAGAATATTGCATATGTAGCTCCTAAGACAAAAGTAACTTATAAGGTAGAACTTGAAGGGTACGAAACAGTAGAAGGTTCTTTGGCTTCTGTATCGAAGGATACTTTAGTACATGTTACGCTCCCTTTTACGCCGGCGTCAGAGGGTTGATCCCTGCGGAGAGTGTTGAGGTATCACCTTCTTCGTTGGAATTGTTTGTAGATCAAACAAGTAGGTTGAGTGCCAAGGTTCTGCCTATTGATTCTACTGACGCTATTTCTTGGAGTTCCGATCATCCCGAGATTGCGGATGTTAGTTCTTCCGGGGTAGTTACTGCCAAGAGTAAAGGGTCTGCTGTGATTACCGGGGTTGCTGGAGATTTCAGTGGGGAATGTTCTGTAGAGGTGAGTATAGAACAAGTTACTTTGACGGTTGTTCCCACGCCGGAGGATTCTCAGGTTAAGTTGAATGGGGAGGTTCGCACTGAGATTACTGTGGATAAGGGTTCTCAGGTAACTTATGAAGTTTCGAAGGCTGGTTATGTTACCAAATCTGGATCTTTTGTAGTTGATTCTACCAAGACCGAAACAGTAACATTGGATCCTGAAGTTGAGACTGAATATCAGATGTCGTCCGATGCGCCGGATAGTTTGCAGAAGGCTACGGAGACTACAGTCAATGTAACTATCTCTGTGAAGACTCCGGGCAATGTAGGTTATTCTAAAGTTCAGTTCCAATTTGATTCTACACGTCCTTCTGGTGGTAATATTACGTTCAAGGCAAAGGATTCTTTGGAACAGGAATTTAGCTTTACCAATTCCGGTGTATGGGGTCCTCCTGAAGGGTTTGCTATAGGTCCGGATTATACAGCTACTACGCCGTTTACTATATCGGCCGATACGGCTGGTGAGTATACGGTAACTTACAAGTTGGTGAATCTGGAGGATAGTTCTACGATTTGTGAAGCTACTGAATCCATTCAGATTACTGAATAGTTCTTTTGCTGTGTTGGTGTGTGGGAGGTCTGGGGTTTCCGGACCTCCTTTTTATATATTGTATTGTAGTTTTAATTTTCGGTTTATGGCTTTGACTTTGAAAGAGAGGCTTTTCGCGGAGTATCCAATTCCTTACGAGATATCTATTTGGGGAGGTGATGGGATTAGTACTTTTCCGATTGCCGATTTGGATGTTTTGTTGGAGACTTGTATAGATGAGTTGGCGTCTGATTTATCGCTTATTGATTTTGTGAGGGTTAATTCGATTAAAACTTATTTGCCATCCGATACTGTAGGGGTTGTGTCTGCCAAGTTGGATTTCCCGTTTCAAGGTAACCGCAATGTCAAGGTAACTTATAATGCTTCGGATAAGTCGGTTAGTGCTCGGTATTATCCATGTATTGTACGTTATAGAAGGCGACTTACTCTTTCGAATGTTTCCAAGTTATCTGGGGATCAGTTGCAGTACCTGAAGGATTACTGTTTATTTAAGATGGCTGATAAAGAATTGACTACTCTTGGAGGGGTTGATCTCAATGCGGATAATGGTGTGATCAATTTGGAGGCTCTTCGCAAGTTCCGTGATACGCGTGAGGCTCGTTATGAATCTCGCAAGGAAGGTATTTTAGTTTATTCAGTAGGCAACTAGTATGGGTAAGTTAGTTAATAGATCCACGGTTCAGTCTGCCAGTGATGGCAAGAAGATTTCCAAGGGGTTGGTTAAGTTCTACTTGAAGGGAGGGTCTGATGGTAGGATTACCCCTAGGGAACAGTTGAAGCGAGAAAAAGAAAAGTTGGCAAAAGATGGGAAGGGACTTTAGGTTACAATATCTTAAGCGGTATGAATCTGGGATTGCTGATATTCGGATTAGTCGGTCTCAGTTTCGTTCCAATATTATTGTATCCCTTCGTGATACCAAGACCGATATCTACATGGATGGTGCGGATTCTGTTGAGGAGTTTCGGTCATGTAAGCAGGGTATTGTTGTGAAGAAACCCGACATGTTTTATGTTCAGGAGCAATACGACATCCTTTCTATGGAGGACGATATTCTACCTTTTGTAGTTATTTTTACAGTATCTGGTCTTCCGAGAAACCCTCATATGAATGATTGGATTATTGTGGATGGCAAGATATTCGTTATCTCCAAGGTGAAGCCTACGAATAGGGATTTGGGGGCTGTGTTGGAATGTTTGGTATACCCTATGCGTGACTCTCGAAAGTTGGATGATCCGTTGGCTTTGTATAGGATTCGATTCCGGAGGGGTCTTGTTGAGATACCTTGGGAGGAGGTTTATTCGGGCCCTGTAGTTATGGATTTGTTGTATGGGGGTTGCCCCCTTTGGATGGGGTGGTATGGGGATGATTGGTCTGAATTTTATTTCCAGAGTCGGGTTAAGGTGCCGGGGGATGCTGTTAGACTTTATTTGATGGATGAGTCTCGGCAGGTTGTGAGTTTGGGGTTTGGTGAGGAGTGGTCGGTTGATAGTTCGGTATCTGATGATTCTAATATATTGACGTTATGAAGAAGATCTATTGTAAGTACCTCCCAGTGAAGCCGTTTATAGCTATGCTGGTATTTTTCTGGGTGATTGTCCGTGAGGATTCTGCGATCAAGTTTGATGCAGTAGCTGAGAATCACGAGAGGATTCATTTTTGGCAGCTTATTGGATGTATGATTATTGGGCTTATAGTACTTCTAGTCCTTTCTATTTTGGGGATTGTTCCGGGGTGGTCCCTTCTATTGTCTCCGGTTAGTTTTTATGTTCTATATGCCTTATTTTGGATTATTGAGCTTATTCGTCCGCCTTATGATGAAGCCTATATTTCAATTCCATTTGAAGTTGAGGCATACAAGAATGAAGAGGATATGAATTATTGTTCTTTTATCCCTCCTATGTTTTCTTGGATGAAGTATTTTAAGAGGATTTCAAAATGATCGAGCAATACGAAAGGGCTGTACTTGAGTGGTTTAATGCGATATACCCGGATATTCGTGAAATGTCCTATGGTAAAGCAGAAGATGTGCTATTAGCAAAGAAAGCTCATTTAGTGTACCCTTGTTTGCTTTATTTTAGGGAGGATTCCGATTGGGTATTGTCTAGGGGATTTCCTATAAAGGAACTTAAGGATGATGGGTCTCCTGTTGAGACTGTGTTTTTCAAGGTTCCTCAGGTTTATGAAGCTACTTTGTTTTTAAATGACGAAGTTGATTTGTATAGGGTTGCTAATTTGATTCGTCAGAAGTGGTATAAAGAGTCTTATGTGACGTTACGTTACCCGGACAAAGATACTCCTTTGCGGGTAGGTCTTCGGTTGTATTTGTTTCGTATTGAAACAGATAGGAACGGGGTAGATACAAAAGGACCTAAGAGATACCTTAGGATGCGTTGGAGGTCTGATCTTTTCTTGGAAGCCCGTCATACTATAAAGCGGTTTACTGGATTTAAGATTACTCTTAATGCCAATGGTGATAGGTTAAAACTTTATTCATGTAATTGTATGGAGTAAACTCACTCTATACATACATTTAAAATGTAAATTTTGTAATATTCGATTGTTATGGCTAAGACGACTAATCCGTTGGTAGACGTTGAATTTATCGACGAATCCAACTATACAACAGCAACTGATACTGATGATATTGTCGGTGTGGTTGTTGAGAGCGATTGGGGTGTGCCCGATAAGTTGACTATTCTGGATTCTCCGGGGTGGCAGGCGTTCTTTAATCCTTTTGGTACGGCTGTAGGCAATTACTCTCAGGCTGTGGTTTCTAGGGCGTTTTCTACAGGGGCCTCCTTTGTAGAAGTTTTAAGGTTGGCTTCTAAGGAGAAGTATATGTATTTGTCTTTCGTTAAGGGAGCTGATTCTGTTAAGATAGTTCAGCAAGAGGCTGGATTTGATCTTGTGTCTGCGGACGAGTCTTCGGTTATTGCGGGATTCCATGTAGAGGAAGAAGAATCTATGTTTGGTCTTTTGAGGTATCGATACCCCAGAGGATTCAATGGGTTTGTAACTCTTTCTGAGGTTAATACTACTCGCACTATTCAGGGGTTGCCGGCAGGAGCAAAAGTTTACTCTTTGTCCTTGTATGTGAATCAATCCCCGGATGATGTGAATCCGGTGGCTAGTGAAACATATCAAGTCACCTTCTTTAGGGTTTCAGTTGATGGGGAGTCTCTTTACTATGCTGATGTGATCAACTCTAAATCTCAGTATTTCGTTTGTCCTGAAGACTTTGAAGCTACTGAGGAGATGAGTTTGACGTTAGGCGAGTTGGAGCCGTTTAAATTTACGGCACCCGCGGCTACAGGGGCTTATGACGAGTCTGATTATGTAAAGGCTTATGGTAGGTTTATGGATCGTGAACAGAGTTCTGCGACTTTGTTGATTAGTACGTTTGACCCTGCGTTAGAGGACGAAACCTATGAATCTACTGTAAAGTACACGATCGCTTCTATTGTTGAGAAGAGAATGGATGTGGTAGGTCTTGTTGGTGGTCCTAAAGCAACTTTGTTTAAAAGTGCTGATTCAGCGACTAACAAGGGGGCTATTGAAGACTACTTCGAGACCATGACCAATGCTGGTATGTTTATTAATCAACTTGCTGCCTCTGAGAAAGTCAAGTTCTTTAATAAAGTGTACTTGTTGGATGGTACTGCATTATTGGCCGGTAGGATTTCAGCAGTAGCAAAACTCTACAATAACCGGAATAGACTTCCGTCCTATAAGACTGATGGAGGGGTATCCGCTACTCTCACTAAGAGTCTTGAATTTTCGGATGTTGTCGATCTGATGGAGACTTCTGGTATTGGATCTATCTATTCATCGAGTACCGGTAACTACATTTTCAACATTAGAACGGCTTATCCTTTGCAGACAAAATACTTTGCGAGGTTGAACGTAATCCGAGTTACGGCAGCTGTTCTCAGGTGGTTGCTTACTGATGTAGAGTATGTTATTCATACTGATGTAGTATCTGATCAAACGGAGCTTCTTTCGTTCCAAGATCGTTGCAATGCAAAACTCTCTGAGATGATTGCTCGTGGTGAGTTGAAGGAACAGTCTGTGATTGTATGTTCTCCGGAGATCAATACCGATGCTTTGACTAATGGTGGTGAATGTCTCAATATCAAGGCTTATCTGTGGTTTAAGAAACTTGCAGAGAGGGTTAAGATCAAGATTATAGCCACTGATACGACAACTCAGGTTTCACTTACTCAGGAGTAGGGTTTACCCCATCTTATTTATACATTATTTTGAATAGCTTAAGTTAAGGTTATGTCAAGGAAAGTAGATACATTTAGGCAATTTATTTCTAATCCTCAGAATACTCATAACTTCTTTGTGGATATTCCGGGGATTGGAGAGTATGGGATGGTGGTTCAGTCTACTAGTTTCCCGTCGGAGACTGCTCGTCAGACTGTGTTATTCGTGGCTGGTGAGCGAGTTATTTATCCTACTGTACCTGATAATTCTCATTCTTGGACTGTTGTAGTTCCGGAAGGTGATGGAGGTCAGACAAGGGCAAAATTTGAGGCTCTTCGCAAGAAATATTGGGATCAGAAGTCTGGGTCTATTACTGTTAATCAGGGAGTTCCTTTTGATCGTGTCAATGTTTATGCTAGGGATCTTAATGGCAATATTTCATTCTCGGTTACGTTGGTTAATTGCTGGTTAGCTGGTAGAGGAGATGTGCAGTTGGATCAGAGCAATCCTGAGAATAACTGGAAATGGAACTATGCGTTTGTCTTTGATTACATTCTCGATAGTGAGTAGTGACTAGTCGATTTTTAAGGTTATTTCAGAGAATCGCCCTTGGTTCCTAGCTGAATCATGGGCGATTTTCACTAAATTTTGAGATGTGAGCAGAAAAATCGATACCTTTAGGTTGTTAATTCAACAACCTTTGACAAAGAGGGATTTTCTTTTGTTTATTCCGGCTATAGCTCAGGCTTCGGTTTTAGCTCAGGCTACAACATTCCCTACTGAGCAAGTCCAGTCTGTGGAGGTTTACAAGCAGGGTCAGAAGATAGAACTACCTACTAAATTCGAAACAGTAGGTGATTGGTCTTTTGATATTCCTGATAGTACCTTAACTTTGATACGTTATAATTTGTTGGATGTTCTTTATAATAAACAGTTGTTTGAAGTATACTTTTTCTTAGGTAACTTCTTGAACTCTATTAATCCCGGAGGTTTGACTTCTTTACAAAGTATAGCGTCTAATGCGTTTTCTTATTTGACTACTGCTCAGAAGTTAGGGGGTTGTTGGATTCGGAATATATCTCCTGTGGAGTTTTCTCAGTCTGATCCTGAGACTCCGATAATGTGGAGGGTTTTGATCCATTATAATTATATTCGTCCAGTTATGGACGTTGAGATTAATTTGAATGTTGGGAATATTCGGATTTAATTATGGCGAGTTTCGGGAGTAGGATGAAGAAGGCAACGGAGGAGAGATACAACCTCTTGTTGAATAATGCTAGTCCTTTGAGTATATTGAACTCTGGGGGTAAACGATATGTGGCTTCCCCTCAATTGCAGAGTGATTTTTTTATTCACATTCAATCTGGTTCTGATCTTGGGGTGGATGTTTACTCAACAGATTGGTTGATGGATTCTGTGGATTTGGGATCTGGCAGGCTTGAATGGGATTATTCTCAGCCTTTGGGAATACCACAACCCAATTTTATATGTGAAAAAGTTAGAGTGACTTTTCTTATTCCGGCAACTTGGAAAAATTCAGAAAGTTCCGATCAGGATATTAAAGACTACTTTTCGAGGCTTATGGTGTTGTATGATGCTCAGTTTTCGAATAGGGGTCTTTTGGTACCTCCTAGCCGGATGTCTTCTTTCAGGGCTATGTTTGTGGGTATTCGTCGGCCCATTTATGATACTGAGCGATCTATTGAAGGTTATATGGATGTTTCTTTGTATAAACTTTCTGGGCTCTTTTTAGATACTCCTACTATGTCATTTGATCCAAAAAGCAATACTCCTTTGGGGGTATCTGTTATGTTTTCTTTTAGAGAAGCTAATTGGATAACGTTTTCTGAAGTATATAAGTCTATTAAGATCTCAATACCTAATCCTATTGAGATTTATGATGATGCTCAATTTAGTAACCGATGAGAATAATTTTACCTTCACAAGGGATCTTGGGGATCCGCGAAGTGGATATGATGATGCCGAAGTATAGGCATATCCGCGATCTTTCACAAATGAATTACTCGGAAGAAGAGATAGGCTTCCGGTTTGTTGAAATGCTTGTATCTAGTGGGGATATCTTTGATAAGATCACTTATCAGGATAAGGATTATCTGTTGGCTATAGCCGTATCCGCGCTTCACTTAAACGCCTTAAATTTGGCTGTTACGTGTTCTTGTGGTGAAAGGGTTACTACTACCCTTGATATGTCCGATGTAGATGTTATCGACTTGGACCCGAATACCCCTAAAGAGGTTGTAAAGAAGTTCGGCGATACTGAGTATTCTTATAGGTTCTCGTCAGCGAATGATGAAAAGGAGGTTATCCTTTGGGCAAAGGATAAGTCTGATGGGGATCCTTTGAAATACCAAAGATTGTATGAGGAAGGGTTTGTGTGTAAGACTTTTGGATTTGACCTTAGTGAGGAAAACTTGAACAAGGTTTCTTGTTATGATCTAATGATCTACTACTCAGCTCTATTGTTCAGAGAGATGGTATTTCATGGGATTAGTCCTATTAAAAGTGAAGTGTGCCCGAAGTGCGGTAAGAAGATAGGAGTCATTATACCGTTCGCTAAATCTTTGATGTCTTGGAACTCTAGTCAAGTGATAAACGAGTTTATGACTGTAGCTGGCATAGTTGGAGGGTTCGATTCGTTTTTGGATCTTACGTTTTCGGAGTTGGCTCAGATGAAAGCTAATCAATCTATTTTGTAGTTATGTCTAAAGTAGTTCTGGAGGATATTAATAGGTCTTTGGAGGATTTTAACGAGTTAGCTAAGGAGTTTCAGGTTTCCAAGGCTGAAGTTGTTGAGAATCTTCCGATGCTTCGTGAGGCAGTTGCTCTATTTGTTAGATTGAGGGAACTGTATGAGAGTGTGGATCCTGACTCTCCGAGGGCTAAGAACTATTTTGATTTGGCTCAGTCTTTGGCCTCAGTTAATCAAGGATGGCAGTATAACCGAGATCTCTTGAGTAGTGAGGCTATTTTAGCAGATCATGCTAGGGCTCCAAAAGACGATCGGTTGAGTATGGAGGAGCGTGAGAGGGTTCGGTCTATAATAGGCAGCTCTAAATTAAAGAATTTTGTACAGTTCTTTGATATGGAGAATCAAGAGGCTTTTGAGGTTCTTTCTGATGTAGTCGATATAGAGACCGAAAATCAAGAGGTGTCCTCTTTGTCTGCTAAGGATAGAATGTCTAAGAGAGCTTCTAGAATAGTGGATCGTTTAATAGATCACCCCTCTGATGAATCGTCTGAGGACTTTTATGATACTTCAGAAGATACTGTTCCTGAAGAGGGCGATACCTTAGTGGAGTACGAGAAAAAGGAGAGTAATAGGGAGAGTCAGGAAAAGGCTATAGCTGAGATTACTGAAACATCTAAATCTATCGACGAGGCTTTGCGTGAGAAACGGCCCGCTAAATCTAAGAAGAAGAGTTCTACTAGATCTAAGAAACCATATCGTCCAGAGCAAAGTTGGGGAGATGCTTTTAAACAGTTAGCTAAGTGGTTGGCTGCGGCGGCTGCTACTTTTGCTGGAGTTGGGTTCTTGTCTAAAAAGATATTAGATCTTATTCAGCAACTTAAGTTGTCTCAGGATAAGATGAAGAGTGCTGTAGACGAGTTTACTTCTAGTAGAAAGGCTGATGAGGCTAAGGATGTTGCGAGATGGGAGGATCCGGAGAAAGCTGGGGCTGAATATCGTGAGGCTTTGGAGGAATTGAAAAAGGATTGGCCAACCGAGTTGCAAAGTATCTCTTCGGAAGATATTGGTATGGCTCAGGCTTATGCTGCTGATGAATCTAACTCCAAAGTTCCTAGGGAGGTGTTTAAATGGGTCTCTGAGAAATTTGAGGGTAAGTCTGAATCCCAGATTGGTATGCTGTCTGCTATAGCTATGGGTGATAAAGTGTATTGGTATGACTCAGAGGATGGTAAGAAGTTAGGGGTTAGCTTGGATCCTTTTGTCAAGTCTCCCAAGGGACAGGAGGTTAGCGACGCTGCTATGGCAGCTCGTGCTGTTGATTTCCGTCAGATAGCTGGAGCAAATCAGCCTTTTGAGATGGAGAATACGTGGTTTAATCGTGTATTTAGACTTAATAAACTTCAAGAGTCTAGGGCTTCCGCTCGGACTTTATCTTATACTTCGGGTGTAGATGCTTTGGAGAGTGCTATACTTTCGGATCCTGATAAGGTTTCTAAGTATTTTGAGAAGATTAAGAATGATGAACCTCTTGAAGATGAATCATCTGGTATTAAACTGTCTATTGGGGAGCTTACTCCGACGGTTCGAATGTTGGGAGAGTTATTTGAAGCTAGAGGTAAACAGTCAGTATTCAATTGGAGGGAAAGAAAGATTTCAGAGGCTGCTAGATCTGGGGATCGAGAAGAGCTTTATAAACAGTTGAAGAGGTATGCAGATGTTTACGCTAAAGATGCTGGTGGAGTAGTTGGTAAAATATTTGATGGTGGATCCCGCAAGTTTCTGGGATATGATATATCCTCTATGGAGGCAGCTAAGCCGTTGCTCGATGCTCTTATGGAGTTGGGGGATTATGGCACTCGTGGAGGTTATGAATCTTATATGAGGAAACATAATCCTAACTATTCAGGAGATACTACTCAGTCCCCTCCGGTTTATACGATTAATGAGACTAGGGTTCAGCACGTTGTTCAAGATAATTCTAATAAATCCGAGCCTATTGGTGAATTATGATCCCGATAAAACTTATTACAACTATTCTGGGCTTGAATAAGCGTCTTGAGTCGGCTATGTCTTCTGATAAAGAAGAGATTAAATCTACTGAAAGTCTGGCTGAAGATGCTAAGAAAGTGTCTAAAGATTTAGAAAATGTTGAAGATAGAGCGGGTTATTCTGAGGATTCAGAAGAAGGAGAAAAAGAAGAGGGTAGTCCTTTGGAAGATACTGGATCCCTCGTGGTTACAAAACCTATTAAAGGTGCTGGTGTCGATTCTTTTGTGGGGTTGTCTTTGGAGTCTATTAAATTTTGGTATGATGCTGTTGTATCTATAAAGAATTTAACTAAACCTGAGGAGGTAGAAAGTAAAGAAGATGAAGTACCTCGTGGGGAAACTTCATCGGTTATTCAACCTTTGATTCCTGAAGAAGGGTTGTCTGGGGATTATGAAGAAGATACTTCTGAAGTATCAGAAGAAGATGCTTCGGATTTATTGGAAGAGGATGATCTTGAAGGAACTTCTAAGGATTCGGGGATTAGTCCTTTCTGGTTTATTGCTGGGATCTCTCTAGTGGGGTTATACTTTGGCGTTAAGTTAATCTATAAGGATGGTAAGCCTTCCCTTGCTTTAACTGATGAAAGTCGTTATAATGACTTAATGGCCTTGTTTCTGCAAGGTAAATACTTGGAGACTCCTTCTACCTCTATGTCTAGTGATATAATTGATAGATTGGGGTTATCTGGTAGTAGGTTGTCTACTGGTTATGGGGTTAGGGATGTACTTCATTTAAAGGGGCATACGGGTATTGACTTGGCGGCTCCTGAAGGTACCCCTATTAAATCCCCTGTATCTGGGGTAGTTCAGTATGTAGGTATGGGATCTCAGACAGCCGGTAATTTTGTAGAGATTGTAGGGGCTAATGGTTTAGGTTATAGGTTCCTTCATATGAAGGATGTTTTTGTGAAGATTGGGGATAAGGTAACTTTAGGTGAGGTCATTGGAACTGTGGGTAGTACTGGTAGATCTACTGGGGCTCATTTGCATTTAGAGACTAAGGCTTCATTGCCTGATAAACTTCCTGTAGGGACTTCTATCTATAAAATAGGTGTTAATGTAAATCCTCTTTATGATACCTTTTATGCAGATCCGGGGGCTATGGTTGCAGAAGGTAGAGTTATGGATCCTCGGGAAGTCTCAGACCCGGTACCTATAAATGTTCAATATAATTCAGAATCTTTAATTGGAGTACGTGGCTTCAATTATTTGTCGGTTTCTGGTAGGGATGCTTGGGAGGGTAAGTACTCCTCAGTTAAGACTAGTGCTGGAGTGTTTCCGACATTTTCTGCTCCTAGCTATGGGTTGCGAGCTGGGATTATGAATTTATTGAATTACCAACTTCGTTATGATGTTTCTGATACTGGAGGAGTCTCTGTAAAGGTTGCTGATATTGCAACCAATTCGACGGGTTATAGTTATCTTCATTCTGATAATGGGGATGATGCAGATCGGTGGTTATCTACTGTTGAAGAGGTTTCGGGGTTACGTCGTGAAGATTCTATTGATATGCGTGATGTTGACTCTTTGTCAAGGTTGGTTCGTGGGATAGCTGCGGCAGAGCACTCAGTATACATTCCTAAAGAAGATGTTAGTCGAGTGATTCGACATTATAACATTATCGATACTGTATTGTCTAACGTTCAAAAGTGATTGAAGATGAAAAGGAATGATGAGTGTACTTGTACGGTTAAGGCGATCATTGCCCTGTTCTTTATTGTAACATTGGCGATTTATTTTTTGTGCAGCTGTTCAGTTCAGAGAGTTCAGTATTGTAAGGAATGTTCTCGGTTCCCGATCTCTAAACTGGACTCGGTGTGTGAGGCTAATGGGGTTCCTACGTCATTGGAGGATTGGCAATCTTCTTATGTCTTGAGGGATGATTCTGTGCCGGTGATTCGTTACTGTTTGGTTGAGGTTCTTTTGGATTGTAGTGAGCGTATCTATACGATAGAAGTTTCTGACTCTACATTTTTATTTACTGATATGATGTCGGAGGCTGTTAAGGAGGTTTGCCATGACTGGGTTGACTCTATCAAATAGAGATAGACTACCGTTATTTAAGTCGGTGTTTGCTTCTGGATCCTTCCCTGATTCCTATGTTTACTGGGATTTTGTGAGAGATACTAAGGATCGGAAGGTTTCTCCTTATTGTGTACCTTATACAATATCTCAGTTAGTTGAGTGGTATTGGAGAAGTATGTCTACGTTAGATCATTCTTTTGATTTAGGTAGGTTGTTTAGGTTAAGGTCCGATAAGACTAAAGATACTATGTCTTTTAGGGAAGCCTTTAATATCATGATGGATTATGGGTATAGTCTTGACGGTATGTCTGGTCCTAGGATTATGGGGTATGTGTCTATAGATTCTGAATATAAGATGAAATATTTCTTAGGATCCTATGCCCCTGTGTTGGCGGGACTCCCGGTATACTCTGGAGGGTTTAGGGAGTTCTGGAGGGATTCAGGAGATTTTATAGGGTATTGTGCTGTAATTGTAGCTGGGTATGATGCTTATGGGATGTATATCTTAAATTATTGGGCGGATCCTATGTACAGGAATGTGTTTAGGATGTCTTGGGAGGACTTTAAGTATATTAAAGAGGCTTGGGGTATATTATTTTAAATGTGAATTATGCCGTTTTCAATAAATTCTATTAGGGAGATAAATCAGTTTCATCTTTTGGCGATTAATATTCCAACCGATGGATCTGATTGGGCAGATCCTACTGCTGGAGAAAAGCAAACTGTTGGAGGTAAGAAGCCTTGGAAGGTATCGTTATATGCTACAAATGGGTTGACTGTTGGAGGATCCATTCAGACTACTGAGCCTTTGGGGTCTTACTTTAACAAGATATTTGACAATAAAGCGATTAATTTCGCTACTCAATGGCTTGCTCCGGGGTTGGTACCTCAGTTTGATTTTGCTCAAAAACTAAGATACTCTGGCAATTCTCCGTTAACATTTACTGTAGTTGGTAGTTTGGTTCTTCAAAATAGTATAGAGGATGATTTCTTGATTCCTCTTAAAAAACTGGCTTATCTTACTTTTCCGAAGAGGAGTTTTAAACTGTCTATCTCTGATACTATTGATTGGATTCAAAAGAAGTGTGCGTCTTATTTTGGGGATGATAGTTTTCTGGCTAATGTTACAAATAATGTCGGATCTCTGGTAGGAACTATTGTTGGGTCCTCTAAATCTGGTCAGGAGATTTGGCAGTCTATGGTTGATTCTTTTAACCGGGTTGTTGGTCAAGTTTATTTTATGGAATCCCCTCCTACATTTAGAATGACTAAAACAGGTTCTGGGTTAGATCTTCGATATGGTAAAGTGCTTATCTCTGATGTCTATATTCGTAGTTTGCAGGTTAATTTACCTACTCTCTATTATGAAGGTGGGTTTCCGGCAGTGATTCCGATTACTATGGAGATGGGTACGTTTAGACCGATTACTGCGGATTCATTTTATAAGATGTTGTCTGGGAAGGTTCAGTCTTGGACTACTGATGCAGAGACTAAAACTTTTCAAGAATATCTTAAGGAGAGTGGGGCTACTATTTCGGGGTTATTTTCTAATATTAAGTAGTTATGACTGTAGAGGAGGCATATCAATCATATGGAAGTAAAGTATTTATTGCTTCTGCGGAGATGAATTTAGTTACGATTGTTAGGATTATCTATGAATCTGATGATGATCGTTACCTGAATGTGTTGAAGGTATTGAACCCTAGAGTCAACTGGACTAGTTTGCCGGCGGGGGCTGAAATACAGTATTTGGATCCTTCTGTAATTAAAGAGTTTTTGTATTAGTATGCAGTTACTTTTAGATGGCAATCCTTTTTTCCCGGGGACGGTTACTATACGTGAGAGTGTTTTTGAGTATAGTACGGTTCTAACGTTTAATTCAATTATGCCTTTGATATTTGAAGAGATTACTCTTCAAATTTCTGAGAACATTCCGTATGTTCCGGTAATGATTGAACAGTTGGATATGTCTTCTTTTCAATATACGTGTTATCCGAAGGGTTATGTAGATTTTTTACAGAATGTCTCCAGATGTGTTAGTATTAAATCTGATTTGCCCGGGTTGCTTGAGACTCTTTCTGTTTGTGATTATATTTGTTATCACAAGACTCAGTCAACTCATTGGGTACTTCCTAGTTTACGAGGTAAGAATCTTTTGAATGAACTAACTAATCGTGTAGTGTCTGTAAATGGTGGATGCCCTACGTTTCATTTTGGGGTATCTGGTAAATTGATCTTTTCTGATTTATTGGCAGAGTGTGAGTCTGACTATGCTGGTGCGTTTTTTGGTACTTTGGCTAAGAGTAGATCTAGTACGGCTTCTATGAATAATATCCCCGGTAAGGTGAATTTTGTCTTTTATGATGAAGATTCTTTTACTGATGGGTCTGCCACCTTTCAAGAAGGTACGGGTGTCTCTAATGTCTTTAGATACGTTGTAGATCGCGATACTGAGAATCAGGTTGTAGCCGAGATGCAATCTAGGTATTGGAGGAAGTTTGTATCTAATTCTTTACGTGAGTACGAAAAGGTTCAATCCCCCTCTATATCTCCGGGGGTGAAAGTTCGTAATTTACATTCAGATGAAGAGTTTGTTTGTGTTACTAGTATTGCGACTATTTCGGCTGAAGATACTGAATTATCCGTGCAGTTGTTTCCTGTGATTAAACCTGAGCAATTATTATGATAGTAAAAGCTAGAGTTTTAACTAATTCGTCTGAAGATCCTGAAGGTAAGGGTAGGGTTAGGATTGAGTCTCCGGGGTTGTGGGAGTCTTTTGAGGATTATTTCCCTGTATTTAATAATACTCCTTTGAATGCTGGTAATGTGGTCTTTGTTTACCTAAATAGTATGATAGATACTGCCAATCCTTTAGTGTTGGGTAGGTGTCGTGATAATTCGTGGGGATCTGTGGGATCCGATCCTTCTGGGTTTTCGGTTCTTTGGGAGAGTGTTTATAGTGGTGGTTGGACAGTTGCTTATGTTAAAGGTAGTACATTAATAGTAGAGAATAGTTCTGGGGATGTTATAAAGTCTACTAATGGAACATTGGAGATCCATGATGGATCTCATGGTGGTGTTGTCAATGTAGCTCAAATTAGGAGTTTGGCGAGAGCTATTTTGAAAGATCTTACGATGGTGGGGAGTGGGTCTAATTTAGTTAGTTGGTTTGGTTCTGATTATCCAGAGTTGGAGGATATTACTTTTACTCATTGACATGGCTGTATTTGGGTTGACTGTAGATTCCTGTATTGAAGCTAAGTATGGGGAATCTTTAAAGAATGTAAAAGATGAGGTGTTTCGTCAGGAGTTATTAGATGATATAAAGGCTTCGTCTAAAGATTTTATAGAGGCTAAATTAAATAAAATTGAGACTCTATTTAATAATATAGAGGGGTCCTTAGGTAGTTTGACTACTGCGGGTACCGCTGCTGCTGGAACATTTGCATCTGTGAGTACGTTGCTTCCGTCAGGGACGGCAGCCGCCGTAGCGATTGCAACTTCTACTAAATCTGGATTTAAGGCTACTCTTGGTTCTGTTTCTAGTGATTTATCTTTGATGGAGGAATCTTTGTCAGAGTTGGGGGTTTTAGGACTTACCTCTGTGTCTTCCGGGCTTGGTTCTTTAGTAAAGTCAATAGAGACGGTATCTTCACTACTTGATGCTATCCCAGTACGGTGATTATACATTGCTAAAAATGGTATTATGGATTTTCCTTTGCAACTTATAGGCAACCCAAAAGAGGATTTGGATGTTCCTGTTTACTTACAGAATGCAGGATCCAATTTGGAGTTTGTTTATTCTATGGAGGAACTCAGGAATGATCTTTATCTACTTTTGAAGACGGTTCAAGGCAATTTTTTACAGAGTATTGATTTGGGTACTACTGCTGTACCTCATTCAGTAGAGGAAATTTATATTGAATCGGCTGTTAAGAGATGTTGCGAGCAGATAGATGGATGTTCTTGTGAATCTGTGGGATTTCGTGATGGATATTTAATTGTTCGGGTGATCTATATGGGGGATATTTCTGAGTTTGAATTTAGTGTAGAAGCGTTGTAATTATGGCTAGAACAAGGCAAGAAATTATAGACGAGCTGTTTGAGCAGGCTGAATCTGATCCTATTCTTAGTTCTGTTTCTAGATCTTTGGTAGGTAAGGAGTTGACTTATTTTGGAGGCAATGTTTTGTATCAAGCTGAGATGATGCAGGACGCTATTTCAAGATTCTCTGATATTTCAAGGGCTGATTTTCAACAGTTGATTGCGTTTGCGTATACGAATGATGTTCCGTGTGATACTGTTAAGCCGGCGATGGTTCGTCTGGAGATGAAACTGAATGAGGTTAAGGTGTTTCCACCTTTTTCTATTCGGTTGGAAGTTGGTAGTCTACAGTTTTACAATATAGACTTTGTAAAGTCCGATAGTCAGGTTACTCTTTATCAAGGTAAGCCTATGGCTATGACTTCTAAACCTATTTCAAGTGAAGGGGCAAAGTTGGATGTGTTTGGGTTGGACTCTTCGGGGGTTCTTAGCGATGCTGGATCTTATAAGACTTGGAAACTTTACAAAGAGTTTAAACAGGGTAAGTATCAATCCTCCTACGTTAAGCTGGGTGAGGGGGTTGTTTCAGATTCTGTGAGGGTTTTTGCTAGGCAGTTGGGGACCTCTGGTGTAGATGTGGATCAGATTGTATTCCCTTATACTGAGTTCAATCAGGGGCTGTCTTCTCCGGATGCAAAACTTTATAAAGTTAGGACTGGGTGGGATAAGTCGATCAATGTTTTGTTTGGGGATGATAATTGGGCTATGATGGTGAATCAAGATCAATTCCAATATGAATTGTATTGGCTCCAAGCAGGAACTTCTAATTATAATTTGAAAACGTCTAATCCTTTATTCCTTGGGTATGATGGGTCGAAGTCTATTTCAAGAGATAGCTCAAAGAGTGAGTTTTATACTGTCAATTCCTACTCTCTCGCGGAGAAGGATTCATTGCCCTACGCAAAGTCTTATGTTCAGACAAAGAAATTCTTACAGCAAGGACTTGTTACAGAAAAGCAGATTACGTCTTACGTCGATTCTTTGCCGTCGGTCAACTCGTCGAGAGTCTCATCAGATCAACAGTCAAATTCTGTAACTGTTATTGTAAAGCCTTCGGATCCTGAAGATACTAATTTCGAATTTTTGGAGGATTCCTTGTTGCAAAATGGGGTTATTGGTCAGTCTTACTCTGTGTTAGTGGCTACTCCTTTGGATTTTACTGTAGAACTTACTCCAATTAATCAGAGTGGTTATTCTGAATTGAATAGAGCTAATCAATTAATTCAAGAATACTGTTCTTATGATAATTTGACGATCAATACGATGGTGTCGTCGGCGATCTTGAATCAAAAATTGCAACAGTCCGGTATTCTTAATGTGTCTGCAAAGGTTGTGATTGTAGGTGAAAAAGTTTATCCGGATTCAAATCAATCTCAGAAACTTTCTGCTCAACCTCAAATTAATACAATTCGTCAGTATGATAGGTTTGGCGATTTAGTTGCATTTGATTCTGATGGACTTTATAGGCAGATCTCTGGAGAGGTAGGTGATTTTGTTCCTGAATTTGTGTCTGGTGTGGGTGATCTTTTCTTTGCATCTAAAGAAGGTCAGTCTTTCCTGTTGGATAAAGAAGTTAATAGGGCATTGGCAGTAAATTCAACAACAATTTTGGTTGATTCTGTTGGATCCTCTATTAATGGTAAGTTCTTTGAGTTTTACGAGGATTACATTCCGTTCTTAAAAAAGTCCTCTTCCGGGTATTCGGTATTGCGTTATTCAAATTCTACTATTTTCGAAAAAGGGGATACCTCTGTTTTTAATAGGGTTTCTACGATTCGTCCTGTAGGTAAAGAGGTTAATATAGTGACAGTAGATTCCTCAGGTAAGCAATTCTCTGTAGTTACTTCTGGAACGTGCGCTATTGTTAATTCTCAACTTTATTTGGCGGTTGATTTCGGTTCTGAAGGAACCCATGATTATAAAATAGCTCAATTCGGTTATGTGACTGGGTCTGTTGATCAATGGAAGATTATTAGGACGGTTTCTGTGAATGGGTCTTCTGATATTAGGACTACTCGATTTAGTGTTTTGGATAAGGTTTTGATTATCCCTACTAAGTTCTCTGGTCAAACTTGGACGGATTACGATTACTTCGATACAAGGACCTCTGTACAATCCTCAGGTAAAGTTACTATGACTACTGAAGTGCCTTTGGATATTAAGAGTGTAGTGTTCTTGGGAGGTTATCTTTATGCGTTATCCTCTTTGAATCTCTATCAATTTGGCTATCGGTTTTCTTCATCATATAATGAATTGCAGCTGTTTGTTCAAACTAATAAATCTTTGTCTGGGTCTGTTCCTAATAAGATACTCAGGGTTTTGTCTACTGGAGTTCTTATGCTATGTAGTTCTATTTCTGTGTGGCGCAATACTGTATTCGAGGATTTGGATGAGGCAAGGATTTCTGAAGCTAAGTTGTTTGAATCTGATGGGTCTGTGGATTATGAAGAAGGTATAATCTACGGTATTCGTATGTTTAGTGAATTGGATGTTTTGGATTATCAAGTGGCCGGCACTTTGGTAGGATCGACAGTATATCCTCATTTTGTAGAAAATGAATAAGTTACCTTATATTAAGAGGCGTCTTAAGCGGATGTTCAATGAAGAGTTACTCTCTGATGAGGGGTGGAACTCTTATATAGATTTGCTTTTATCTAATTTAGATACTTCGTTTTTGAAATATTGTAGATTAGATGGGATGCCGTATCGTTGGGATATTTCGGATTATTATACTAGGTCTGTAGGTGAAGATGGGACTATTACGTTTAGTAGTAGTCTTTTTGATGTGGATGTGGAGGGGAATCTAGTAACTTTATCTTATCCTTCTAAATACAAGCAGGTTGCTGGGGTAAAGGTTGAGAAGGATCCTAATGAGATACTTTATTTGGATTATGGGGATGTAGAGGTTTCCTTTAGCGATAATGTTGTAAAGTTTGAGGTTTTCTTGGATGGGTCTTGGAGTCTGGTATACTTAAAAGATCTCGATACAGGCTCTATATCTGGCGAAGATTCTTATCAATTGGACGGGTCTATCCCTTTTACTCTGACCTTTCAAGATACTGTAGAAGGGGTTGTTTCTGGCCCTAGTTTTGAATTGCTTTATTTGCCTGAACAGATTGATCCTGCATCTATTCAATATTTTAGGAAGGAGATGTTTAAGATGTTCGATGAGAATAACCCTTCTACGTCTCCTCAAAGTTTGTATGGGGTTTTAGCTAAGACGTTATCACCTCTTGACTTCTATATTGTTTTTCGGTCTGAGGAAGGTATAGGATCTAGGCAAAAATCTTTTTCTGAGTATGTTACCTTGTTCGATGTTCAGAGATTCGAGGGTGTTGAGGCTAAAGGGGTTCCGGGTCATTTGACAGCTGTAACGGCAAGTAAAGTTCCTATAGACGCATTACGGGATGAGTTCGGGGCTGGTAGTCAGGTATCGGACGTTATAGGTTATGATAAGAATTATCTGGTGGTGGAGGATAATACTATCAATGAGAATTTGATAGCTTTGATTAGTGACGAGACCCCTGATCCGGATTCTGTAGTGGATATAAAAGTAATCCCATCAACATTGCGGCTTCCTTATCATATGGATCCGGTTCAGTTAGCTCCTCCTACTATTGAAGAAGTTACTGCTACTAAGAATAAGACTACTTCTGGATTTACTTTTTCTATAACTATTTCAGGAGTTGATCCTAATGCTATAGGTGCTAGGTTGGGGTATTATAATAAATCTGGTGAGAAGGTTTTGGTTGCGGGTCCTGCACCAGCTGGATCTTATACAGTGGATGTTTCAGAGGCTAGGGCTGGTGATACTTATAGGATCTGGGCTATGTGTGAGGCTCCAGAATATAACATTTATCTGGACTCCTCGGATGTTGTTAAGAATTTAGAAGTTCCTAAAGTTCTGTTACCCCCAGTTTTGACTGCATCTGGAAGTGTTGGTGAGGTTATCTCAATAGATGTCAAGTGGACTTCTGTAGAGAGTGCTCAACGATACCAAGTATTTTACCAAAAGTCTGGAGGAAGTGTTTCAAGTTTGCCGTCTACAACTTCTCTATCTAGTAAGATAACTCTCGATAGTGTTGGAACATACTCTGTTTATGTTGAAGCTCAGGCTGATGGATTTCCGTCAGCAAAATCTAATGTAGCTACTGTGATTTTGGAGTCTATTAAATTGAAGGCTCCTAGTATTGACTGGTATTTTCAAGAGTTCCCTAACACTTCTTTAATGGTTCGAGGGGCTGAAAATTCCAATACTTTCAAGTATAGAATTATCAGCGGGGCATCTACTTCTGAGTGGAAAGATTGTAGTGCTGGGGTGAACGAAAATGTTGGAGAGGTTAAAGTTGGATCTAATACGATAGAGGTTTATGCTGTAGGGCATTCCGGGTATTCAGACTCCGATATAGTTAGTAAGGATCTTACAGCGGTTAAGCTGGCTTCTCCTGTTTTGGATATCCTTGTGGACGATATTTCTGGGGTAGTTACTGTTTCTTGGGAAGCTGTCTCTGGGGCTACATCTTATTTTATTAAATTAGATGGTCAGGATTATGTAGAGACTCCTGATTTGGTACAGACTTATAACTTGTCTCCGGGCAATTATTCTTTTAGTATTTATGCGGTAGGGTTTCAGGTATTTCCTTCTGATGTGTCTACAAAGAGTACTAACGTAGTGTTGTCTGAGTTTAAAATATCAAAAGATGAGATTCATTTTTCTCAAAGATCCGATAGTGATTCTTTAGACGTGACAGCTACGGGGGAGTATGATTCAGAATGGGATGCTTCTACTGAGTCGCCTGTATCCTCTAGGTCTTTTAGGTCTTCTGTTGTTCCCAGATCCAATACTAATCCAAATGTTCCGGTAGTAGGGGAGTTCCATGTTATCACTAATCCGGAATCTGAATTTACAACAGATATTTCGGAGTGCGAAAACCCTTATACTGAGAAAGTGACTTTGTGTGGTTATGATTCAGAAGGTAATCTGACAATACTTGGATCTCCTGAATCCACCAATGTAAAACTTCGTTATGGTATAGTAAAGAATTATGCTATGCTGAGCGGGTTGTTGGGTAAACTGAAGTCTGTGGACCTTTATATACTTTGTTCCAAGGCTGAAGCTCAAAGGATTTATGGAGATAGATTTGAGGAGTTTGAAGATGCCTTATCCGAGATACTTGAGGGATCAATTCCTGTAGGGTCTGATTTTACAATTAATTATGTGAATGTTCTTGAGGATTCTGTGATTAATTTGTATGATAATTATATCGGTAGACCTACTTCTATACGATTGAATAATGAAAAGTACTTGGAGATTAGATTTCCTCAGCGGGACTCTTCTCAGGTTATTAAGGTTGATTCATATCCGTTTAATGTTGAATGGGATGTAAAGTAGATAGTTATGTTAATACAAGGTAGAGTTATATACGGGTCTCGATCTAAGAGTAATAATGTTACTGTGGAGGGGGCTATGGCTATTCTAGATAGCTTGACTAATAATGATGTAGGGTTTATTAGTAACATTCTTTTTATTACTGATTTGGAGAAACGTCAGGAGTTAGAGACTAGGGTGGACTCTGACTTTCATAAGGTTACTTGGGATATACTTTATAACGGGGGTTCTCCGTATTATGATCCTCGGTATTGTTTCGGGGTTACTGTAGACCCTGATAACAATAAAGGAACTATTCATTTGGTTCAAGGTCAGGAGTCTGGCAATAGAGTAATTCTTAAGATGAATTGTAATTTAGAGCCGGGGGTGGCTCCTGTGGAAGGGTTTACAGCTTTGGGTATGGCTGTTATCCTTAATGGTAGGGGGAGTATTTTTGTGGATGGGTCTTATGTTCCGTCTGATGGAGGGGGTGAGAAGGTGTTATGTTATGTCAATACGAATTTGGCGTTTTCTTATTACAGTGATAATGAATTCGATTGGGAGTTGATATTGGATGTATCCCAGTAGTTCGTATATAGATTTATGAAAACTCTTTATATTGCAGACTTTTCGAATTGGGTTTATAAGTTCAAATATGTATTTGACTTAGGCGTTAAATTAGAGGATGGGCGTTATATTAATACGTCTGTCCTCTATGGATTTAAAAATGCTATAAAATCTAATAGATTTGACGATATAATTATAGCTTTGGATGGATGTCCTTTAAGGTCTTTGGATATCCTTCCTCAATATAAACAGCAACGTGAGCACTCAACAACTGATAAGATCTATGTACCTAAGAGGGAGGTAATTTCGTACTTAACCCAGTTGGGAGATAGACTTGGTAAGAGGGTTAGGGTTGTTGCATCTTATGGTCAGGAGGCGGATCAAGTTATTTCGTCTCTGGTTTATCTTGCTTTAGGTAAGATTGATCCGGGGTCCGTTAGATTCATGGACAAGCTGGTATTACACTCGTTGTCCGAGGATCCTTATATAGGAACTTGTGTTGAAGAGGATACCCCCTTGGAGTTGGACTCGGATTATGATTCTGTTATTTTAGGTACTACTGATTCGGATATGCACCAACTCCGTGAGATTGAAGGAGTTTATATGGATTCTTCTTGGAATGGTAAGAGTATAAATTTCTCAGATACCACCCCTAAAACGGTTCATGGTATGCCCCCTTGTACTATAGCGGTTTATAAAGCGTTTCTTGGGGATACTTCGGATAATGTTCCGGCGGTTGTTAGTAGGAGTTTGGGGTCTAAGGTTCGTAGGATTATAAAAGAAGAACTTACTTCTGAGGAAAAGTTTATCAACTTCTGCAATGCTGTAAAACTTGGGTTGCCGTTGTCTGAATCGTTGGCTCTTTTGAAGAGTTGGGTTTTGGCTGGTTCTGGGTTTAAGGCGTTGAGGAGAAATTATTCAGTAGTTAAATTAAGATTCGAGAGTACTCCAAGACTTTTGAGGTTTCCTTCGTATACTATTGATGAGACTTTGGAAAAGTATTCTATAAAAGGTTTGTGATGAAGATTCTTAAAGAAGGTTTTAAATTATTTCCAGATCAATTAGAGAATGCCAAGGCCCTAGTTACAAAACGGAGGGCCTTGTTTGTAGATTCAACAGGTAGTGGTAAGACCCCTACGATTCTTTATAGTTTTTCTTATTTATTTGCCAAGGGGTTGGTGGATGGTCTTATTGTCTTTACTCCTAAGAACGCTCATGATAAAGAAGTGTGGAAACCTCAGATACAGAAGTTTACCAACTTTAAATGTATGTCGTTTGAAGAGATTGAGAAGAGAGTTTTGCAAGGAGCTCAGATTCAGAATGTTTTAAAGGGTATCCAGATAGTTTATTGTAAACATACTTCTTTCAAGAACAATTATTCCTTGTGTGTAGGGCTGTTGTCGTGTTTTAAAAAACCTTTAACAGTTGTTGATGAAGTCCATGCTTTTAGATCTACAAAGTCTGAATTGTCTTTGAGGGGGTCTATGTGTTTAACACACTCTTTCGGGTTATGGGGTATCACGGCTACGGATTTGTCTAAGAATGTTATGGATACCTATAATATTATTAATTTTGTTAATCCGGGGAAATTGGGGGATGCGAGATTCTTTATCAAGATGTTCTGTAATACTCGGGAAAAGGTTATTGGGAGATTCTCGGATGGCAAGTTGAAGAAAGTTCGGGAGGTTGTTGGATTTAAATCTTTGGGGTCTTTCCATGAATATGTTAAAGATACTTTAGTTATTGGTTCTAGAAGTGTTAGTATCAACATACATGAGGTGCCTTATGAGTTATCTCAGTCTGAGAAGGATATGTATAAAAAGGTGTCTTCTGGGCTTTGTTTGGATTCGTTTGTGGATGACGATAGTTGGTTGCGTTCTGTATTGTCTAAGGAAGTTGTGAAGCAGGCTTCCATTAGATCTATGAAGGAGGTTGAACGTCATTCTTCTAGGTATATCTATTTGCAGTCTGTTGTGGATGGGGCGTTGAATCCTGACGGGACTTTTGGATTAAATCCGGGGTCAAAATCTTCGAAATTGATAGAGTTAATATCCGATATAGTTTCTCGTGGGGAGTCGGTTTTAGTTTACTTTGATTATTATGTGTCTCTTGATAATGTAGAGTATCAGTTACGGATGAGTGGGTTAAAGAATAATAAAGGCCGTCCTATTAAAGTTATTGAGACTTCGAGTAGAAAAAGGCAGAAGCCGGGGTTTATTACAGCTGCTATGTGTGAGAGTACTTCTTATGTAGTTTTATGTAGTAGGGCTGCTTCTGAGTCTGAGAATTATCCATTTATTAATAATGTTATTTTGTATAATGTTCCTACCACTCCGGTTACGTATTTACAATTTATAGGAAGGATTACTAGAAGGAACACTCTGTTCCCTGATAATCTTCACGCATGGATTTTGTTGGGGGATAATATTGATACTTACAAGATGGTAGTTATTGGCAATAAATTGCAGCAAATGAAGGCAACGTCTTATGATTTGTCTGGGGTTTATCCTGAAAAGTGGTTGGTTCCTTTGGATAGTGCTAGGCATTTGGAGTTAGCAAAGAAACATTTACTTTGGAGGTTATGATTGAGAAGTTTTGTGTATACGGTAAATCCGCGGGTTGTACTGAGTGTAACTTTGTGGTTTATGCGCAGTGTCCGGTTTATAAAAAGGCTCATATAGGGACCTTAATTAGGGAGTTACGTCCATTTAATTTTACTTGGGATCGAAATTACAAACCTTATGAGACAAACGATGTGATTCAGGTGTCTGGATCTATATCCCCTAAGTTGGTTAGTAAGTTAAAATCTGCGGCAGTTAATTGGGCTATAGGTTGTAATCGTAAAATTAAAAGATTGGATACTAATCAGGTGTTGTCTCGCATAATTAAAAGGTCTGAGGAGTCCCCGGCTTCCGATGCGTTTGGTTATTTTCTGGATATTCAAAGACTTAAGAATACTTCTAAAGATGATGAAGTTAAGTCTTGTATTGATAGTTTTGTGTCTGAGGCATTGGATAATGGTTGTAAAGTATTTATTCTTGATCGTTATTTGATCGATAATCCTTTATGGTTTAAAGTTAAATGATTGATGTAGTTCTTTTTTCTATCTCTGGTAATTCGGATATCCCAGAGATTACTGAATTACTGGAACGGTGGTATGAATCTCCACTAGTTCCTAAGAATTATAAGGATGTTCTGAAGTATACTCTCGATATAGTTAGAGAGGGAGGTCATTATCCTGCGAAGGATTACTATGAACTCTATTTTCAAGATACGGGTCAGTATTATGCGTCGGTTACTGAGTTACTTCATTATGCGAAAATAGCTGATGATTATTTTGAAAGGGTTCATTTACAGGAGGAAGTTACTAAGATATTCAATTCTGCTAAGTCAGCAGATGATATGCGATCTTCTCTTACTGCTGTATTGGATAGTAGTTCTGAGGGGGTTGAGGATGCGGAGTTTTCTCCTAAATTGTATTCTGATTTAGACGATATGCCTCACTCAGAGGGTATAAAGACTGGATTAGGGCCTATTGATCAACTTACCAATGGATTTCAGCCTACCATGGTGGCTACTATAGCTGCGTTTACTGGTCACGGAAAATCTACTTGTTGGAACTCTATTCTTTTTAAAAGTGCTTTATCTGGTAAGAAGGTTGTAAATTTGTCTTTGGAGTTGGCTCCTCAGCTTGTTTGGTTACAGTTAGAAGCTCGTTATATGTATGAAGTAAAAAACTTACAAATAACCTCTACTGATCTTATTCAAAGGAAGTTGTCTAAGGAGATGAAAGCTAAGGTAAAGTCTTTTGAAGAGGATTTTAGGAGGGATATAGTTTCTAATGTTTTGATTGTAGACTCTTCTGTACTTAAAAAAGAGATGAAGCGGTCTTCAACGGCTTGGATAAATCTTTATAAGAAGTGGGATAAGAGACTTGGCGGATTGGATTTAGTTATTCATGATCATGTAGGTCAGTATGAGAGACTTTTCCCGGAAGAGGGGAATAACATTATAAAGATGATTACTGATGCTACAGTTCGATTTAGGTCTCGTAAGGGGACTGGGGTTGTGTCTGGGTTTGCATGTCAGGCCAACCGAGAAGGATTTAAAAGGGCGTCTCGCAATCGTGGAGTTTATGATTTGACAGCTATCTCTGATTTGAATGAAATTGAAAGAGCTAGTTCTTATGTGGTGTTCTTGTATACTCCGGAGGAGTCTATGTTATCTCAGGAGACTATAGTAACGATGGCCAAACATAGGTTAGGAGGGATCTTGTCGGAACCTACCCCTGTAGCGTTTATTCCTTCTGTGTCTATAGTAGGATCTAATGTAGATCAAATTTCTTATGAGGATGATTTGTCTTCTTTGGATAGCGATTTCGGATCTTTTAATGGGTTGGACGGGGATTTCGATTTGTAGTTACTAACTTTATATTCTATACATTAATTTAGCTGGGATATCCCAGCTAAATGTGTTGTATACTTACCAATGTATTTATATTATGAGTAAATTAATTGATGCCCTTTGTAGCTCCGTTAGCAAAGGAGGTAGCAAAGAAACTAAAGTACAAGACTCACGTCTAGGGGTTTCTGTTCAGAGCTACTTGCAGGGAAGTGGTAATTCTACTCCTGCAAAAAGAAGAGTGTTGGATTCAGCTAACACTACTAAATTGACTTGTTCTCTTTTCTCTATGCCCAGAGCTGATAGAAGGAGATTTTTATCTAGGGTTTCTGATTCTGTTCGGAGACAGATTCTTGAGGAGGGTCGTAAGATAAAGAAAAAACTGGTAGATAGTTGTGTAGGATATGATCCTGAATTATGTTGGGCGATTCAACATTATATTGATTATGCTGATCCTAGTGCTGAAGAGATTTTAACTTCTAGACTTAAGAATAAGACGTTGCCGGAGGAAGTTAAGGAATGGTTTGTGGCTTCGTGGACTGATACTAATTCTGAAAAAGCAAAGAAGTTGGAAGGTAATTTAAAACCTTATCGGTTGTTTGACTCCTCGGTCAAGGATGATAAGAATCTCGACAAATACCTTGAAGAGGGTAGAATGCAGGAGGATAAGCTCGATACTGTAGTAGAAGATAAAGTCGGCGAGTCGGTAGCATTGTCTGAAGAAGCTCAGGAGACTCTTGACAATATTTCGAAGTCTGTTACTGAAAAGACTAAATCTTTTATAGAGGCTATCGTTGAAGAGGTTAAGGATGTAGTTCCTACTATAGCTGCTCAGAACTCTGCTGAAGGAGTAGAGGAGAAAGTAGAGGAGGTTGTATCAGAGGGTTCTGAAGATTCTGATAAAGAAGATGAGGAAGAGGAGATCTTTGGAGAGACTAAAGTAGGTGATTCTTCGGAGATTTCTATTGGGTCTAGGATTATGCACGGCGATAAGATTTATGATGTTATCGGCATTAAGAATGGGGTTATTCTGGCTAGGGAAGCTGATTCGGATCCGGAGATGTTTTCAGTAGAAGAGGTTTCTGTAGTTACAGAGCCTTCTGGAATAGATGAGGGTCTGTCAAATCCGATAACTGACCCTCAACCTGATCCTGTTGTTGATCCTGTATCTGAGGTAGATCCTTATGCGGATTTCAATGTGGGGTCTTTCTCTACTTTGGAGGAAGTTTACGAAGAAGATAATAAAGTAGCTGACTCTATTATAGAAGATGCTAATGGGATTCCTACAAAGTTGATTCAACAATTCGAGGAAGGGGATAAGTTTAATATCCCTTATAAAGTAGTTAATACGTCTCTGTCTAAAGGGTTTGCCGGACTGGGTAGTTGGAGGTTGAATGTCGAGGTAGATCGCGATATTCCTAAGTCATTTAGAGATTCTGTTTCTAAAATGATTGAGAAAGTAGCTGAATCCTCTGGGGCGTCTGTGAAGGTAAAATACCCTATGTCTGAGAGCAACAAGTTCTCTATTATTAGTAAGGAGTCTTTAAAGGATTCTTTAGAACTCCCGGGGACTACTCCTGTAGATCGTCAGATCCCTATAGGATCAATAGCTTATTATGATTCTATGTCTTGGAAGGTTGTTAAGTCTGGAGATAATTCGATTACTCTCAGATCTTTGGATGGTTCTACCGAAATAGAGGTACCCTCCGAGTTTTTCCAAGACATTTATCTTTATAAGAGATCTAGTAAAGTCAAAGACTCCGAAGAGTCAGAAGGGATTAAGGATATAGTCTTCGACTGGGTTATTAAAAACGGGTCTATTCTGGCTACGGAGTTTGAAGAGTTGAAACGTTATTCTTTGTTTGAAGATTTGGAAATGTCCCTTTTGGATATTGATCCCGATTTCGAACTTTTGGAGGATAAGTCAAGTATACTTTATTCTGGAAATGCGTTCATTGAAGATACTGGCTCTACACTTCTTGTTGGGGGTGTTTCATTCGTTTATACCTCTTTGGACTCTGGGGTTGAATCTATGGCTTCACAAGTGGCTGATACGGCTAAAGAACTTTATGAATCTTATACGACCAAGGTAGAGGAAGAATCTACCGAGGTTGAGGAGGAGATTGTTCAGGATTCTGAAGATCTTAAAGCAGTTTTGGACGCATTACACTCTGGGGCTGAAGTATGCTATTCTACTATATTGGACTCTGAAGAAGGTTCTTATATTGTACAGATGCAGGATTTGTTTGGCCGGTTCCGTAAGTATGTAACTGAGTCTGGTGAGACGGATGATAAGGATCTGGCTATGAGATTTAAGGATAAGAAGTCTGCTTTTGATCATATGACTAAGTTGGCAAAGGAGGGGAAACTGACTCACTCTATTTACAACTCGTCACCGGTTTTTGTAAAGGATGATTCAGATATTCTGTCTGAAGAGGCCAAGAATGAAGTTGTGAAGAAGGTAGAGGAGCAGATTGTAGAGAAGTTGAAAGAACAAGGGGTTGAGATTCAAGACTCTGCTAGTTCCGAGACTTTGGAGGAAGTCCAGAAGAGGATAGAGGAGGCTGAGAGCGAAACAGAAACTGATCTTACTGAAGAGCAAAAGAAGTCAGGGGATTATAAGAAGGGTCATGTTACTATTCAGGGATTGGATATTGCTATTGAAAATCCTAAAGGATCTGTTAGGTCCGGGGTTGATGAAAATGGCAATCCTTGGTCCACTGAAATGAAGAATTCTTATGGGTATTTCGAGGGTACTAAGGGGGTTGATTCTGATGATGTGGACTGCTTTTTAGGTCCTAATCCTTTGTCTGAGAATGTGTTTGTTATTGACCAATTGAAAGATGATGGATCTTTCGATGAGCACAAAGTGATGTTTGGGTTTGACTCTTCGGAGGAGGCTCGGGAGGCTTATTTGTCCAATTATTCTGAAGATTGGAAAGGTCTGGGAGATATTACTAAGGTAGACATTGAAGACTTCAAGAAGTGGGTTACAAAGCCGGAGGTTCGTAAAAAGCCGTTTACGGAGTATCTAAAGGTCACTGATTCTATGGATCCAAATGAAGATAAAGACGATTCTGTTATTCTCGAATGGGATACTGATCGTTTAATGGAGTATCTGGATGCTATGAATAAGAAGTCCTTGTCAAAAGAACAGAGAAAAGCACTTAAACTTAAGGATGATGCAACCGACGAGGATATTGCTCAGCTGTTATCTTTGATTAAAGAAACTTTGGTTTCCCGTGGTGTGGTTGATCCTAGTACTACTGGATCTTTGCCGGTAGTGTCTCCTAGTGTGTCTGCCGGAGGTCCTAATCCTTACGATATGTCTCACAATGCAACGACTTTTCATAAAGTTAGAAATACCGAAGAAGTTCTTGCTAATATTCTTGGGTTGATCTCTAAGACTCTGGGTAGGGAAGTTCCACTGACAGTGTCTGAGTATGGCGAGATTGTTAGCAGCGGTTCAGAAGATCCGGTAGTTGCTTTGGTGTCGGATTCAGCACTTTCTATGGGTGAGCTTGATTTGATTTGCCCGGCCTTGTATAAGAGAAAGTTCACTGATTCCGTTTGGATTGCGGATACAGCTGAATGCTTGTCTGATTGCTTTAGCGTTGATATTCCTGAAGAGATTAAGGGGTCTAAGGTTATTGTATCTAGCAAGCCGTTCTCAGATTCTGTTATTAAAGAGTTTGTTGTGGATTCTAGTTTAGAGTATCCTTTTGATGGGGATCATAGTCTTTATGTGGCAACATTCAAAAAGAACTTTTAAAGTAGATCATATCTCTATGCGGTTGTAGACTGTTTGTTTGGGGTAAAACTAGTAAAATACTAATTTTACCCCAAAATTTTTATATTTTATTTTGTTAATTAAATTTATTTTCCTACATTTGCAGTACAGATTACAAATTAATAACCTTAAAACATTTAGTTATGGCAAAGAAAAGTTCAAAAACATCCTTTGATGTTTACATGGAACATTTGAGTAAGATTCAAGGTTTAGTAGAGACTACCTTTACGAAGAAGACTCCTTATTTGGAAGTTTTGGAGTTTCTGGTTAAAAAGTTTCATGACAGTGATTCCGATCGTGAGGTATCTTCGTGTGATTTTACTCTTGGAGTTGTTGGATCTACTAAGACTTTCCCGGTAACTCACTCTCAGATTATTCAAGAGATTTCATCTAGTTTGGGGGTGTGCGCTACTCTGTCTGAATCAAAGAAAGAGTATACTTTGAAGGGTAAAGACTTTTTCTCAGTACTTTGTTTGTTGGTGCTCCGGACTATTCTCCCTTACTATGATCGGCTGTCTCAGGATTATATTAGGTCTTTGGATTGTGAGACTTCTGTAAAGAGGACTCTTCGCAAGGAATTTACTAGTAAATTCGCTTTGGACAGTGTCTCTGTGATTGCAAAATATTTCCCTGTCGGGTCTTCGGATCCTGTGGATAGTGCTCCGGATGAAAGTTCTGAAGTAGTGCCTTCTGTAGAAGGTCAGGAGGTTGTGGAGTCAGAAGGTGTCAGTGTAGAGAAGGGTCCCGAGGCTGTTACTGAATTGGATGAGTTTTAGGGTTTGGCCCTCGGGCCAAACTTTTTTCAAAAAATTCCTTTAAAAGTTTTGTTAATTAAATTTATTTTCCTACATTTGCAGTACAGATAACAACATAATTACTCACTTTTAAAATTTACTATTATGAAGATCGTTAAAACTAACATTCAGGATGGTCAAAGAACTCAGAAGGTAACTTTGTAACTGGTGAAGGTTACAGATTGACTACAACTCAAGTACAGGATCAGTGTGAATATCTTGGGGTTCCTACTTCTTTATTGAATATCGACAAGTCGTTTGGTACGAATACGACTCTGGAGGTTTTGAGATCTGCTTCCAATGGAAAACAAAAACTCCTCCTGAACGATGACGAGAGCGAAGTTCTGGCAGTTATGGATCATCGTTCTACTTTCTTGACTGACGATAAATTTGAGTCTATGGTGGATACCTATAAGAAGGCAGGGTATGAGGAGGTTAATGTGCTCAACTCTAAAGGTAATTTAAGAGCAACCTTCAATTTGCCGGTATCTGATAAGGATAATGTATTGGGTGATGTGTTCCGTAAGCAAATTGTTATGGAGCGTATGGCACAAGGAGGTGTTTATGTGTCGGCTGGATTCCTTCGTCTGGCTTGTACAAATGGGATGCTGGTAGCAGATAAAGAGTATAGAAAATTGTTCCGCAATGCGGTAAAAGATACTGATGTGGACGGTATTTTCTCTTTGACTGCGGGATCAAGTGTTGAAGAGTACTTCCGTAAGTTGTTCTCAAACAACGGTAAATGGTTGGAAGCGTCAGTTGCTGATTATATGGGCATGCGCAAGACTCTGGCGGATATTATAGGTCCTGATGCGGCTTCTGAATCTTTCCCGACTATGTCTATTGAAGAGCACTACTTGGATCAAAATATCGATATTAATAAGATCTCGCGTCAGTTGCAGTATCGTTTGCCCGCCGGGGTTACTTACTTCGATGCTTTCAATTTTATGACTCATGGAGTCAAGAAGGCAGAAAACCTGACCCTTGGTCAAGAGATCTCCGTTGGTAAGTGGGCTCGTCCGTCTTATGTTAACCAACTTCGAGATACGGACGTTAACTTCCACGGTAAACCTAAATTTACTCAGGCTTTAATTGATCATCTGAAAGGTGATAGAGCATAATAGTAAACTTTGAGTGTTAGGGTCGGGTACAGGTTTACCCGACCCTTTTGATGTTATATATTCGTATATATTTATAAATCGTTTTTGACATGAGCAAAATAGTAGATTCTTTGATTCAGCAGACTGAAGATTTTAGAATCTTTGATTCTAATATGAATCGGGTATTTGACTGGATCAATAGCAAAGAGGTGGCGTTTATCTCTGCATTTAGGGAAACTCTGTCTAATATCCAGAATGAGGATAAAACGGATATGTCAGCCGGTGAAGGTCATAGGTTTACTTTGAAGGAGAATCTTCAAAGGAGTCGTGATCTTAAGGGTTATCTGTTGTCTAAGGGTTACGGAGTTACCGAGCTTGAAGGAGGCTATGATGAAAGTGGTAAAGGAAGGGTTAAAGGCGAAAAATCTTTCTTGGTTGTAAACTTGAAAGATGATCCTAATTTCAAGGACAATCTTTTCAAGATCTCCGAGTACTACAATCAGGACTCGTTCCTTTATAAACCTAAGGATTCAAAGGAGGCTTTCGAGATAGGTACCAATGCTCGTATGTATGGGGAGTCCTCTTCTGTAGGGGAGTTTTCTAGGGAGCCGGTGATTCAAGGTGCGTTCTCTAGGATCAAAGGTCATAGGTTTGCTACTAAGGATGTACAGAAAGGTATGGAGGAAGTAGGAGATTCTGACTTTTATCGTAGGAATGTGGATATGGATGAGATTCAAGATGCTATGGTGGAGGATCATATCTGGAAACATGGATTTGCCGGGGCTTTGGGAATAGAGAAGGAGGTTAAAAGAGCGTTTCCGGATTTTATCTTGAAATAGGATGTTTTCAAAAGAGTTTAAAAAGTATGTAGAGTCTCTTCCTATTAAAGAAGAGTATCAAAATACCTTTGGTAGATCTTTACCTACTGGTAAATTCTTTTGTCCTTTTCATGTTAATGTGCATACCCCGTCAGCAAAGGTTTATGGGAATCATATTCGATGTTTCTCCTGTAATCGGGATTATACGACTTTCGATTTATTGCTCAGGTTCAATAAAGATAGATTGGATTACTTGTCCAGATCTGTTATGTTGAGTTCCAATAGGTTGGACGTTCCTAAGAAATTTCGGGTATCGTATCCAGATTATAGAACGTTGGATTTGTCCGGCGGGGTTACTTTGTCACTATTAGACTTTATATGTAATTATGGCTCGGAGAAGATGGGTTAGTGTTCGGTTTGTAAATGGTACCGTTCGCAATTATATTCTGTTGTATGCTCTGGAGCATGTTTATATAGCTCAGAGTGAAGATTATAAGATTCAGTTGCTGAGCAAGTCGGTGGTGACTCAGATTGATGGAGATTCGTCTATTGAAGATAGATCTCGATAAGAGTAATTATGGTTTTCGTTGGGTGAGGGTTGTCTTTCAACCCTCACTTCGTATATACTTTTGTAAATTTTAATTATCATGAAGGACGGTACTTTTAATGGTTATAAAGTTCATTTAGTTGAGAGTGCTTCTGATATTGATTCTATGCTGTCTTCATTTTCTCCTAAGGTTATGTGTGGAATCGATACTGAAACCTCTGGGTTAGAGTTTAAAGAGGAGCAAGTTGCTGGGATCTGTCTTTCGGGAGGATCCGATTATACGATAAATGGTTACAGGGGGTTTTATCTCCCGATTCGTCATGTGGCCTATACTAATAATCTCCCTGTGAATAAAGCTATTAAGGCTACTCAATATGTGTTGGATAATTTTAAGTCTGTATTTTTCAATAGGAATTTTGACTTATCTATGTTGGAGTATGACGGTCTGAAGGTTCCGTTTGTTGGGGGGATGCAGGATTGCCAGATTATGGCATATTTGTTGTTTAATGAACCTTACCCGGCATTGAAAGATTATAGCAAGAGGTTTCTGAAGTGGGATATGATCGATTTTTCAGAAAACAATGCTGAAAACAATAACTTTAAGACTACTGATCCCTCTGTGTCGTTTATTTATGCAGCAGGCGACCCGATTGCAACGGTTATGTTGGCTAGGAAATTGTGGTCTGATTATCCGTATATCCGTAAAATATACAAAATTGATAATTATACTCTGGAGGCAGTTAGATTATTGTGTCAGAATGAGATAACCTTGGATTATGATTATCTTGAACCTCTAAAGCAGAGAACTGAGGAGAAGTTGAAAGAACTTCAAACAAAGATCTATTCTTTGTCGGGGGTTTACGGGTTTAACATTGATTCTACAAGAGACCGGGCGGATGTGTTGTCTAGGTTTGTTACTCTTACTGAGAAGACCAAAACGGGAAAGTTTAAAACAGATGAAGAGGCTCTTTCGAAGTTGAATCACCCAATCGCCAATCTAATGATTGAGTACGGTCAGACGAGAACGTTTCTTAAGACTTTTGTAGCTAAGATGTGTTCTTTCAAAGGTAAGCCTGTAAGAATCAACTACAATACAGTGAATGTACCGTCAGGGCGTCTTTCGTCAGGCACCTCATCGGGCAATCCTTATTTTGTTCCTATGAATGGTCAGAATATTCCTAAGGAGGAGGTTAAGCTCTTTTTGCACCGTCACCCGGGTTTAGGATATTCTTTGGAGGAACATGAAGAAGGGTGTGTACGAGATAAAGAAGGCAACCCTATTAGGATTAAAACAAAGGCAGGGCTTCATAGGGCTTTTATAGCTCATGATCCTGATTGGTTTATTATGTCTAGCGATTACTGTTTGGATCCTGATTCTTTGGTGATTACTGAGTGCGGGGTTAGGAGTCTTCGTCAGTTAAAGGATATGCCTGAAGGTACCAGAGTGTGGACCCCGTGGGGCATGCAGAAAACCTATGATGTTCGATACACTGGGATGCGTAAGAAAGTAAAGATCCGGTTAAAGACAGGTGAAACTTTGATCTGTTCTCCGGAGCACAAACTTGGTGTTATCCGAGATGGTAAGGCTATGTGGGTAAGAGTAAAGGATCTGTTGAAAACGGATTATGTGGTTACTTCGTCTGACGATAATTCAATGCTAAATGAACTTATCTCAAATACGCAAAATGAGTGATTCTGAGAGATGTGTACTCAGGGATTCTGTTGTGGAGGCCTATATGAATGGTGGTAGGTCTGAGGTGGCTTCTCTTTTAGGAGTTCGATACAACTCAGCCGGACATTATATGCAATCCTTGGGGATCTCTCAGAAAGAACTGAGATTAGCAAAGATTGACAAAGATGTAAAGACTCCAAAATTTAAGAATCCTTTTGAAATAGAGTCTCATACGAAATACTACCTTCTGGGGGTTGTGTTGGGAGATGGGTCCGTGAGAAAGAGACATGAGTCTAGTAATTCTATGAATTTGTGTATCAGTTCCTCGGATTACGACTATTTAAAAAGGATTTCAGTAGAGTTTGGGAGTCCTAAGATCAATTATACCGGTAGAGGAAACTACTGTCTGTCTTTGACTGACTATCCTATATGTAGGTCTTTACTGGATCTTGGGATAGTGCCGGCTAAATCTAAAGTAGGGATGTCCCTTCCGAAAGTGGGTAAGGAATATTTTTTCTCATTTATGTTGGGGTTGCTTGATTCGGATGGGTGTGTTCTTTTAAAGAATAAATCATCTTTGTACTTTCAGTGGTACGGGCACCCTAGTTATATGGAAGAGTTGTATGTGATCCTCTCAGATTTGGAGTTTTCTCCTAAGATGTCTGTTAGAGATAGCAAGTTGGCTATTTTGTCGGTCTTTACGTACTCAAAAGCGTGTAGGCTTGCCGATTTGATGTATGAAAATGTGGAGTTTTGTTTAGGTCGTAAACTTGATAAAGTGTTAGAAAGGTATGGTTCACTCAAATATCGAAGAGATTCAGGTTTTTGATGAAGAGATCGAAATGATGGATCTCGGAGTAGAAAATACTCATTGTTTGTATTGTAACGGGGTCTTGGTACATAATTGCGCTCAGGAGATGCGCTTAGCAGCTAATTTTAGTAAAGAGCCCAATTTTGTAGACCCTATCCTTGGTGGTAATGATATTCACATGTACGTTGCTAAGAAGATGTTCGGATTCGAAGATCCTGACCACAGGACGAAGGTAAAGATTGTGAACTTCTGTTTAGGGGAAGATTCTTATGTAACTACGGATAGAGGTCTTATAAGACCTTATAATCTCAGGCCAGATGATATGCTCTTAAAGGTGTTTGGAGGAACTCAATCTTTTAGGATGGAGGTTCGGCTGTCAGATACCGTTAAAATTCACTACTCAAATGGAGTAGTAGAGGAGTACGATTCAAGACACCAAGTAGCGGTTACTTCCGATAAGGGTTTGACTTGGAAAAGAGTGTGTGATCTTACAGCCGATGATGAAGTTCTTATTTCTACAGGGAGGATGAAAGAACAATCTGCTCCTCTTGTTGAAAGGGTCGGAACCTTTAGGAAATTCACAGTTAGCAGAGATAGAGAGTTTGATATCTCTACTAAAGAGTTTGCTTATTTGGCAGGCCTTTATCTTGGAGATGGGTATATCTCGCTGGGAAAGCAGGGTAGGCCTAACTCAGTAAGTTGGGTTGTTGAAGAGCAGATATACTCTTTAGTTGAGCAATGCCTATTTTCGTTGGATTTGACGTGGCGAGTTAGGCAGTATAAGGATAAGAACTACAGAGTGTATCAAGTTCATAGCTCTCAGTTTGCAAGAGTGTTAGAAAAGTTCTTTGGTAGGACTAAAGGAAAGACTATTTCGGATGAAGTTCTTGATGCTTGGGGTAAGGATTTATTTATACCACTTTGTCAGGGACTTGTAGATTCTGATGGAACCCGTGATAAGAATACTTTAATTTACTGTACTTGTTCAGACTTGCTTGCTTCCAAGGTAGCCCTTGTGTTATCCGGTATTGGAGTGTACGTAAGGGAGACCCTTGGAGCACATAATTGTCATAAGTTCAGATTTGCTGAGAATGGGATAATTCAATCAAATCTTGATAGAAAGAAGTGTAGTTGTGACAATGTTCAAATATCGTTTAAGAAGTTTGATAAGAGCATTTTAGAGGGGCTACCTTGGGACTTTGAAAACGGTCGAGTTGATAACATACTGAGAGGGAAGTGTGGACTGTGGGTAAAATCATCCTTGGTGGATAGAGCGGGTTACTCGGGTCTTCGTCCAGTGGCTGTTGTTAGTAGGACGGAACCAAAGGCAGGTAAGATTTATGTCATTGAAACAGAGACGGGTAGCTATTTATCCTCATCTATAGTAAGTCATAACTCAGCACTTTACGGTGCAGAGGGTCCAACCATTGCCCAGAGAGCGGGTATTTCTCTTGAAGAAGGTAAAGCTCTGTTTGCTAAGTATAAGGCTACGATGTCTAAATTGTACGCATGGCGGGCTGAAGTCATTAAACAGTGCAGACGTAGAGGTTATTCTTTGACTTATTTTGGTCGTCCGGTTTATTTGTTGAAATATTATAACTCCTCGAATAAAAGGGATATAGCTTATGCAGATAGGTTGTCTGTTAACTCTACTATTCAAGGATGTATCCCCGATGCGACTTATGTTCCATCTCAGGATGGAAAGACTGTTTCGAGTATTCGTAAGTTTGTAGGAGATAGGATTAAATTCTTAAAAGACGAAAGGGGGTTAAGTAGAGTTGGGGTACCTACTTTTAGGGGTGTGGATAATTGTTACTTTGTAGAGTTTAGGTCTGGAGATTTTATGGTGGTGTCTAGGTTTCATAAATTCTTAAAGTATGGTTCTGAATATTTAGTTGGTTTGGGGGAGGTGTCTGGTAGTGACATTCAGTTTGTAAAGCCTAACAAGAAAGTAAAATTTTGGAAGGCTCTGTTTTCAGCACCGTTTGTAAAATCGGATTCTTTGGCTGTTTTGGCGGTATCTTTAAAAGATACTATGCCCTGTGACTCTTTGTCTGTCGCAGTAACTTTGTTGAAAGGATGGCTCTTTAAGGAGCGAATATCCTTATCCGATTTTGTAGCTAATTCGGTTAGATCTTTTGTAGATTTGTATGGATATAATTTGGTTAGGACTAAGTCGGGAACCTATAGATTGAAGTGGTCTCGGCCTAAGAAGTCTAAAGGGAGAAGGGTTTGGTTAGTAGGATCCTATCCTGTAGTATCCCCTTCTATGATTTCTGGGTATCAGACTTATCCTTTGTCGGGGATTATTCATAAAAATACTGGGGCGGATCTTATGCGGTTATTTTTGATAAAGTTTACAATGTTGAATAAGAACAATCAGGAGTGGCGTGATAATACTAGGATGATCCTTCCGGTTCATGATGAACAGAATCTTGAAGTTCATAAGAGTTATTTGTACAAGGCTTGGAAATTAATGAAGAAGGTGATGGAGTTCCATCCAGATAACTTTTTAGTTCCTATGACAGTTGATACGGGTATAGGTACATCATGGGGTAATTGTTTGGATGCTTCCTGTATATCGTTGGATAATAGGATTGTCCCTGCCGGTGTGGATCCTGAGATGTTAGAAGGTGATGAGTTGGATTACTACGTAGATATAGTAAAACATTGTAAGGAAGATGATCTTCCTGAGAAATTAAAGAAATATTTCAATGCTTAAAACTTATATTCTGTTAGTTACTGAACAGGTTGTTTGTAAAGACTAAATTATACTTCGATATGAGATTGTTTTTGATTTTGCTTTTGAGTTACTATGTGATCTCTTATTTGATCTCTTCTGTACTTTTGTTTCGGTATATGAAGGATATCTATCATAAAGAGGGGGTGAAGGTTCCTTGGAGGTTGCATTACAAATTGATTTTAATTCCGTTTGTTGGTGTGTGGCTGTCTTTTTTAGCTATATTCAACGATTATCAGACTTTTCTGTATAATGAAGAAGTTCGAAATTATAAGAAAAGTAAGGGCAAATAAATTTGTTAATTAAATTTATTTTATTATCTTTGTTGTATAGAAACCATTAAAATTACTTGTTATGGATAGGGTTAAGGAATTTTCTTATACAACTAAGGTAAAGTTCGATATCGATATTCTAGCTAAGGAGGTACTTAAATTCCAAGATAGTTGTCTTGTGTCTAAAGTGGCTAAGAATAATGCTATGAGTCTTTTAAGGAGATTGTCGTTGAAGGCTCAGGGTGATTTATTTTCTCCAGAGGCTAGATCCTATGTAGTTGAGTCTATGGTCGGCTCTTCTAAAGGTAACTCTACTAGGGTTTATTATAATCCATCTTATACTCAGTACCCTAAGGTGGTTCGTAAGGCTATTGTTCCGATGGCTTCTGAAAATAAGTTTGTGTATTTCGATGTGAAGTCGGCTGAGTTTATTATGAACTGTATTCTGGCAGGGGATTGGGCTGCTGTAGAGGCTTATAAATCTGGACAAGATGTTTACCTTCGTTATAGAGATCTTTTCCCTGAAGGGACTTCTAGAAGTCAGATGAAGGACTCTTTAATTGCTAATATGTATGGAGTTCATCCATCTACTTTAGCCAAGAAATTGGATGTTTCTTTGGATAAGGCGTTTCAGATTTTGAAGTCTTTGAACAGTAGTATGCTTTATCAATCTAAATTGAAGAGTAGCGTTATCAAATTATGTTCTCTCTTAGGGAAATATGTATGTCCTGTTAATATGAATCCTCAGGATATTGTGGAGGTTTCGGATGTAGATCCTGAGTTTGGGTTTAATGAAAATAGGGCTCTTTCGATTTTCACTCAGTCGGCTTTAGGACTTTGGATGCACGGGGTTTTGAAAAAGCTATTGTGCCGGGTTCCTGAAGGTTCTACAGTATTGTCTGTGTTTGATTCGGCTCTTTTTGAGGTTCCTAAGACAATGTCTGATGAGGAAATTATCGATCTGGTAAAGGAGATTGCTGATCCGTTTAACGTTGAAATTGGTGTTGGATCTAACTTTTTGGATGCTCAGTGTAATAATATAATTTATGGATAAAATTCAGGAATTTGTTAGTAGGGATGTTAAGTTATCTAATGGACCTTACTGGAGTCAATTTAAGTCTAGTGAATGGGTGTTGTTTTCTTTGGAGGAGACTGCAAAGGTTACCTCAAAATATGAGGCTCTTGATAAAATAATCCCTTACTTGATTGCATACCTTAAGGGCAAGAAAGGCAAGATGCGCACACGATTATTAAAAAGATTACTCCGTTCTATGGAGCTCAATTTGAGTAAGTTCCGGGGGAATACTGTGAAATTCATAGATGATCGTAATCCTAGATTAGTTTGTGGGGATCTGGTATTTTCTATTTTAGAAGATCAGGCGTTTGTTTTTCAAAATAGATTCCCTGTTTTACAGGTGTCTATGAATTTCGTGAATATCTTCGTATATTTATTGCCTAAAATATTACGGTTATGCTAGGAGGATTACTGGTTAAGGATCCCGATCGGTATGCGGACTTTGTAAAGAATTATTGTTTACCTTATGCGGAGGAGTTTGCAGAAGAAATACGAGAGTACGATCCGGATTCCAATATAAGTTTGTTTCGGGACTTGCTTGAGAATTGTTTTGGTACATTAGACTTGTTCTTTGGATATAATTATGTGTCTAACGGGAGTGTGGTTGTGGAGTTTTTGGGGAAGAAGGTTTCGGTTAGTGGTCCAAAAGATTCTTTTTGTGTAAGTTATGGAGATGTAAAGGATAACTTGGTGCTCCTAGGTAGAGTGTTGGAGGCTTTGAGTCTTTTGGATGTGTCATTAGAATTTACAGGGGCTGAGGCTCAGGATATTCGTCAGTCTGATCCCGATGTAGAAGAGGATGTTGAGATTTCGTTTAAATCTAATTTATAATTATGGAAAACAAAGAAAAATCTATTGATTTGGGTAATATGTTGAATTATCAGAATGCGTGTAAGAAGTATGCGGTTTACCCAAAGGAGTTTAAGACAATTTACCCGTCTTTGGGTATTTGCGGGGAGGCCGGTGAAGTAGCTGACAAAGTAAAGAAAGTGATCCGGGACAAAGGAGGGATGTTCTCTGAAGAGGTGAAGGCTGAGATTGTTAAGGAGATCGGGGATGTTCTTTGGTATTGCGCTATCCTTTCGGATGATTTGGGTTTCTCCCTTGAAGAAGTGGCTAAGATGAATATCGAGAAACTTGAATCTCGTTATCAAAGAAATACACTCTCCGGTTTTGGGGATAATAGGTAAGATTATGAAGGAGGTAAAGTTTAACAGTAGGATTACGGTTCTGTGTGATTGTACTGAGGAGTTTTTGCTTCACTCGGAAGAGTATTCTTTGAAGCCGGGGTGGATAGTTACAAATTATTCCCCTATTTCTGCACAACAGAAAATTTATGAATTGATTCCTAGGTTGAACAGTTCTAAATATCCTGTAGTTGTAGTTCTTGGAAATTCTCAAGAACTTATGGCTTTGTGTGTAGTTATTGCTAATTCTTTGGCTACTACTCCAATAGAAGATATTCCTACTATTGATCTGAAGGAATTGAAGGTTTGGGAGGTCTTCGATGAAGAGAATATCCTGTTATCTAAAGAAGATGGCAGGGTGGAGGAAAGTTCTTATGATAATGCTATGCGTCCTATTGCGGCAGATTTTCAGAAAGTTCTGACTTCGGAATATAAAGGGGTTGAAGGGGAAGTTACTCAGTTTGTAGAAGTGTCAGGATCTGAAGATCGGTCGAAGTCTGTTAAGGAAGTTTTGAGAGATAGGAAAGAGTCTATTAAAAAGATCGATGAAGACAAAGGAAGTAGTTCAGATTGTTAAAGACATTCTGGAGGATGAAGTTAAGAGTGTGCCGGATAGCACACTCTTTTCTATAGTACGGAGTACGTTGGATGTATTTCAAGGGTGGATCTCGGAAGAGTTGAAGCCTGCTCCAATTGGAGTACATTTACTGGTATCTATAGACGGGGTTCATCTTAGTGGGGTTTTATGTAATAAACGAATTGACGGAAAATGGTATGATGTGTATGGTAATAAAACTCCTGAAGGTTTTGTGAAGTTCTATCGTTACCCGGTATTTGATACAGACTAAACTATACATTTTGGTGTATTAATCAAAATTATGTAGTCATGGCAAAACCTAGTTGGTTAACAATCAACCCCGGGTCTGGTAATGGCAATGGGACAATCCAATATTCGGGTACTGAGCACACTGGTCGTACTGCGAGGACTTATCAATCAACGGTAAAGAACACTAAAACCGCTAACTGTACGATCAATGTATCTCAGACTCCGAAGGAGGAGTTTGTTCAGATGCAGGACTCCGCGTCTGCCCCTAAAGAGGGAGGTCCTTTGAAAATCTCTGGTACGTCTAACTCGACTACCTTGACTTTTTCATGGAAACAAGAACCTACTCCTACTCTGGTGTTGGAGATCCCAGAGACTTACACCGCCGGTGGTACTTCCACGAATAATGGAGAAGCTATCACTGGTGACCCCGGAGCTACTGAAGCGTTCTCTTTCAGTATCGACTTCACAATTCCGGAGAATGAGACTATTGGGGATCTGACTGCAACGCTGTTGGTAACAGCGGCTGGAGGTCAGACGGCGCAATGTGCTATTACTCAGGCCGCTGGTGATACTTATCTGTGGGTTGGAGAGATGGATCAAACAGAAACATCTTGTACGATTCCTCAGGTGGGTACGGCTGTCGAAGTTCAAGTCTACTCAAACGATGCTTGGACTGTAGAGTAAAACTTTGGTACAGGGTTATTGGGTTAACCCTGTACCCCTATTTTTTTAGATTATGGCAGAGAAAAAGATAACTTGGCAGGATGGATCAAACCAGCAAGTGACTTTGGAGGCTCCAACTTTCTCTGGATCTCAGAAGGTTACTGTTAAGACTCCTGAAAATTTGAATAATGAGAGGTCTATGGATATCATCTTTTATTCAAAAAAGGATGTATCTAAATCGGCTACTCTTCATTTAATTCAAGATGGGGCTGAGTTTGATGTTACTCCTACTCATTTGACATTTGATGCGGCTTCTATAGAAGCCCAAACGGTTAAAGTAACTACTAATGTATCCTCTGGGGATTTAATTTCGGTATCTGTTAGTGATGATCATTTTTCTTTTACAAGGTCTGAATTCATTGATGGATCCTTTACGATAACGATTTCTCCTAAAAAGGTGAATGACTCTGGGTCTCAGATTAATGCTACTTTGTTTGTTACTTTAGGGTTTCTTACGAGAACTGTTGTATTGCAACATACCGCTGATTATGTTGTTAGTACGTCTTATAAAGATTATCGTTTAGTAGATCCTAAATTTTATTTAATTACTGGGGCTTCCCAGGATGCTGGTACTGGAGAGTTAATTACCTCCGATACGACGATTCCTGCGGGGAACTTTGGTATTTATCTAAAGGTGACTTCGGTTCAGAGGACAAAAGTAGATCACATGGCTACTGGCGAGGATATAGAGACTACGGAAACTCTTGGAGAGGATCAATCGGTTGCTATAGGTCATGAAGTGGACGTTGTAGGTAGTTATGTTAGGTCCAAGGTCTCTAACCCTCAGCAGGTATCCTATTTAGTTAATGGGGTGTCTTTGTCGTTTGGGGATTCTTTAGGTACTCTGTTGAGAAATGCAGGTAAAGCTAAGATAACCTATGATGTGGCTTCTGAGGTTGACTCTTTGCCGGCGGAATATACTAAGGTGGTCATTGAATCTTGTAATGCACAAGAGAATAAAGTAGAGGATTATGTAGATATTCAGGACGTTGTTCCGTCTCAACCTTATGATTATTCGGATTCTGCATATTTATTTGAATATACTGCTGATTTTCAACGTACTTTAAAATTCTCTTGTTCGGGTACTGCTGTATACACGTCTGGGGCTAAACGTAGTGAGAACGTTCCTTTGAAGTTTGCTATAGGTACATCTTATTTTGAGGTTGTATCTCAGACTCCGGGATCGGCAGGTACTGGAGCTTCTGAAAGTTCTGTAACTGTTAAGACTTCGTCGGAGAATACAAGTGAAACTGGAACTCGTAGTAGTTCTCTGTATGTAGGAACTATTTTAACGGAGGATCCATCTCATTCTTGGATAGCGTCATTCCAATTAGTTCAAGATAAAAAAGCTATTACTAAGAAAAACTATGAGATTAAGTTTACTATAGGATACTCACCAGATAGAACTACTGTAATTTACTATGCTGGAGTTTATTTTGTAGGAGCGGGGTTAGCTACATCGGTTCCTGATACTCTTCGAGTAACTATTAAATTTACAACATTTGATGGGGAGTCTAAAACAACTACAGCTCAATTCTCAGGAAGTACTTCGCAGGTCCCCATTGGATCTACCCCAGATACTGAGAGATGGAAGAGTTATTCAGTAGCTAATGTAAATTCAAAGTTACTACCTCCTTATGAAACTGCTAATGCAACATACACATGGGAAACTTGAAATTGATTCGGCGTTGGAGGAAAAAGGACTATACCATTGGAGAGTTATATTTAAATGGTAAGTATTTTTCCAATACTTTGGAAGATCCGGTTAGGGATTACTCAAAGGATGGATATAAGGTTTATGGGGATACTGCTATTCCTTATGGGACTTATAAGGTGATCTTGGATTGGAGTCCAAAGTTTTCTAAGAGGTATGGTAATCGCAATGTACCTAGACTTCTTAATGTACCAGATTTTGAAGGGATCTTAATTCATTCTGGTAATACTAATAAAGATACTTCTGGATGTATTTTGGTAGGTCATAATACAGAAAAGGGTAAAGTGACTAGTTCTAAGAAAACCTATTTAGAGTTGTTGGATCTTTTGGAGAAGATCCCGAAAGAGGAAGGGATTCAGATAGAGATAGTTGAAGGTTGAATTGTAGGGCTGTTTTCTTTGATTACAGCCCTTATTTAAAATATGATGTTTCGGTATGGCTTTGTTTGGTTCTTTTTTAAAAGGGAGTTGGGATCTTGTTAGATCCAAGATGTTTCCTTGGTTGTTGTTATGTATATTGGTCCTTTTGTGTTGGGGATTTTATTCTAGATTGCAGAAGGAGAAAGAAGAGTCTAGACGATTATCTTCAAATCAGGAGGCTTTATTATCCGAGATGGAAGTAGTGAAGTCTAAGTATGGCGAAGAGGTTTCTAGGGTTCAGGCTCTTGAACTCAGTAGGGATGAGTTTAAGGATTTGTATGAGAAAGAATCTGCTTTGGTCAAGTCTTTGAATTTAAAGATTAGGAGGTTGGAGGATTATGTTTCTACGGTAGTTGTGGTTCATGATACTGTGGAGATTCCTGTAGAGGCCCCTATTCTTGTAAATGATACTGTTGTTAGGCCTTTTAGTTTCTCTGATCCGTGGGTAAGTGTAAGTGGCAATATACAATTTAAAGGGACCTCTTCTTTGGATCCGGCTAAGATACAGTTGGAGTACTCTGTTCGTGACTCTATAGACGTTATTATTTATAGGGAGCCTAGGAGATTTTTGTTCATCCGTTATGGGACTAAGCGTTATGATTGTTATATTAGATCAAAAAATCCTAAAGCTCAGGTTACTATGGGTAGTTGTGTTATTTTGAGGAGGTAGTTTATACATTTGGTTAAATGATTTTACTATGGAGAAAAAGATATCTTGGGGTGACGGTACTGAAGATAACATTACTGTATCCGCTCCTGAATTTAGTGGTAATCAAACTTTGACTATTGAATCTGATCCTAATTTGGGTAGTGAGGATAGATCTAAAATTGTGGAAGTATCGTCTGAGAGTGATCCTACTAAGAAGGCTTCGATTCAGCTTTATCAAACTACTGGGGTAAATTCTATTGCCGCCGCGGATGCTTCGTTAGAAATAACTCCGTCGCAAGGCAATGTGACGGCTAAGGTTAATATCTCTAAGGCTGAAGGCAATATTTTGACACTAGGGGAGGATGGACTCTTTGCTACTCAGGGAGGTTACTCTGTAGGAGAGGTTGCAACTATAAAATACTACTATAAAGGAGATGACCCGGTTACTACAATGATATCTATACCTGAAGAGTATAGAAGTAAGTTTGACGGTCAAGAAACTATATCTGCTTACAAATTTGTAGATAAGATCATTACTTTGGTTAGTCCTTACGAGGTAGGAAGCGGGGTTTCTAATATTTTGAAATATGCAGAAGTACCTCAAGAACTTCTGGTTAATGGGATCAATGACTTTTTGTTTCCGGAGGCGGTAACTGTCTTAAGTTCGATTTACTATTTTATTGATTTTGTTAAGGTATCCGGAACTCCTGAGAGTTCTACTGTAGGATTTAATGCTGGGTGCTATGGATCAAAATCCTTAGGATCTGTTGAAGAGTCGGTGAAAGTGGTTGTTGGGGGTACTGAGATCTATTTAGGTGTTAGTGGTTCTAAGGCTTTTTGTGTTGCAAATTTTTCGGACAATTCGTTATCCGCTAAGATGGGATTTACTAGATATATCCCTAGTGTGATATCGGTGTCTGGGATAGATATGGTTACGGTTAAGTATCGGTATAGGGGGATTGATCCATATCTTGTGACATTCCAGAGTGGAGAAGGTAACCTATTATTGTTGATGGAGTTGATTATACAAACTCTGTGTGAGCAGTATTATGTTATCAATGCTAATCCGGAACAGTATTGGGGCTCGTTTTTAGAAACATTTAATCAGGAATTCGTGAACTTTACTTTTTCAGATGAGTCAATCAGCTGTTTAAAGTACTTGGATTTTATAATAGATTCTACATCTCCGATTAAGGTAGATCCTAGTGGTTCCGTTGTGTGCGCTCCTTTTTGTTATTGTAAAGGAGACGTTGATCCTACTCAGATTTCCGGATATGAGCAACTCCATTTGGTTCTGGGTATACAAGGGGTTTGCGAGTTAACTTTAAGAGTACCTGATGGTGATAATTATCTCCAAATAGTTGATCATATATCATTCTCTTCGGATAAGTTCCCTACGGGTGGATCGTCTAGTTCGGTTTATGTATTTCCGGGGGATCCTATGAAGATAACGTCTTCGAGTTCCCCAGAGGAAATAGCTGCTGAGTTGGGATCCGCGCCTGAGTTCTTAGAAGCGTTGGAATCTAATAAGGTATTTTACTCAGGGAAAGGTTCTAGTGACGGATCTGCTAGTTTTGATGCAGTGGTTTGGGCTGTTTACTATAATAAGATAAGTGCTGGGTCTACTGGTACTTGTATAATGACGGCTTATCTAGGTAATTATAAAGCTCAGTCTGTTGCGGTTTATACAGCGGCTGATGGATCTGCTTGGGGTGGTCCTTTGTTGTCTGGGGCGGTGGCTCCACAAGAATTGGCTTTTAAGTCGTCCGTTTTGACAAAGGATAATACTACGGAGTATACCCCTACCTCGGATTATAATCCCGCTACTAAAAAATATGTAGATGCTGTTCATTTAACATCTATCAATTTAGTTGAAGGTAGTGAGAGAGTAGAAGTTACCTATGGGATAGATACAGATAATTTTAAAGCACTCCCTTGTGGTTCTGTTAATATAGGAGAGGAGTTTGTAGTATCTGTTGGGTCTATAGAATTGCTTCAAGGAGAACCTGCTACTGGGTACAGTGTTTCATTATGGAATTATGTGGACGGGGTTCCTGCTGAACAAATTTCTAATAGGATTGATTTTCCGGCAGATGGTAGTGTTCTTAAAGGGGTTTTAAAAGCAACTAAGACAAGAGCTAGTTCCGCGTTGGTGCTGTATTCTGCTATTCCGGGTAGTGGAGGGTCTGGTACTAGAATTGTTGTTTACAATAAAGTGATGCTAGTAAAAGGTAACATCCCTCCAACATTCTGGAATTTGTCTCCTAATGAGATAGCTACTAAGGAGTATGTGAATAATCTATACTGGTATGGTATTGAGTGGGATGTTACAAACTCATCTCCTTTGTGTACCAGAATAGGTAATATGGATTTACATCGATCCCTTCCTATTCAGAGTAGGATGAGAGGATGTTTGTTGGATGATGATGGTAATGTAGTAAAATATCTTAATCCTACTGATTGGACTTCTGAAACACGGGATGGGTCAGCAGGGCAGGTGATGGTTGAAATTCCGGAACATTATATCAAATTTGAAACAGAAGGAAATATCAACCGTGTGAAGATTTCTGAGGTTTCCTTGGCTTCATATATCCATGTTCCTAAGATGTATATCTCTGCATATGAAGCCAGCTTACAGCGTAGCACGTCTAAGCTATCTTCTGTAGTTAATACAACAGAAGACTACAGGGGCGGTAATAATAACTCAGAATGGGATGGAACTTATCGATCTCTTCTTGGTATGCCTGTTACTAATGTTAATAGGACTTCGTTTAGACAATATGCACGAAACAGAAAATTGGGATCAGTAGAATGGAATCTTCTCGATTATAATGCCTATAAAGCTGTGTTCTGGCTCTATTATGTAGAGTACGCGAATCGAAACTGTCAAAGTGCATTCAATGCAGAAAAGGATGCCGACGGATTTGCGCAAGGGGGATTGGGGGTCGGCGTAACAACATTAGATTATTCGAAGTGGACAAATTTGAATAATAATAACCCATTCATCCTTTGTGGATATTCTGATAAATTAGGTAATTCAACTGGAGTCGTTGAATTTACAATGCCTACAGAATATAGTCCAGAAGGTTTTTCTGTTTTTGTTCCCAGGTATAGAGGTATAGAGAATTTATTTGGTCACACATGGCAATTGGCTGATGGGATGAATATTATTTATAGTTCAAATGATAACTTAGAATCATTTTTCATTTCAAAAAATTCCATTTATTATAATGATGATACATTTGGGGGTTATAATAATGAAATTCAATTAGTAAAAAATACTACGGGTGGATTTATTAATACTATATTCTTTGGCGAGTTTGGCGATATTGTTCCTGAAAAAACAGGAGGAAATCCCTTAACTTATTGGTGTGATTTGTATTCAACAGGATCATTATCTTCAGATACTATTTTTGTTCCCAAATTAGGCGGTGCAGCAAATAATAATGTGAATTCTGGTCTTTCGTGTTTCTCGGACTTATCATTGCCAAATCAATTTTCAACATCAATTGGAACAAGGCTTTGCTTCACACCCAATAGTGGAGTAAGTGGGGGTTCTGTTAATAATGATGCTATTACTGCGATATTCGTGCCGTTTAGTGTTCTGAGTTTAACTTCTGACTCGTCAGTAGAAGATATAACTCAGGCGTTCGGCGGGATTGATGGGTTTAAAGAGGCTTATTATTCTGTACAAAACTCAAAATCTCTTATAATTGAGAACTCTTCTATACGACTTACTGCTCTATCTGTATTTGCTGGGCTATCCGAATTTAGCTTTTCTGTCCAACATGGAGGCACTTTGAAGCGGTTTAGTATAAATGTAGATTCAGAAAAGAATCCTACTTCAATTACAGTAACTCCATTTAGTGGATCCTTCGACGGTCAGGGGGCAGTATCTGATTTTGTAGATATCCCGGTGGGTGTTTTGAGTTTAACAAGTTCGTCCTCTTCGTCTGAAATATCGGCAGCTGTTGGGGGGAATTCTGGGTATTTGAAAATATTTAATGCGATTCAGTCAGGACAGAATGTAAGAATAGTAGGTACAGGTTCGGATGGATTGAGCTATGTTCAGTATCCTATTTATTGTTATGCTATGAAAGAAGGAGATAATTACGGTATTGTAATGGTAACTATGATGAAGGATTCAAGTACCCCTAACTTGCGTATGATCTCTTTAGCTTATGTAGCTACTTCTGATACATTCTCTAGTCCTATCAATGTTGGGGCAAAAATAACATGGGATGTGAATTAATGTAGTTAGTAGGACAGTCAGGTATTGTATCTAGTGGGTTGATTCGTATATATTGGTATGAAAGAGAAGAAAGTTATAATGCCTGACTGCTCCTTACTATGGAATCGTAAGGATTTAGAGGAATGGTATACTCGAATGAGTACGAGGATTCCAGAAGAGCCTAAGATTCGAAGGCAAAAACCAAAACCTCCAAGAAATGAAAGAAACGTTAAGGAATAGGAAGTGTACAATAGTTTTGATATTAGCTTCAATTATATCATTTACATCTGGAGTGCTTTTAAGCAATTCAGTGTTTATGTTAGGGAAGGGAGAGTTAGTTATAGGATGTAGTTTACTCCTCATGCTGGCGATGCTTTCCTTGTTGGTGTGGTTCTTAATAAGAGGTCATTAATATGAATAAAGAAGTTATTAAAGTTACTTTGGATTCTGAGATAGGAGAGATATCAGGGATTATCTGCAAGTCAACGCAAAAATCTTATGTAGTTGTTCTTGATGAGTATTCCTATGTATCTATATCTAAGGCCACTAATCGGGTGAATCCGTTACACTCAGCGGCTTCAATTAAAGTTTCGGGTCTTCGGTCCCCTGATAAAGTTTCTTTGTGTATATCGGTTGTATTTGGGTCTGATGTCTTTGATTCGGAGATGGTTTTGAAGAATAAAGATTTATCGATCCCCGATTCTGACGGCGATGTGGTGAAGTGGGCTAGAGATCTTGGTTATCTGGTTTATGATTCTGACAGGATAAAAGAATAGCTTATTTAAGTTATATTGTTCGGTTATTTTTACACATTAGATCCTTGTAGTAGAGTTGTTTGAAGGGGGTGTGTGAAAATAATCGAATATTTTTTACAAAAAAATTTTGTTAATTAAATTTATTTTTCTACTTTTGTAGTATAGATAACAACCTAATAACATTTAAGTCATGGAAAACATTAATTTATCAAACGAAGAAATGCAGAAAGTTCTTAACAAAATCAATAAACTGTTAGCTCTTTCAGAATCGGATAACATCAATGAAGCTAAGCTGGCTTTGCAACGTGCTCAGGAACTCCAAGCAAAATATAACATTGTATTCGATAAGGCTATGGTTGAAGATGAGCCACAAGTTAAAGAAGAGCTTTGCGAGTCACCTGATACTAAATCTTTGAACAGTTTATTTACGATTCTGGCTGCAAATCTTGAAGATCATTTCCGGGTTAAAACGATTATCCGTACTAAACGTAATTATGATTTTACAACAACCAAATATTTGGTAGTTATCGGTCTTCCGTTTGATGTAGAGGTATTCAAAAGTAGCTTTTACTTTGCTTACAATTCGATGCGGAGTTTGTCTAATTCGTTTGTTAAGAGACTTCCGAAGGATTTGAGTCGTAGTACTAAACTGAAAATGAAGAACGATTACTGTTACGGGTTTATTCATGGGTGTGTGGATGCACTGAAAGAGAATGAGGCTTCTAAAGCTCTGATGATTGTAACGCCTAACTCTGTAGTACGTCATTTACAGACTATGCACTTGAGAAGGACTGTATCTCCTCAGAGAAGTTCGGCAGGTAGCCGTTCTTCGATGGATGCAGGGTTTCGGGATGGTAAAGCTACGATGGGTCGAGGTAATGGTATCTTTTTAACAGAATAAGTTATGACACGGAATTTGAAAAGAGAGGAGCTGTTGGGGCTCCTCTCTAAACAAGATTTAAAAGGGAAAGATCTTTCAGTTGAAACAGCTAAAGCCGATAAAGGGTCCTTTCCGTATTGGATGAAGTTCTTACAGGTGTTTCTATTGAGATTTTGTATCTGGAATGCCTTTGTTTTGGCCGCTTTTAGCGGCAATATCATTAGGACTGGAGGGGTTTATTCGTCTACTTACGATCTTTTAATACAGGGCTTGCTAGGGGGTCTCCATTGGATTGTTTTCGACTTTGTTTGGTGTGTTCTTTGTTATAAGGCTTATGCTTATAATCCTCGCAATATGTCTTTTACTGTATGTGTTGAAAAAGATACTTGGAAAAGATGTGCTCAGAGACAGTTTAATTATTTTATGTGGTCAGTAGTGCCAATTGTAGTTGGTTTATTAATACTTGTTTTGTTATGAATATCTGGGAATTCACAGGTTTAGAAAATGGCGTAATTGAGGATTTTCTGAAGGATATCTTGTCAAAGGATGAGGTTTGTTTTAAGCCGATCGAGGAAGGAGAAGGGGATTATCTAGTTTTTGATAAGTGTAAATGTATCGGTAAAAAGATTCATGAAGGCGATTCAACCTTTATAAGGTGGGTTCTATGGATAGAATCTGATACTTATGCAGTATTCAATAGTAAATTATTGAATTCAAAGGAGGATATCGAAAGGTTTGGAGAGCTTGTTACTGTATCAAAAGATCCTTCTAACAAGTGCATGAATAACTTTTTGAATCTTTTTAAGGTTAGGTTACTGTCTGTTGTGAATCCTTGTTCTATGTCAAACGAGTTGCTGGGGTTTCTAAAGTTCTATGCGTCTTGTGGAGTTTTGAGTTCTAGGGAGTTTAAGGATGTGAGAGTTTCTATAGAACAGGATTCCTTAGTTAAGAAGGTGTTGTTTGATGTATTTGTAAGAGTTGTTGGTGGGAAGAAGTTGTCAGATACTGAGGCGGTTGTTCAAGATCGTTGGGCTAAGGTGATTCCTGTAGTTTTGGATGCTGTGGTTTCCTGTTGTAAGGAGTTTTCCGATAGATCCAGTGGTATGGATAAAGACATTCTCTTTTATGCTTCTGTAAGTTATTTTATAGTGAGGTTTGTTGCGGGTTCTCTTAATCTTATTAGAGAATTTTCTTTGTTATCTAATGCTTTCTGGTTTGTATCTCCGTCTGATCTCTATGAAATTATGGATAGGATCAATGTCAATTCTATATTTTACATGGATCCAGATAAGGATATGTCGGAAGATACTACGTCGATTACTGTTTGTAGTATACCAAAGAGGTCAACGATATGTTAAGGTTATTCGTAGTTATCTAAAAAAACTTTTATCAATCCTTTGAATTGATAATAAGTTTATAATTGATTAAGGACCCCCGGGGTGCATCTCATATAAATCCTACCTTTTGAACAATATTTTGAAGGTTTGCTAAGAAAATCCCCGGGATCTTTTACTTCAGATAGGAAATTTAGAACAATTTTTCAAGATTATGTTTGGAATAGATTTTTATCCCACTCCGAAGGAAGTAGTTTATCAGATGTTACAAGGGGTGGATGTTAGAGATAAAGTAGTTTTGGAACCTTCCGCAGGATCTGGCAATATTGTGGAGGTTTTGAAGGAGATGGGAGCGAAGAAGATATTGGTATGTGAATTGGATCCCACGTTACGGAGGGGGCTCCCGGAGTATTGTACGATCTTGGGTGAGGATTGTATGAAACTGACGAAAGAGGATTTAGCGAGGGTTGATCTTATAATTATGAATCCTCCGTTTTCGAATGCGGAGCAGCACATTATGCATTTGTGGGAGTGTGCCTATCCGGGTACTGAGATAATTACGTTATGTAATGATTCGACAATATCGAATCCGTGGCTGGGCTTTTCCTAAAAATTGTAAGTAGTATGGATAATTGGACTTCTTTGGAGGATAGCTGTCAGTTGTGCGGGTTTAAGGATGTACCTTTGGAGTTTGCCTCTCGCCTTTGGGTATTACGGAGTGATGGAGTATGGGTCAATGAGCCCCGTAGGGGCCGCAAACCCGATTCTGTAGTTACGGTTGCTAGCTTTACTTTTCTGATCTTTTGGCTTTAGCTAAGGGTCCTCTAGGTGTTACTAATTTACTGTTATCGGCTGTACCTTCCGGGTGGCGTGGTTCGTTCTCTTATCGGGCTAGGATCCGTAATTTCATGGTTACGGATAAGGATCCGTTACGTGCGATGGTTCGTATATTAATTAAAGCCTTGAAGTAACTATGTTAAGTGAACGTGCTAAGATCTATTTGAATAGGTGTTTCAAACCCCGCAACTGCCAGAACAAACTCAAGGCCTATTCTAGGGATATGGTTGAGAAGGCTGTTAGCTTGGCTGAGGACGAATTACTGGAGAGGGCTGCAAAAGTTTATTCTTTGACTTGCGAGATGAACAATCTCGATAAGTGCTTGGAGGGTGGTCCGTGTACGACTAAGTGTATTTTGGTCGTCAATTTTATCAATCAATTAAGGGGAAAAGGCTACTGATATGAAAGTTGAGAATCAGGTTACAAGTTTAGAACAGTCCCGGGATTTATTACGTCTTGGGATATCTTCGGAGAAGGCTTCGATGGTCTGGACTACTTTGTCTGATGGTAAGTTTGGGTGTACTTCGGCTATGGATCGTACTGTAGTTCCCTCTGATAATGTCGAGGAGGTTGCATTTACTGTATTTGATCTTTTGGATATTGTACCTTACCAGATACGGATGGGTTCCGGTTCTTGTAGTACGTTTGCTGTTCGTAAGTTGTACCAAAATACGGATTATTGTGAGTGGGATGTTTCCTATACTTATCGTAATGGCAATTGTCAATATCGCAATACTTCGTTATCCCTTGTTGATGCTTTGGTTGAGGTGATTGTGTGGCTTGAGGGTCAAGGACTTTTAATAGGTTAATGTCATGTTTTTGTCTGAAGCGTTGATTTTATCTTATGATTATGGGGATTACCCGGATATTATTCCTGTAGATTATGGAATGGATCTTAAGTTGAATACTGTTCCTGATCTTAAGGTAAAGTTATGGGATCCTAGGAAGGTTCGTATAGAAGTCTCTTCTTTTATAGGGGTGTCTGCTGGGGCAGTTCATTACTATTCTAAGATTTTAGCGGATGGGGTTTCTCTCTATAGAGATACTCCTAGAGGTCGTATGATGGTAGGAGGGTATGTCTGTGAGGAGTTCTCGAAGATTTGTAAGGATAGTGGGGGTAAGTATGATTCAATTTACCAGATAGATGTGTTAAGACGTATTACTGATTTCGATATTCGTCAGGATCCTGTTCGGTGGGATGGGTATGCTCCGGGTGATGTTACTAATGCGTTTTATACTGAGGAATCTGCTATTGAGCAGGCTTTGGCTATAGCCAAATTGCGGTTTAGTAAAGGTTGGGTTATACATTAGGTTAGTTGTTTGTATGAAAGTAGAGTTGTTGAAAAATTACTTTTGCCCTAACTTATCTGTTGGGGTTATTTTGGAAGTGGTACCGGGTATGGAAGTGGTACCGGGTATGGAAGTGGATTCTGAATCTATTTTCAATACCCCTTCTGGTATGTGTTATTTATGTAGGACGGTTGACGGTGATCAATTTTATGTTCCTGCGATTCATTTGAAAGTGGTGGATTCTGATACTACTGATTGGGATAAGGTTCGAGTTCAGGCAGCGATTTATTTATTGAATGGGCTTCTGTCTAACCCTAGGATTGAGAGTTGCATGGATGATGTTGTTGGGTTGTCTGTAGAGTTTTCTGATCTTTTGATTGAAAAACTTAAAGTTAATGACAAGAGAGATTAAATACAGAGGTAAGCGCCTCGATACAGGTGAATGGGTGAGTGGTTATCCCTTTTATGATTCTGCTGCGGGGATCTTTATACAGTCCCCTGTGTTTAAGGTGATTAATGGGTTTTCGGTTCCTTATACACTTTACCCTGTGAATCCTGAATCTGTAGGTCAGTTCTCAGGCTTCTGTGATAAGAATAAATCTGAGATATTTGAAGGTGCTGTTGTTCGTGCCCCTTTGTTTGATCCTATTTTTAAAGATACTATTTCTGATAGGTTTTGTAACGCTGTGATTGGGTTTAATTTAGGTTCGTTTGTGGTTCAGTATTATGGTGGGGCTTATAATGTGTATCTTTCAGATATTGCTGATCGTTTAGAGGTTATTGGCAATGTGATTGATAATTCTGATTTACTTGAAGAGTATAAGTAGTTGTTATGGGAGTTCGTGGGAGTAGGTCTAGGAGAAAGGCCGATAAGATATTTTCTGAGGAGTTCATTCAGAAGGCTTTATGTTTTCGCCATCCGGTATTGTCTCAGCCAAAATATGAGATGATTGGGTTTTGTTTATATCCGTGGGAGTCGGATTATATGGCTGTGTCTAGGTCTGGATATGTCCATGAGTGCGAGATAAAGATAAGTCATTCGGACTTCTTAAATGAAGAGCGCAATAAAGGGGATAAGATGGCGCTTTTGCGAGGGGAGATCCTTACAGAGAGACAGTTTTTCCATTGTGATGCTTTTGATGATACTCCGATGCAGAAGCCCAATTACTTCTGGTATGTGTGTCCTGAAGGGATTATCTCTGAGTCGGAGGTCCCTTCCTCCGCCGGACTTATTTACGTTGATGTATCGGGCTATTTTCGGTGTATACGTAAGGCTCCATGTCTTCACAAGGTTAAATTTAAAGATCAGGTTTCGATCCTTCGTAAGAATATGGAGCCTAAATTTTACTACTCTATGCGGAATTGGATTCATAGGTATTGGAAGATAACTTCTAAAATTTAAATACGGTGTAAACGTTATGAATTACAAGGTTCTTTTTATTGATTTGGATGGAACTCTTACTGAAACTATTAGTGGGAGTACGTTTCCCAAAGGTTCTTGGGATATGAAATTAAAATTTGATGTTCTGGACGCCATCCGTTTATTGCATCCTGATAAAGTATTTATCATTACTAACCAAGGCGGTATAGAATCTGGGTTTGTAAAAGAGGATTCTATTAATAGGAAGTTGTCTTATGTACTTGACTGTATATTAGATTATTGTCAAGTTAAGTGCTGCGGGTCCGGTTATTGTAAAACCAATAGTAAGGATGATCCTCTTAGAAAACCTAATGTAGGTCTTTTTGAACATTTCTTAAGTATTTTTGGGTTTGATAAGTCGGAATGCCTTATGGTTGGTGATGCGTCGGGGTTGCCGGGTCAGTTTTCCGATTCTGATCGGAAGGCTGCGGAGAATTTTGGCATTGACTATATGGATGTTTCCGAATTTGTAAAGGTTTATTCAGAGTGATCTTATAATATGGATGATAGGCATTGTAGTGAATGTAGATACTTTTGGAGCAATTCTGATGTATCTCAGATGTACTGTTGTAAGTTGAAGAAGAGGATAACTGCTAGGAAGAGGCCGTGTAAGTATTTTCAAAGGTAACCTCAATTAAATTGATTTATTATGAGAAAGATAATGTTCAATGATAAATTCGGGTTAACTCAGGAGGTTTTGGAAGGTCGTAAGACAATGACAAGAAGGATTGTTACACCTCAACCAACTTACAGTTCTCGTGTAGGGATTTGCTGGAAAGGGTGGTGTTATGGGATTCAATGTCAGGATATATCTTTAGATTACATGAATTTCATAACTGGTACTGAACTTGATAGATCTTGTAGGCGTTATCGGGTAGGCGAGACTCTGGCTATATCTCAATGTTATAGAGATATTCTCTCTGAAGTATTTGAGTCAGATTCCAACATTTTGAGTCGGGGATCTTATCAACATTTATCTGGCTGGCATAATAAGATGTTTGTTAAAGCTAGCGAGATGCCCCACCGGATTTTGATCTCTAGAGTATACCTTGAGCGTCTTCAAGATATATCCGACGAGGACTGTATCAAAGAAGGGATTTACTATAATGAAGAGTTAGTTACTTCAAAACCTTTCGGGGTGTTTGACTCGTTTGGTTCGTTTCTGGAGTTAGGTTCTACCCCTCGTCAAGCCTTTTCGGTTCTTATTGATAAGGTTTCCGGTAGGGGAGTTTGGGATAGTAATCCCTTTGTGTTCTCTTATGAATTTACTTTAGTTCAATAAGTTACGTTAGTGAGGAGATATTTTTCCTCACTTTTTTGCATTTTATTTTGTTAATTAAATTTATTTTCCTACATTTGCAGTACAGAGATACAGTTACTAATTATTCAGTCATGAAAAGAGTTGATCAGTTTGGCCGTCGGATTTATAAGAATCGTATTTGTGCAGCCCTTCGTGAGTATAGCGAAGACTTTCGGTATAATAAAGAGTGGTGGATTGAGAAGATGGGTGTTGGTAACAATAATGAGTATCTGGCTATTAAGTTCTTTAATGGCGATTTGCTGGTGATTCAGAGCGACTATTTCGATGATACTGATAAGTTTCCTAGGATTAATGCTAAGGAGATTAGTCATGTTTCTCGTTATTATGGGGATGGCATTGAGACAGTTACTACTAAGGATATGGTTATCGATACTGATGTAGTTATTCTGTTTAAAGATGGTGTGGAGTGCAAGCGTTATGAAATGAATGAACAGGAGATGTCTGAGATGCGTAACTTGATTATGAACTGTGAAGACTCAGATCCTACTGAAGTTCAATTAGCTTATTGTCGTGGTTTATTAAAATAAGTTGGGTTATGGGAATGTATGAATCTTGGAGTTATTCTTCATACGAAATTTCTAAGGAAGTTTATGATTATTTGCTTCCAGTGTATGGGATCTGTGCTAAGGACAACGGGTTCTCTTGCAAGGCAACTTTGTATGTTAGGAATGGTCATTACTTCTTTTGTGGGAGTTCGTCCGATTATGCCGAAATGCTTAGGAGAATTGCATACTTGTAGTTATGGGAGCCTTGTAGAGGTGGTAGGCTCTTATTGGATAGGGCTATCAACCGGAGGCCGTATATCGGATTACTCTTTGTGAGATGGTTCGCGAGCCTCGTAATAGTAAAGATACTTGAAAGTTTAATGCCTTTAATATTTGTTATGTATAGATTTTCTGAAGTTCATGTTTTAGATTCTAAGTTTCAAAGGATCTTTAAGGTCCCTTTTTCAAGGTTCTATGATGGTTTGATCTCAGTTGCGAGTGGCCGGCTGGTATTGGATATTCTGAAGTTCGATGATTTTCTAAAGAGTGTTGGGATGGATGAAGAGAAGGAGAGTATTCAGGATTTCGTATATAGAGTGTATGGTGAGGAAGCTGTGGATCTTTTAATTGAATTGCTATGAGTGATGTTCCGTCTATAGTTAATCATTTTACTATATATCTGGCTGATCAGATGGAGAAGGATCGGTCTCTTAAAGAGAAGAGATTACCAGAAGGGTTGAAGTCTAAGCCTAATTTTAGGTTATCCCCTGAGTGTAGTAAAGATGTAGCTTTGGCATATTTGTTGTCTGATGTTATTTATACATTAATGTGGGATGTGTGTAGACAATTACAGGAGTCTGGATCTGATTTGCGGTTCGAGACTAAACGAAAGTTTAATGAATTGTTTAGGGCTGCGAAGTTATTTAAGGATAAGGCTTCTGCTATGTCAAAAGATTTTGAGTTGTTGAACAACTCTGGATCCTATGATGAACTGTTTGAAGATTCAGAAAGAATGTTAAAATACATTAAGGAGTTCGTTTGAATTATTGTTTTCTAGTATTAAAGTGTTATTTTTCCTCAAAGCAGTTGTGAAAACTCCTTATGGGGAACGTGGTTATCTGGTCTCGGGTAGTTGTGAAAACTCCCCGAGATTTTTCTTTATATTTTGTTTGCAAATAAAATTTATTTTATTAATTTTGTATTACACTTTAAAACTTAATCAAGCTATGAAAACTTATGATTCTGTACCTTCTTGGGGTATTTTATTTGATCGTTCTAGAACATCTTTGGAGTTGTCTTTGAGTGGGTTTTCTGATTCAAGTATATTTGTTCAGTGTATGACTCCGGATAAAAACGTGTATTTCATTACTTTGGAGAATTTGAAACTTCGGTTATGGGAATTGACTCGTAATTTTGTAATGAAGTATACGTTTTCCTATTTTAAACAATTCACTGGTGATCTCCGTGATCTGTGTCAGGAGTTTTATGTGGAGTTCTTGACTCCTAATAGTAGGAAAGGTCGTAAGGAGACTTTGCTGGATAAATACGATTATCGAATTACGTCTTTTGAGTATCTAGTTAAATGTTCGGTTATTCGTAAGTTGATAGATCGTAGTAGAGTATTTAAGAAGATGTCTTCTATAGAGTCCCTTCAAACGGAGTTTGGTGATGGTGTTCTAGAGTCTTTTAAGTTATTTGATACTCAACCTCATACTGGAGCTTCTGCAAACTCCGATTTGAATGTAGATTCACGGGAGTTCTCTGAGGACGAGATCTCTTATTTTGTTGAACGTTATATGAAGCTGTCTTCTAGTGTTAGAAAGGTGGCTTCTAGGGAGTTTCTTCGTATGCGTGGGGTTTGCTCTTCTGGATATCGTTCGTTGTTCGATGCTCTTTTATCTGCTGACAGGTCATTTTCTGATAGAACCTCTTCTATTCCTAAAGTAGGGGATCCGTCTGATGCGTTGTCTAAAGAATTGGGTTTACTTTTTAAGTTGTTCTAGTTATGTTTCGGGAGTTTTGTTATATGTTTGGTCCTGTAGGGACTGTTTTAGTGGTAGTATTCCTGTGGATCGTTTCTAGTGAGATCTTGATGTGTATTTGGAGGTGGTTTACTAAGGTTTTTCGTATATCTAAGTAAATTGTAATTATGACGATTATGTGGGTTTTTCTAGTTATTTTCGTTGTTGTTTTTCTTTTGATGGTGTTTGGTTTTTGGATTGCTCTTCGGGAGATTCTTGAGATTAGGGGTATGTTGTCTAGACTATCTTTTAGTCAAGACTCTATAATTAAGAAATTGAGATCTCTGGAACTTTTGGTGGTTGCAGCTCATTCTGATATAAAGAAAAACCTAGATATCTCTGAATAAGGTTTGCGGAATTTGTAATTGTTTGATTTATTATGGGATTAAAGCGTAAAGAGGATTTTGTAGCTCTTTTTGAAGAGTATCGTAAAGTTTATCCTGAAGAGTTTATGTCGGATATTCTGAAGCCGACAGGCAGGGGAGCCACCTTTGCTACTAGGGATTATGTCAGGGCGTTACGTCTTTTGGCCTGTTTGAAAGGGTCTGGAATTTCGAAAGAGAATATTGATTCATTGAAGGTGGAGGCAGATGCCAAGAAATTTATTCATCCGGCTATCTGGTTCAGACACTCATTTGATTCTGTCAATCTTGCTGCAAGGTTTGATCTTTTGAAGGAGTCTGAGCAGGATGAGATTCTCGATTCTAGTGATTGGGAGGCTACTGAGAAGATCAATGGTTTTCGAACATGGATCGTTGCGTATAATCGTCCGGGCCATGCTCCGGGGGTTTGGCTGTTTTCTCGCAATTACTCCGATGTAGATTGTTCCCTTTGTGAGTATTGGGATCATATCTACCAAACTATAACTCTTCCGGAGAATACTATCTTTGTGGCTGATTGTGAGTGTGTATTTGACGGGGATTGCGGTGATTTATCTAAGTATGGTCTTGTGGCTGAGACTCAGTTACAGGCGGTTACAAGTATGGTTCAGTTGGATGCTAGTCAATCTCTTGCTATCCAGAAGCGATATTATGAAGATACTGGTAAACATTTTTTCACCTTTGCATTGATACATCCTTTGTATGTCAATGGTCGTTCTTATACTAAGAGGACCTTGGGTGAGGCTATGGATGTTTATGATACTACTGTATCCCTTGGTCGATCTTTTGGATTTAATATTAGATCCATCCTTCGTTGTAACGGATCTCGTGAAGAGAAGTTAGCTTTTCTGGATTCTATTCTGGCCCGGGGTGGTGAAGGGGTTGTATTTCATAATCGTAAAGGAAAGTATACGGCTTCTGAAAATAGGGATAAAACTTCGTGGGTTAAATTGAAGAGGTCTTTGAAGGAATCTATGAATAAGGAGGGTCTAGGGGACAGTATAGACGCGTTTATTACAGGATTTAAGATGTCTACTGAGGGTACTACTCGTGATGGTTTGATCGGTGCATTTGAATGTTCTATCCAATTGGTGGAGCCTGATGGTAATATTCGTCAGCATATTATCTCCTATGTTCCGGGACTATCTTTGGAGTTAGCTCGGGAGGCAACTATTACGGGAGTTGATGGTAAACCAACACTTCATCCGGATTTCTATGGTAAGGTAGTCGAGTTAGATGGCCAAGCTATGTCTGCGAAGTCGTTTAGGATAACTCATCCTAGGTTGCTTCGGTTTAGGATTGATAAGAGTAAGGAAGAGTGTATTTATACTCGTCAGTGGCTTGAATCTCAGGTGTTGTAGTTGGGTTATACATTGTAAGAAAGTTTTCGGTTATGGCGTTACCTAATAAAACTCAGATAATTAATGAAGCTACTCCTATCTCATCTATGGATGTTGACTTTTATTTAATAGGGTGGCAGGGCAAAAACAATATGACGGCTCCTTTGATATGTGTGTCGTCTGCTCAATTAAGAGATTACATCAACTCTTTAGCAGGTAGGTCTGCTGTATCTGGTAGAGTTGCTTCGGTATCTCTTGAGGAGTTGTTCGATGAAGCTGGTGATTCCTTAAAGGATTGCTTTGTATGTTATGAAGTGTCTGAGGAAGGGGTTTCTGTGGTTTCCTCGATAAATGTCAAAGAACAGGCTCCTACACTGCAAAGATTTGATTCTACTATTGTTATTGATACTGGGATTCCTTCGAATGTTCCGGTAGTGGGTACCTTGCAAGTTACGCCGATTGTCTCTGGATCTATGACTGTTACTGATTGTGTATTGGATGATTCTACTGGATTCGTTCGTATACAGTTTAAAGGAGGCCCTTGTAAAATTAATCTGTCTTATAAGGTTCCTTTGATTCCTGAAGGAGTTAAGATGGAGTTGAATGAAGGTTAGGTCTTCTGATATTTCTTATATCCTTTTGGATTTGAAGTCTAAAGGGTATTCTTTTAAGAGAATTTTTGAAACTGGGGAGGGTCTTAAGAAGAGGACTCAGTATGTTTTAGAAAACCCTGAAAGATCCTTGAGGGTTACGGTTTATAGGACTGTGAATTCTTGGATAGAAATTACTTACTCGAGGATTACTGAATCTAAATAGAATTATTATGCAGCAACTTGAAAAGAAAGTTTACTTGACTAGTGAGCACGTGTCCCCATCACATCCTGATAAGGTGTGTGACTCTATTGTTGAAAACTTATTGTATGCGGTACAGTTGAATTTTCCAAGGGCTAGGTTTGCCTGTGATGGATCTATTAAGAATAATATTGTATCGCTGGTAGGTGAGGTCTCTGATAGATTGGAGTCTTCTAAGGAGAATAGGATTATCCTTAATATTTTGGATGAATTAGGGTACGGTTCTGAATACTGTAAAGAGTTTGATCTTAAGGCGTTTGGTAAACGTTATGGGTGGTATATTAACAAGACGTTTACTAGTCAATCCGAGAATATCGCTCGGGGTGTCGATAGTGAAGGTGAGAATTTTGCGTCAGCTGGCGATATTGGGATCATGTACGGGTTTTCTACAAACGAGACAAAGAATTTTACCTTTGCGTCTCATTATGTAGCTAAGAGGATACTAAAAGATTTGTATGAGAAGTGGAAGTTAGGGGCTTGTTCTCTTCTTCGTCCTGATATGAAATGTTTGGTTACAATGTCTTATGTGTGTGGGGTTCCTGTGTCTATCGAAAAAGTGGTTGTTTGCGTATCTCATGCGAAAGGAGCAATAGACGATATTAGGTATTTTGTAACTAGGTATGTTTTATCTACTTTGCATTCTATCTCGTGCGAGTATGGTTGGAGTTACCCTGATACTATCTCTGTAAATCCGACAGGGGATTTTTATATTTATGGACCTTATGCTGATTCCGGATTAGTGGGTCGTAAGATTGTGTGTGATCAGTATGGTGGGGCTGCTCCTGTAGGTGGGGGTAATCTTAATGGTAAGGATCCGACAAAAGTGGATCGTTCCGGAGTTTACATGGCTCGATATATTGCTAATCAGATTGTTAAAGAGGGGTTGGCAGATAAGGCGTTGGTGCAATTAGCTTACGAGATAGGCAAACCTAATGCGGTTTCTATTAATGTTTCTACTGATGGCACACCTTTTTGGAAAAATAAGAAACTTCGTAAGTTCGTATCTACTTTTGATACTTCGGTTCAGGGTATCATAGAGAAGTTTTCTTTATACGATATGTCTAGGGACATACATAGAGAGTGTTCTATGTGGGGTCATATAGGCAGTTCTTTGTTCCCATGGGAATGTCTTGATTAAGTTTAGTTAGTGCTGAAAAGGGTCTACTTTCGTAGACCCTTTTTTGTATTTCATACATTTATTTGTAATTTAGAAGATTATGCAAGGAAGATATAAGTCACGGATAACTCCTTTTTATGCGTCTGAGGATTTGTCGTTTAACTTTCGCCTTATGCAGGGGAGTGAGGTTCAGTCCTTGGAGGGGGTGGATATTTCAATTGAAGTATTTACTGGTCAGATAACTCCTAGGAAGTCAGTGGTATCCTTGGTGTCTGAGGAGTCACCTGTGGTTGAAGGTGCTGAGATCGCTCGTTATGAAGATCATTTTGTATTGAATCTTAAGCCTTCGTTTCTGAAGGATTTGTCTACTGGGGTTCTTATGTTTATGATTCGTTATAAAGTGGATCTCTCTATTATATCTAATTTAATTAGATCTGAAAAGTTTGTAAATGATTTATATTATTAGTCCATGGGTTGCGGCAATTTAGATAATACTTTTCCTGAGGAGTCATTGGGTGGGTCCGTAGTTGAGTCTAATATCCCATTGTCTAATGGATTGAATGTACCTAACTTTGGGGCCGTTCGGTCTTATAGTAGATTTTATACCGTTTGTGAATATCTGCCTCAGAATCAGAAACCTGCTCCGGAGGAGTTTGTTCAGATCTCAATGTCTGAAAGTGAACTTCATTATTTTGAGGAGGTGCTGGTTTTGACTGTCATGTCCTACCCTAAACCTGTTCTTAAGTTTCCTAGTACTATTTCATGGGAGAGAGTTGATTATACCCATTGGAAAGTTTATCCGAATAAGTTTTCTGAGGATTTTTATGTATTGTTCGAGTTTGGTTTAGATTCTGAAGATGCTAATGGGTTCTTATCTCATTTTAATATAACTCTTGTAGGGTACGATTTACAAGATTCGGTTCCTTTTGATATACCGGTTAGTGTGGTGGCCGGTGAAGAGGTTGCTGAGTTTAGGATGGTTCTTAAAGATCCGTTCTTTGAAGTATCCTCTAAGTATGTGTGGTTAACTGAGTCCAATGGGTTTAGTGATTCCGTGGAGGTTACTTCTAATCTTCACTGGTATTTAGAATTTTAAGGTATGTTTAGGTTTGTAGGTCAGGATGGGTCTGTAGGTCAGTGGTTATCTTCTTTCATGGGCATTGTTTTTACATACTTTGCTCCGGTTCAGACTTTGATTCTTATAGTTCTTGAATTTATCGCGATTGATTTCGTTATAGGGGTTATTGCTTCTAGAGTGAGAGCAAAGAGGGCTGGCAAATTAGAAGAGTGGGGATTCGAAAGTGACAAGGCTTGGCATACTGTGTGGAAGGCTGTTTTAACTATTATTGGGATTGTTCTTACTAGTCATATCGATACTTATATAATTACTTTTTTTGATCTTCATCTGACTAATGTGTTTTGTGGGTTTGTTTGTGGGGTTGAGTTTTGGTCTTTTCTTGAGAACTCTGCCTGTATTTCTAATCATCCTATATTTAAATGGTTAAAGAAGTACATGGGAGCTAAAGTTAAGGAGGGTCTTAATATTGATCCTAAAGATTTAGACGATGCTTCTAAGGAAATTTCCCCAGACGATCCTAAGGTAAAAGACTCTGGAGATTCCGATAAATAGTTTTTCGTATATAAAGTCATTAATTGCTTTATACTATGCGGAAAGTAGTTGGCGATTCCTATGTCAGTAGGATAGTCAATAGTGGGCACTCGTTATGTCCTGTAACTTATGTAAAAAGTAGAATAAAGTTTAACACATTTAATACTTTTAATAACGTGAGATACTATGTAAAAAGTCAAGATCAGTCGGTTGCCAAAAATGGTAACAAATTTTTGAAATTATCTTTGGTTTCTGAAGAGGGTGTTTCTGTGTCTGCTGTGTGTTTTACTGAAGAATCCTCAGTAGTTTCGGGATGTGTTATAGAGTCTATGTTGGATCCGTCCGTTCAGTATCCAAAAGTTATGCCGAACGAGCTTTACTCTGCCGTTCCTTTGAAGAATCTGGATGAAGTTCCGGAAGAGTTTAAGAAGTTTTTGGTTGAGATTCCAACAAAGGAGGATTTTGTTAAGGTTGTCTCTGATATTCTTGGACTTTCTGGCAAGGGAGATACAAAGATAGCTCATGCGATTCTGGATCATGTTAAAGGGGACCTCTACTCATTGTACTCTGTTCGAACGGCAGCAAAAGCGATGCACCACGCATATCCGGGAGGGTTGGCTCAACATACCTTTGAGATGCTTAAGATTCTGAAGGCACTTTTAAAAGAGAATGCTCTCCCGTTTGAAGTCAATGCCCTTTTCTGTTTGATAGGGGTCCTGTATCATGACTATGGGAAAACTTTAGAGTATGATGAGGATTTGAACTATACTGAGTATATGGCTCTTACCCCTCATAGCTATTTGGGGGCTCGGGTTGTTGAAGAATATTATTATAAGTATTTGAAGCCTGAATCACTTCGTAGGATTCAACATATTATTCTTTCTCATCATGGGCGTCCTGAGTGGGGAGCTGCTTGTACTCCGGCTACTTTAGAGGCGTTTTTAGTACATCATATCGATATGCTGTCTGGGCAGGGCTTTGCTATGAAGTCTTGTTGTGATATGGAGAAGTGTTTGTTTACTGGAGGTTATGTAGTAAATTCCTAAGTTATGAATATACCTCATTTAATTATATTTGTTCCTACTGATGTTGAGCGGAGGTTACTTCGTCAATCTTTAATATCTTTACATGATTCTTTGAATTTTTCTTATAAGATTGTTGAGACTGGATGTGGTAAAGTCAATGCTGCTCAATATTGTGCATTGGAGACTCAATCAGATTGTTCGGCAGTTGTGTCTTGCGGGTTTTGTGGGGCTACTTCTGAGTATAATTTGGGTGAGCTCGTGATTCCTTCTAAAGTTGTAGATTATACTATTAGAGGCAATTTTAAGAGAGTGCATAATACTAAAAGATTTCCTAGTCCTGAGATACCTTTAGTGTCTTTAGAAGGGCTTGAATCTTCTATTATTTACAGTGGGGACTCTTGGGTTTGTTCTGAGAGTTTAAGTACTCTAGGAGAGGTAGAGGGTCCTGCTGCTTTTGATATGGAATCTTTTGCTATAGCTCAGGTTGCAAATGATCAACTTATTCCTGCTATGGTTGTTAAGATGGTAGCAGATATAGTAAACGATCCTCTGTCTGAAGAACAGTACGAGTCTTTTTCAACATCGCAAATTTCGTTTGATCCTATCGTATATAGTTTGATGGATTTAGTTTTAAACTTTAAATTTTAATTATGAAAGGTAAATTGGATGTTCGGTTTGATTTTCCTTCAAACCAGAAATTAAAATCAAGGATGGTGTCTTCTGAAGGTAATGATTTTACCAAAACTTTGAAGAAGGCTATAGAAGACTCGGCTCTTGAGATCCTTAACGCTAATGCGTTGACTGTCCGGGCTACTATCGAACGCAAGATGAAAGAGGCTGGATTTGAGCTTAAGAAACAGGCTTATCAGGCTCATTTGGATGCTGATAATAAGGCGATTTTGTCGTGTTCATTCTTTAGTAAAGAATCAGGCGAATAGCGTTCTATGTTCGTATATATAAAGGAGGTCAGTTTATCATGACCTCCTTTATTTGTTATGCGACTTTATATTCGATGTAAACCTTATTGGTGCAATTTTATCCATACTGTGGATGAGTTACGTCAATTTGAAGAGATGTATGTTCCGGGGACTAAGATCCTGATTGGTGATTTGGCTACGTTCTCAAAACCTATGCTTAGTAAATTGCTGAAGTTGTTGGAAGAGAATCCTGCTATAGACTGTTATTCATCTCAGGATCTTATGGATTTCGTGTTGTTGTCCCGGTTTGTTCAAGTTGTTAAGGATCCTTTGGAGTTGAAAAGAGAGATTTCTGAGGAGGCTTATCTATCCTCTGATAAAGATTATCAATCTGTTCAGATTCATTTAGATCTTCCGGCGTCTTTGAAACTTTTGTCCAAGGGTAGATCTAAGTTTGAGTTAACTTTGTTGTCGGCGGCTTATGGCAGTAGAGGTAATAAATATTAATAAAGAGTATGAGCCTATCTTGGGTTTTCTTTATCCTCAATACTCATTTGTGGACAATCTTTTCAAGTTCAAGAATTTTATAATCCATAAGGATATAAAAACCAAGAATGATCGGGATAGGTTGAATTTTCAATACGAGAACTGTGTATTTATAAGTACTCAGATTTTTGATGAGGTTTGGACTCCTGATGTGATTAAGGGTAAGGTTCTGCAATTTGCTAAAGATCACTTTGGATCCCGTAAGAAAGTTCTTAAAACATTGAATTCGGAGGGCTCTGCGTTTTTGGAAGAGTGTATACAATTTATGTATACTGGTAGATCTTTTGAAGAGCAGGAGGAGTCTATAGACTCCCTGTTTCGATCTTATGGATCTCAGTCTTTCTTTAGGGAGTTTCTTATTAGGTGTAGGGATGTAGGGATGAATCCCACAGTTCAATCTATGGAAACTTTTATATCTAAGATTCTGTCTGATACCGAGAGTTTATACTATAAAAGGGCTAAGATGCGATTAGAAACTCCGTTACGTCAGAATCTTGTAGTTCCTCTTCAGGAGTATGATATGCTGGATCCGTTTTTTAAAAAGAATTTTAAGGATTTGTGTAAGTTACGTTTAATGACTATGCTTCTAAAATCACAATACTATGGGTAATCTAGGGTATACTGTTCCGTTATCTTATTCAGGACCTATCGATTTGGTTCAGGTGGGCCCTTGCCCCTTGATAATCCTCGTTCAGTCGTAGGGGTGTGTAATAGGCTTGTAGGGGCTGATGTTTATTATCATTTTGATCTTAAATATTCTCTTACAAAGTATTTAGCTTATACTCCTGAAGTTAGATCCTCTATCCTAAAGAGGATGTCCGAGTTAGTTAATATAAAGTCGGAGTCTTTTAAAGGGATTGTAGTTCATACTTCGTGCCCTTACCCTGATAATTCCTTTGGAGTTCTTTTTCCTGAGGAAATCTTAAAGGCTATGAATAGTAGGATCTATGATATAGCTACTCTGTCTAAATACTACCCAAAATGGAAAGATCTGGCGTTGGACTCTCTTGGAGAGTTTGCTAAGGATCTGGTGGATAGGGTTGGGATGTTGTCGGTTCCGATTTATTTGGAGAACGTGGTGGATTCGACTCCTCAATGGAGTACAGATAACTTTTTCTCTTTGTTGGAGTATATTAGATCTTATGGGATCTATGGGGTTTGTGTAGATACTGAACATTTGTATGCTTC